>Ga0099849_1000527_pt1 | contig 17668 bp, 17 predicted proteins | sample CB_VirMetaG_4_FD_78177 | JGI IMG/M metagenome (GOLD analysis project Ga0099849, IMG submission 78177) | Freshwater to marine saline gradient viral communities from Chesapeake Bay - CB_1508_1M Viral MetaG | ecosystem: Environmental > Aquatic > Marine > Coastal | place: USA: Chesapeake Bay... | reverse complement strand
CCGGATATGGAGGTTCTTACGGAAGTAGTAGAATAAAAGTTTATGGAAAACTTAGTTCTTTAGGTGAGAGCTTATTAATACGTTTTGTGGTATTTTCATCTACAAATACAATAGTTGATGGCACTTTTAACATTGATTATATGATAACATCTAAAGAAGATATAAATATTTTAGGAATAGTTGATCATCAAACTGTTCCTCAATTACATATAATAAAAAATTTATAAAAAAGGAAATATGGATGAAAGATTACAAAGATCATTAGAATTTAGTAATTATAGATTAACAATTGCAAATCAAAAAAATAATATTAAAAATCAAGTTTTAGACAAATTAATAGTTTATTTCAATTCCGGCCAATTTATTGCTGATCCCATTACACTTGCTTATATTAAAACACTTAGTGAATTTAATAAGGAAGCAATAGTTTTAGACAGCCTTCGAAATCCAATTAAAATTACAAATTTAAAAGAGTTTTTAGAAAAATTATTAACTGTTCATAATGAAAGTTTAAATAATTATTACAGTGAATTTCAAAAAATAAATAGAGCAAGAAATGTTAAAAAATTATTAAACTTGGAAGACTATGAATAATGATAATGACAAAGGTATATGTTTATTTGCTTATAATAATGAAAAAATAGACTATTGTAAAATAGCTACAATTTGTGGTATGCTAGCTAAAACAAATTTAAATCTTCCTGTAGCACTAGTTTCTGATGAAGGAACTGTTTCTTGGTTACAAGAAACAGTAGATAAAAAATATATTGAAAGAGCTTTTGATTACTTTATAGTTGAAAATGTAGTACATGAAAGTAATAAAAGAATACATCATGATTCTCCTTGGTTTGAGTTTGTAGCTGAGTTTAAAAATTCTAATAAACATGATATATATAATTTGTCTCCTTTTAAGAAAACATTATTGATAGATAGTGATTATTTTATTTTGTCAAACAATTTAGAAAAAATATTTGATACTGACTTTAATCTTGCTATGTTTGAACAAGCTAAAACAGTCAGGAATGATTATCCAGGACTAAGAGAAATTTGGTTAAGTGATAATGGTATAAAAATGTGGTGGTCTACTGTAATTTATTTCACAAAAAATCCCTTAACAAAAATGTTTTTTGAATTATGGAATCATGTAAAAGACAATTATGATTACTATCAATTTTTATATAAATTTCCTAAGGGATTATATAGAACTGATTTTGCTGTAAGTATTGCAACTCATATTTTAAATGGTAGAGTTACTGGGGATATAGTAAATAATCTGCCCCAAAATTTTATGTATTTTAGTAAACAAGAAGATGATATTTTTAATGTAAATGACCAGACAATATCTTTTTTAGCTAACGACGTAAGAGAAAATTGGAAAGACATTCCTGTAAATTGGCATGATCAAGATGTCCACATAATGAATAAACAGGCAATATTAAGGCATTATAACAATTTTTTGGAATTTTATGATTAATAAAGTAGAAATTATTGAACAAGAAGGTATTTTATTTTTTATTGATGTAAATACCGCAGTAAATTATGAAAGAATGTTAGAGTTAGCAATTAAATCAATTAAGTATTACAATAATGATATAAAAATTGCTTTAGTTTTAATAAATGATCAAGGAGATAAAGTTAAAAACTATTGTAATAACTTTGTTGATTATATAATTAATATACCTGCTTTTGTAGATACATTTGGTAGGAAAAAGAAAATTAGCAATATTAACCAAATATATTGGGCGAGTCCTTTTAAAAAAAATATATATATAGATTGTGATTTTATAATTTTAAATAAGATCGATCATTGGTTTGAACTATTAGACAAAAGACCATTCTTATTTACTAGTTCATGTAAAGATTTTAGAGGTCAAATTTTTGAGTCAAATAATTATAAACAATTTTTTTATAAGTTAGGTTTGGATTTTGTTTATAGCAATATATTTATGTTTAATAAAGATAACGATGAAACTTTAGAATTTTTTAACATTTTAACACAAATACAGGCTAATTATCAATTTTTCTATGATAAATTTATAGAATTACCATTTGAAGAAGAAGATTTAAATATTGATATTAGCCTAGCACTTAAATTGACAGATAATATAGATAAAATTACCAATAATCTTATTAATTGGATAGATCTAAATCCCAAAAAAGTTAATTACACAGATAAAAAAAATTATGACTTTTACAAATATGTAAATTTATGGTTCACACCTAATAAAAAAATCAAATATGAAAATTACATATTACTTGATCCTGTTCATTATGCAAACAAAAAATTTATTAATAGTGAATTTATAGAAGACGTTTACAAAAATCTAGTATGAATCAATTACAATTTGCGGATGACCCTGTAGAAAATTATGAAAATAATTTTATGGAAAGCTTATTAAATTACAATAGGTTATATAAGTTTGTTACATTTAATAAATTTTCAGGTATAATAAAAAGTATATCAACTAAAAAAGAATTTTCTAGTGATGATATTATTTGTAAAAAATTTAAATCTAACTCTGTTTTTAAAATATTAAGTGGAACTGATAGTGAAAAAAATTATAAAATAGTATTTGACATTCGTAAAAATAAGTATATTATTGTAAATAATAAGTATAATGTTTTTCAAATAGATAAAAAAATATTTAAGTTCAATTTAAAATATAATAAAATTGCAGATATTAATAAAATAGAATATGATTTTTTAATTATATATTTTTTAGAATCTAAAATAATTCGTTTTATACTAAACCCTATTCTTAAATCCGGTATACTAAGAGAAAATAAAACGTTAGATTTATTGTTCTATTTAACAGATAAAAGAGATCCTAATTTATTGTTTGATGTAATTAAATTTACTAATTTAGATTTAATACATAATCATTATTTAGATTATGATATATCAGACATAACAAATACTGTTAGTCCATTAAATCTTACTTTATTAACTTATAAATTTGTTCCCAATTATCAAGCACATATTGTTGATAAAATAGAATACTTTGAAATTCAAGAAAGTAAAACGTTTAATATTCAAAGTATAAACAATTATAAAGATTTAAATAATATACTGTTTAGTTACAATCCAATTTCCAAACTTTTAACTGTTAAGATTTTAGATGAAATTGATTTAGATTATATTACTAACAAAAATGTTGATTTTTATATAGTAGACCAATCAATAGACGGATTAATTGAAAAATTTACTCTTGATTTATCAAAGTTGTATCAAAAACAAGTTCAAATTATAAAACTTAACAATATAATAGATTTAGGAAAAAATAAAATACTATTTAAGGAAAATAATTTAAGGATTAAATATGAAAGTACCAATTACTGAGTATGATGTAGTTTTTATAAGCTATGATGAACCCAATGCTGATGAAAATTACCAAAATTTATTAGAAATATGTCCATGGGCTAAACGTAGTCATGGAGTTTGGGGTAGTGATGCTGCACATAAAGCTGCAGCAGCATTGTCAGAAACAGATAGATTTGTTACAATTGATGCTGATAACCTAGTCGATCCGGAATTTTTTAACATTGAAATAGATACAACTAAACTTGATATGTCAGTTGATGTTGTATCTTGGAGTGGAAAAAATATGATAAATGGATTAGTTTATGGCAATGGAGGTATTAAATTTTGGCCTAAGAATGTTGTAGAACAAATGAAAAGTCACGAGATAGCTGTTTCTAAGGCTGGTCAGGTAGATTTTTGTTGGGATATTCATTATGTTCAAATGAATAATATTTACAGTAATGTATGGAATAATGCTAGTTGCTATCAAGCTTATAGAGCAGGATTTAGAGAAGGTGTAAAAATGAGTTTAGATCAAGGAGATATTGTAAGAGTAGAGAACTTTAAAAAATATATACATTACAAAAACTATAAAAGATTATTAGTTTGGATGACTATTGGAAGTGATGTTTTAAACGGTTTATGGGCAATCTATGGCGCTAGATTAGGTTGTTATATGACTAATTTTAAAAGAAATGATTGGAACTGGGTAGATGTAAGAGATTTTGAATGGCATACAAAGTTTTTTGAATCTGAAATTAAACCTAAGTTTGCTGATAATGAGGGTACATTATGTGTTAAAACCGGTTATGCTTATAATTTGCAAAAGTTACAAGAAGAAATAATTAGATTAGGACGTGTTTTGATGAGGGATCTACGTTTGGAAATAGCTGATTTAGATGAATTTGGTAGCAAATTTTTCAAAGAAACTTATGTTAATCCAGCTAGGACTAATCCGTTAATTAGAGAAGATGCAGTTTTACTAAGTTAAAAATGGAGAAATCATTAAAAAAAGGCGAATTTTATAATAAAACCAATATAATAAAACAACTTTTAAACAATATAAGTTCTTCTATTTGCATGGCTAAATGGTTTCAAGTTAGTTTGCATTTACCTCAAGGTAAAACGCATAGCTGTTACCACCCCCCTGCTCATAAAATTCCTATAAACGAAATTAAATTAAACAGTTCTGCGTTACATAATACGATAGAAAAAAAAGAAGAACGTAGGAAAATGAAAGAAGGAACTAGACCTGAAGGATGTAATTTTTGTTGGAATACGGAAGATTTAAATTTTACTAGTGACCGTCATTATAGAGCATGTGAATATTTTGATTTAAACTGGGCATGGGCACAGGATAAACTAGAAGAAATAAACAAAAATCCTTATGATTATGATCCTAAACCATCTTATGTAGAAGTAAATTTTAATCAAGCTTGTAATTTTAAGTGTATGTATTGCAGCCCCCATTTATCTAAAACTTGGGAAGAAGAAATTATTGAAAATGGTCCTTATACTCTTTATGATAGAACTCATAATGATTTAAGATATTTAGACATGCCAATATCTACTGCAGAAAAGGATAATCCTTATGTAAATGCATTTTGGGAATGGTTGCCCCAAATATATAACGACCTTAGAGTTTTTAGAATGACTGGTGGAGAACCTTTAATGGATAAAAATACATTTAAAATGTTGGACTATGTATATAAAAATCCACATCCATTACTGGAATTAAGCATAACATCTAATTTATGTCCACCAGATCCAAAGTTATTAGACAAATTTATAGAAAAAGTAAATCTTATTTCAAGTTCCTTTGATACAAATTTTAATAAAGTAAAAGAAACTAATTTAGATTTAATCCATGTAAAGTTTTATGTTCCTAATGAGGATGATAGTATTATGCCTCATTTAAGAAAAAGATATCTAGTTAAAGAAAGTGTACAAGGTAAAAGTATACTTAGCAATTTAGAAAGAATTTCAGAAAATAATATAAATGATAATTTTGACGAAACCGGATTAGATAAAAATACAGGCGCTTTTATATATTCTGAATATTTTCATAAATTAGGAAATGAATACATATCTAATAATTATAGTACAAAAAATGTAATGGTTTATATTAGCTTAGATTCTGTCGGAAATCAGGCAGAATATATTAGACATGGATTAAATTATGAAACGTTAACTAAAAATATTGAACAATTATTAACTAATACACATAACGTTACCATTTCATTTATAAATACTTTCAATATATTGAGTTTGCCAAATTTAAAAGGCTTTTTAGAATATATTTTGTATCTTAGAAAAACCTATAATGAGGAATTTCAAAAAAATAATATAGTAAAGTTTGATCATTTACAACATCATAATTTTGTACCAAAACAATTAATTTGGTTTGACACGCCTTATTTAGAATATCCAGATTGGTTTTCTATTCAAATTATAAAAGATTATCCTGAATTGATAAAATTTATTGAGGATGCTATAGTGTTTATGGAACAAAATGTATCTATAAGTCAAAATTCGGAAATAAAATCTGAGCACGTACCAGGTTTCAAATTATATGAAGTAAATAGAATGAAAAGAAATTTAGAGTGGTGTAAGTTAGGAACTAATGATGTAGATACAAAAATGAAAAATTTTTATACATATTTTAAAGAATACGATAAAAGAAAAAATTTGTCTTTTGTAAAAATTTTTCCTGATTTAGAAAATTTCTACAATACATGTAAATTAAAATATTTAGAGGATAAAAGGGAAAAATGAGTTATTATGATAGTATCTTAAATACAAAAGAAAAATTAAATCAAGTTGGTAACGGTTTTTGTTTAATGAAATGGCAAACTGTAACACTTTACCTACATATGGGAGATAATCATAGTTGTTATCATCCTAAACCTAGAAGAATAAATTTAGAAGATTTAAAAAACAATCCATCTGGACTTCATAATACTCCTTGGAAAAAACAACAAAGGAAGTTAATGTTAGAAGGAGGAAGGCCAGATGAATGTTATTATTGTTGGAATATTGAAAATTTAGAAGGGGACCATATAAGCGATAGAATGGTTCATAGTACAAGTGATTACGCTATGCCAGATTATGAAGAAATTAAAAATTTACCCTGGGATGCAGATTGGCAACCAAGACACATTGAAGTAAGTTTTGGTAACAAGTGTAATTTTAAATGCATTTATTGTTGTCCACAAGCTAGTTCTAGCTGGTTAGATGAAATGGAAACTCATGGTGATATTGATCTTAGTTATAATCAATATGGAATAGACTTTTTAAAAGACACATTTTATAGACCTGAAGATGATAATCCATACATTAAAGCTTTTTGGGATTGGTGGCCGCAAGTTAGTAAAACTCTCAAAGTTTTAAGAATTACTGGCGGAGAATGTTTATTAAATCCTAATACTTTTGAAGTTTTAGAAAGACTTCATAATGAACCTAGACCTGACTTAACTATTCATGTTAACAGTAATATGGGTGTTAAAACTAAATTAGTTGAAAAATTAAGTGAAAGCATTGCACGACTTAAAAGAGATAACAAAATAAAAGACTTTCATTTATTTACAAGTGTTGAAAGTTGGGGTGAAAAAGCAGAATATATAAGAGAAGGATTTAATTGTGAAATTTGGGAAAAAAATGTAAGGACTTATTTAGATCTTAATCCTGACAGTAACATATATTTTATGTGTACATATCATAATTTGTGTGTTAGAAATAGCTTTAGATTGTTACTTGATAAAATTATGCAATGGAGACAAGAATATAAAAATGAAGACAATAAAGTAAGATTTAACTTCGACACCCCTTATATTAAAGAGCCTCCTTGGTTTTTACTTAATACTTTGCCTGAAAGTTATATACAAGATCAAAAAGATACTTTAGAATTTATGTATAACCACCAAATTAAGGATATAGGATGGCATGGATTCAGTGAAGTTGAATGTGAAAAAATGAAACGTGTTACAGATGTAATGTTACAAAATCCATTTAGACCAGAACAAATAGAGAATGGTAGAAAAGATTTTTATACATTTGTTAACGAAAATGATAAGAGAAGGAATAGGAATTTTTTAAATACTTTTCCTGAATATGAAGAGTTTTATCAATTATGTAAAAGTTACCATGAATAATAATTTTTTAAAGCCTTTATGGCATTATACTGATCCTGATCCTTATAATAGAATTACTAGTATGCATTTAGAATTAACAAACAAATGTAATGCAGGTTGTCCTATGTGTCCTAGATATGAAAATTATGGGGCAAAGCTGAATGAAAATTTAGTTTTAGATGAAATAACTATAGATAAATTTAAAAATTGGTTTTTGCCAGATTTTGTAAAAGGTTTAAAAAAAGTGTATAGTTGTGGTAATTATGGAGATCCTATTGTTGCTGCTGATACACTTTTAATATACAAATATTTACGTGAAACTAATCCAAATTTAACTTTGCAAATTTTTACAAATGCAAGTGCTAGGACAACATCTTGGTGGGCAGAGTTGGGAACTATTATTAATAGTGGGCTTAAAGGAAGAGGAGATCACGTAACTTTTAGTGTAGATGGTTTAGCAGATACAAATCATTTATATCGACGTAATACTTTTTTTGAAAAAATTAAAGAAAACATGGAAGCATTTATCAATGCTGGAGGAATTGCACACTGGGATTTTATAGTTTTTAAACACAATGAACATCAAGTAGAAGAAGCAAAACAATTAGCTAAGGAAATGGGTTTCGAAAACTTCAATGTTAAAAAAACAACTAGATGGACTAAAGATAGATATTTTGAGGTATGGGGACCTAATAATCAACCACTGTATAAGTTAGAAGCTCCTGAAAATCCATTATACAATGATACAACTTTACAAGAATTAAAGAAAAAAATTAAAACAGAAGAGCAACCTGCTAATTTTTTAAAAAATATTAATTATAATGCAAATTTAAAGGCGCTTTTTGAAATGAAAGCAGATGAATATTCCAAGTATATAACTTATAGATCTGAAAAGGTACTTGCAAACACAATCGAATTAGAACCAAGATGTATTCATTTTTCCAGAAAAGGAAGAATCGATAATAATGAAATTTTTGTAACTGCAAATGGATATGTTTATCCATGTTGTTTTTTAGGAGGTGAAAATGATAAACCTGGAGAACCTGAATTAAAAGATAGTGTTTTAAAAATGATTGACTTGCAAGGCGGATTAGATTCAATCAATTTAAATGTAAATTCATTAGAAAGTGTTGTAAGTTCTTCATTGTATAAAGATTGGTTAGTTGATAGTTTTGAGCTAGGTAATGTTATGCGAAGTGTACAATGCACTGAATGCTGTGGAAAAGAATGGGATAAATTAAGTTACGGTGAAATGGGTGATAGAGGAAGTGGGTATTTTAATGAGGACTCTCAAAAGATAATTAATGACAAATTTGGAAAAAAATAAATTTTTTAAACAAAAATTAGATTCAGTAGGACCTGGTTTTTGTTTAATGAAATGGACATATGTAACTTTATATTTACAATCAGGTGATACACATAGTTGTTATCATCCATATCCTCATTTTATTCCCCTTGATGAGATAAAGGATAATCCTAGTGCTTTACATAATACTCATTTTAAAAAGCTTCAAAGAAAAGACATGCTTGAGGGAGGTAAACCTCCTGAGTGTTACTATTGTTGGAATATAGAAAATTTAAATAATGACAATCTTTTTAGTGATAGAGTAACACATAGCATTCCTTATAAAAATGACTTTGATGAAATTAAAAATCTTCCTTGGGATAGCAATTACAATCCTAAATTAATAGAAATAAGTTATGGAAATACATGTAACTTATCTTGCCTTTACTGTGCTCCTACTCAAAGTTCTACATGGTATAATGAATTAGAAAAATTTGGACCTATTAAACTAAACTTAACAGAACAATATAGTAATTATCTTATTAATGATAGAGTTTTTTATAATGATGAAGATGAAAATAATCCATATGTTAAAGCATTTTGGGAATGGTGGCCTGATTTAATAAAAGATTTATACACACTAAGAATAACAGGTGGCGAACCTTTATTGAATAAAAATACTTATAAACTTTTAGATATAATTGAAAAAGGTGGGTGTGAACATTTAAATTTAATAATTAATAGTAATTTAACAATTAAGCCTAAAGTAATAGAAAACTTAGTATCGCAATTAAAAAGAATACAAAACAAAAAATTAATAAAAAATATATCATTTCATGTTAGTTGTGATACTTGGGGTCCAAAAGCTGAGTATATTAGGCACAATTTAGACTGTTCGTTATATGAATCCAATATCAAAACATTATTAAAAAATGTTGACTGTGACGCTGAAATTATGGTTGCTTACAGTAATTTAGCTGTAAGCTCATTTAAAGATTTTTTGGTTAAAATTAAAGATTGGAAAGAGCAATTTGGTAAGTATAAAGTAAGATTTTGTTTTCCATACTTAAAAGATCCGTTACATCTTTCGATAATTAGTTTTCCTTTTGAAGACTATGGATACTTTTTGAATGAATGTATAAGTTATGCAAAGGAAAATAATGATGTTTTTTTGGATTCTGAAATAAATGATATGACAAGAACATATTTATTTTGGGAAACAAATAAACCAGACAAAGAAAAAGTTTTCAAAGCTAACTGTGATTTTGCTATTTTTATTAATGCTATTGACCAAAGAAGACAAACTAATTTTATAAAGACATTTCCAGAGTATGAAAAATTCTACAATATGTGTTCTTCCTTGGAATCATTTAAGCATTAATAGTATGGGGTATGTTAGAGTTTGTTGCAATAGCTCTGACCCAAATTTATTTAAATTTGATCCTAACAAAGATTTTTTAAATCATTCAGAATTAGTTGAAATTCGTTCACAAATGTTACAAGGTAAATGGCCACAAAAATGTGATAGATGTAGAAATCAAGAGTATATAGGAGTTAATAGTTTTAGACAAATGCATAATAGTATGTTTTCTGAAACTGTTAAAGAAATTAAAGATGACAACTTTTTAAAATTAGAGTATTTAAATCTTGATTTAGGTACTAAATGCAATGCTGCTTGTATTATGTGTGGAGATCACAGTAGTTCCTTATGGGCTAAAATTAATAATAACAATACTTATTTTCCCCCTACTATTCCTAATGTGTCGTATGAAAATATGAAAAAAATGTATATAATTGGGGGAGAGCCTTTAATAATAGATGAATTTTGGGATTTAATAGAAAATATTGAAAATCAGTATGCTAAAAATATAGAAATGAATCTTAACACAAACTTATCTGTTATTCCTAAAAAAATTAATTTATTAAATAAGTTTAAAAAAGTTAAAATTAATTTAAGTATAGATGGAACTAAAGAAGATTTTAATTTTGTAAGATGGCCATTAACTTTTAGTAAGATTAAAAAAAATTATTTAATTATAAAAGATTTTGAAAATTTTGATATTGAGATTCACAGTGTATTAATGAATATAAATTTATTTAATTTCCACAAGCTATATGACGAATTTCCTAATGAAAAAATATTTATTAATTTGTGTGATAATCCAGAAGACTTTCAAGTTAGTAAATCAGACATACCAAAAGCAGAGGAATATTTAAGTTTTTTAGAAAACAATAAATATGTTGAGCTATACAATTTATTAAAAAATGTAAAATTTGTTGGTGAACAACAAAAAACAAAAGAATTGATTAAAAATATTATAACCAAAAGAAAGAAATATGCCTTATTGTAGTTTATTAGATCATGGAATAACGACAGAAAATGATGGTACCATGAAAATATGTTGTCTAAGTCGAAACGTATTGGATAATGGAGATGGTGTACCAAAGTCTGCCAACATTATGGTAGATGATATAACACAAATAAAAGAAAAGAGTGTTATCTTTAATGAAATTAAAGAACAAATGAAAACAGGTTGGCATAAAAATTGTACATATTGTGAACAAGAAGAGAAAATAGGAAAAGGATCTTCAGCAGGATCTGGAATTCCTAGTAAAAGAGTTAGAGCCAATCAAGAGATAAAAAGTACTTATAACTATATTTTAAAAGATATTGATATCAATTTAGGAAATACTTGTAATATAAAATGTAGAACTTGTGATCCTTCAAATAGCAGTATGTGGGTAACTGAGATGGCTAACATTGATAATCTTTCATCTCAGTGGAAAAAAGAAATGAATACAAAGTACCAACAAGCATATAATGACAAATCTTTGTTTTGGAAAAACATGGAAAAAATAGTTGATAATCTAGAACAAATACATATGTATGGTGGTGAACCCATGCTTGTTAAACAACAATGGGATTTTTTAGATTTTTGTATTAGTTCAGGAAAATCAAAAAATATTAGCTTGCATTACAATACAAACGGAACTATTTTTTCTGAAGAAATATATAATAAACTTTCTAATTTTAAATCTGTTAATATTAATTTTAGCATAGATGGTGTAAAAGATAAATTTGAATATATTAGACATTTGGCCAAATGGGACGAGGTAGTAAACAATATGAGATTACTAAATCAACTCACAGATGGTTTATGTTGGGATTGGAATAGACCTATGAATGTTTATGCTAATATCTGTTTTACAGTTAGTATTTATAATGCGTATTATGCTGAAGAAACATTGGATTTCTTTGTGGAAGAATTTAACAACGAAAATATTTTATATGCCAATTTTCTTTATGGACCTCGACATTTTTGTATTAAACACCTACATCCTGGTATAAAAGAAGAACTAATAAAAAAAGCAGAAACGTTTAAGTATGATAATATAAAAATTATCAAAGATTTTGTAAAAATAGAAGAAGAAGATTTTACTAGGAAATTTTTAGACATAACTAAAAAACATGATATCTATAGGAACAATGATTATAGGAAAACATTTCCAGAGTTTTATAATATTATAAGGAAATATGTGGAATATTAAAGATAACCAAGTTAGATTAGATATAGAAGTATCTTCTCTTTGTAATGCAGCTTGTCCTAATTGCCCCAGGAATGTAAATGGTGGTGCAACAAGTAAAGTATTTAATGAAACTTATATAACTTTTTCACAATTCCGTTCATGGTTTAACGAAAAAACAATCAATAGGCAAAAACGTTTACAATTCTGCGGAACTTTTGGAGACCCAATAACAAATCCTGATCTAATGGACATCGTTACTTATGTAAAGGATAATAGAAATGATATTAAAAACTTAGATAATGAAAACTTGCAATTTAACACAAATGGAAGTTTAAAGTCTACTGAGTGGTGGTATAAATTTGGTAAATTATTATCCGAAATGCCAGGAAGTTTTGTTATTTGGAGTATAGATGGCTTAGAAGATACAAATCATTTATATAGAAGGAATACAAATTTTAATAAAATTATTGAAAATGTAAAAGCATTTATTGATGGTGGTGGAGTAGCTCATTGGGATTATTTAATTTTCAAACATAATGAACATCAAGTAACAGAAGCAATGAATTTTGCTAAAGAATTGGGATTTAAAAAATTTTTTAAAAAGGATCCATTGGGATTTGAAAATAGTAAAAACATGAATGTACATGATCCCAAAGGAAAATTTTTATATAGTATAGATGATAGTAATCCTAATAATTCTAAACCTTTCTTGGAAGGGGGAGATATCAACGTAGATGATTATCTATATAAAAAACACGACAAAGAATTCTACACTGATTTTTGGAAAGGTGAAATTTATAAACAAGATTTTAAACACAATAATTCTGTTATAACTTGTAAAAGTTTTAATCACCAAGAATTTGAGTTACATATAAATGCGGACGGAATGGTAAGTCCTTGTTGTTTTGTTGGTACTGCTAGACTTATGTCTCCGTATGATGTAGATACAGCAGAATTATACATGGCAGAATCTAGGGTGGACTATGATAATCATATGAAGTTACGTGAAAATAATACCTTAGAAGATATTCTAGATAATGGTATATTGAACTCGTTATATGGTTTTAAACATTATAATTCTAGAAGGTTATATTGTTGTAGTACATGCGGTGACATTGATTTAAATAAAATAAGAAGCATTTACAGAAGTGATAGCCCTTACTTGAGTTAAATATGAGTGAAAATTGGTCTTGGAGAGATAAAGGTAGTGAAGAAAAAGATAGTAATTTAGATAATGTTATGTGTCCTTTACCTTGGTCTCATTTGTCTACAAACACAGATGGAACTGTAAGAGTATGCTGTGGTGGAGCAGAGATAGACGATAAACATGGAAAAACTAATACATTATTTGAGATATTTAATTCTTCAATGTACAAAAGTGTAAGAAAAAAAATGCTTTCTGGTATAAAACCATCAGAATGCAATTATTGTTGGTATAATGAATCAAGGAAAGTAACTTCTTTTAGGCAGCATTTGTTAAAATGGGGGATAAAAGATCAAGGCGATTCTCAAAAAATTATTAAGTTAGCTCAAGAAAAGACCAAAGAAGATGGAGGAGTATCATTAAAAAACTTTCCTGTTCAATATTATGATCTACGTTTAGATAATAAATGCACAGAAAAATGTAGAACTTGCGGCCCTGCTGCCAGTAATTTATGGTATGATGATTACGTAAATTTAGTTGATAATTTTAATTTTACTAATGAAGATGTTCAATTTGGTAGTGAATTGAGGCATCATGCTCAAAAAATTAATATAACTGTAGAAGATAATATTCCTGTAAATAAAGAAGATTACTTAAAAATTTACCCAAAAAAATCATGGGCAGAAAAAAAATTTTTACCTCAAGTTATAAAAACCTCTAAAAAAATTACAAAATTACATTTTGCTGGTGGAGAGCCATTTATTAATAATGAACATAAGTTAATTCTAGAATCGTGTATTGAATCAGGATCAGCTAAAAATATTAGTCTTAGTTACAATACAAATTTAACAGTAATACCAAAATATTTGTGGGAAGTATGGACAAAATTTTATCAGGTTTCTGTTATAACAAGTATAGATGCAATCGAAAATAGGTTTGAGTATATCCGACATCCAGGAAAATGGAAAACTGTATTGAATAATATGTATAAGTTAGATAAATTTAAACCTGAAAAATCAAAATTCGGTGCTCAAATATCGTGTGTAGTATCTATTTTTAATATAATACATTTTTTAAATTTACAGGAATTTATAATTAAAGAATTTAGTGGAAGTTTTGACAGATTAATAATTGGGCAACCTTTATATTCTCCTCGATATTTTGATTGTAGAATGTTACCAGCTAGGGCGAAAGATAAAATAACATCTAAATATGAATATTGGATTAGGAAAAATAAACCAAACTCAGAGATTAAAGATCAATTGCTAAAAATAGTAAATTGGTTGAACTCTGAAGATACAAGTGATCAAATTGATATATTTTATAAAAATACTTATGCTTTGGATAAAATACGAAATGAAAATTTTTCTGTAACCTTTTATGAAATCGACAAACTTTTAAAACTATGAATCAAAATAATTTTTGTGCGCTACCCTGGGTATCAATACATACGTGGGCAAATGGAAATATGTTTCCATGTTGCAAATCTGATCCAATGATTAGTTTTGGTAAACTTGACACGTCTAAATCATACAAAGATAATATAAACAACAAGTCTTTTATAAACTTACGACAAGAGTTTTTAGAAAATCGACAGCCTAAATCTTGTTGGAAATGTTTTGAAGAAGAATCAAAAGGTATAAGATCTATGCGAATAGATCAAAATAATTATTATAAAGAATATTTAGAAAGTGATTATTTTAAAAATAATTATATACAAAAACCAAAAATTTTCTATTTAGATATGAGAAGCAGTAATAAATGCAACTTATGTTGTGTTATGTGTAGTCCTGAATTTAGTCATAAAATTTATGATATATATAGAAATTTAGATATGTACACAGACAATATTCAATTTAAATCTTTTTCATACTATGAACAGTTGCAACCTTATGTAAACGAAATAAAAACTTTTTATTTAGCAGGTGGGGAACCATTTTTAGATGAAAATATTTTAAATATTTTAGATATGTTAGACGAAAATAGTGAAATTAAAACTATAATTTTTACTACTAATTGCACTATAGATTTAAATAAATCTAAACTTTTTGATATTTTAAAAAAAATTGAAAAACACAATGTTAACTTACGAATAAGTTTGGATGGTAATAAAGAATATAATGAAAAAATTAGACTAGGGTCAGATTATGATCAAATTATTAAAAATATTTTATTTTTAAAGGAAAATTTTCCTAATTTTGATTTAGTTATAAATCCTACTATTGGCACCTTAAATGTTGAACATTTTAATTTATTTTATAATGAGTTGTTGTATTTAAATTTAAAATGGGATTTAAACTTTATTCAATTTCCTGACTATTTTAATATAATAAATTTACCTCAAGATCTTAAAGATAGCATAATTAATAAATTTAAAAATCAAAACCCAATATTAGATCAAATAGTATATTTTTTACAAAGTAATGGAAATCCTTTAAAGTATAATGAAGGATTAGAATTTTATAACAAATTTTACAAAGAATATGTGGAAATTTACAAATGAAAAATTTTTATTATTTAGTTTGCCATGACAAGCAAGTTATATACAAAGAAATAATTTCAGGTATAGGATTTGGTATGGTAGATTTTGAAAATGTTTATAATATTTTTAAAGATATAGCATACAGATTATTTCCTAAAATTAATTACGACTATACCAGGATAATAATAAAAGAAATAGACATTGATATAGATGAATATCCAGATCTAACTTATGAGGAAAAACAACATAAAAGAGATAGATATCATATAGATACTCCAGTAATAGAACCGTATTTGATGGAGTTCACATCAAAAATTTTTTTTAAACAACTAACAACAGAGATTGGACCATTATTTTACGATCCTTTTGAATTTAACTTATCAAAAAATTTTTATGAAGACACTTTTACAAAGTTAGATTTTTTATATGATGTTTATTTTAGAACTAATTTATTAGTTGATTATCATAAAGTTAGATCTGCAAAGCTTTATATAGAAGAAAAAAATTATAAGTTTTTAAAAATATTTTATTCTAACATCATATTAGAGTCTTTAAGATATAATAGTTCTTACATGAAAAATGTAACATATGCTGAATAAAAAAATTGCTATCTGCATTACGGGAGAATTTAGATTACCTTATACAGAATACTTAGATGAATACTGGAAAAGGTTTACTCCTTATGCAGATATTTTCTTTACATTGAATGATAATTCCAATGAGTTCTATCTATTAGATAATTGGATGTATAAAGTGTATGAAAAATCTTTTTTAAAAGAACATATGCAATCAATAAATACTAATCTTGTAGAGCTACCAGGTCATTGGAGAATACATGACTTTCTTTACGAACAATATTTATTAATGCAACTAGGTTATTACTATTATAATTTAATGAATTATGATATTATTATAAGAGCAAGAAGTGATTTTTTATTGGTAACTAAAAATGATTTAGGAAAAACATATGCAGAATTAACATATGATGATTCTTATTTTTATAATGTAGTAAAATTTTTCAATGATTTGCCATCACATTGCATAGGTGCTGGTTATATTTATAACTATCGTAATTTATTAGAAGTTTATGATCAATTATGGTATGTGAAAGATAATTTTGATTTTATAAAAAATTTTTGGAAATATGGAGAATTAAACAATAGAGTCAATTCTCCTGCTAGTTTAGTAACTGCAGGAACTAGGGACTTTTTTACAACTGTCGAACAACTTTTTTTTGGTACTATACAAAATTATTTATTGATAAATAATAATAATATGCAATATAAAGCACATCAGTTTATTCCTTTTATTGTAAGACCAAATATAACAAAAGATTTTTTGTTAAACAACAAACTTGAAAAAGTTTATAAAGTTGCATTTGATTATGGTATTAGAATGTATGAAACATATTTAGATGATAATGCTTTTCATACTCATATTGAGAATTTAGGTCATTTATAAATGAGCAAATATATCTTAAAAATTAAAAAATTTTTTATATTAAAATATGAATTTTATAAACAAAAAAAAATTGTACAAAAAAGGTTAGAAGAAATAAGGAAAAGAGATCCTTATATTTATGAGTGATTTTGACCTGTTTAAAAGGACTATAGCCCTGTATTACAACAAAGAAGATGAAGTAATAATGTATTCGCCATACACCTATGGTTTTGGTAGTAATATAATGATTTTATCTATAATACAAAATTCTACCAAAAAATTAACCTTTTTTACTAGAGACGAAAACCTAGAGGTATTATACAATCATTGGTATAAGCCTAATGAAAACTTAAATTTT
>Ga0099849_1000526_pt1 | contig 17693 bp, 11 predicted proteins | sample CB_VirMetaG_4_FD_78177 | JGI IMG/M metagenome (GOLD analysis project Ga0099849, IMG submission 78177) | Freshwater to marine saline gradient viral communities from Chesapeake Bay - CB_1508_1M Viral MetaG | ecosystem: Environmental > Aquatic > Marine > Coastal | place: USA: Chesapeake Bay... | reverse complement strand
CTACCTAGGTGGCCCGACTGACGGGATGGCTGACCTTGTACCTGCTACAATAGATGGAAACCAACCGGCGGCTTTGAGCGACGGTGAATTTGTAATACCTGCTGATGTAGTTAGTCATTTAGGTAATGGCAACTCAGAGGCAGGGGCACAACAACTATATTCAATGATGGATAGGGTGCGAACAGAACGCACTGGGACTACTAAACAAGGCCCAGAGATTAACCCTACCCAAATGATGCCAGCGTGAGGTTGAGATGGAAAAATATCAAACAGGCGGTTTTACAGGTATAGAGTCTTCGCTCTCTCCATGGGCTGGCCCCTATGTAACTGAGATGCTGGGCCGAGGACAGGCTCTTGCTTCCATGCCTTATCAAGCTTATCAAGGCCCGCTAACCGCTGGCCCATCTCAGTTGCAACAGCAATCTTTCGGTGGGCTAGGTGCACTTAATATACCTACTGCGGCACAGACTACTTACGACCCCACTTCTTTCACTGCGGCAGGGGCAGCACAACAGTACATGTCGCCTTACCTCCAAGCATCTCTTGAACCACAGCTAGCAGAAGCTCAACGGCAAGCAGATATACGTAGAGTCCAAACTGCGGGTAGGTTAGGCAAAGCCGGTGCTTTTGGTGGGTCACGGCAAGCTATTATGGAAGCCGAAGGTGAACGTAACCTGTTAAGAAATCTTGCTGATATTACCGGTAGAGGATACCAAACAGCATTTGAACAAGCGCAAAACCAGTTCAATACCGAGCAAGCGCGTCAAATGGCGGCAGCAGGGCAGGCCCAACAGTACGGACTACAAGCACTACAGGCCCAACAAACAGGTGGTACACAGCAGCGTGACATAGAACAGCAAGGTGTGCTTGCAGACATAGCACAGTTTGAGCAAGAGCGAGACTTCCCATACAGACAAACGCAATACATGCAGTCACTGCTACAGGGCTTGCCCATATCAACGCAGGCGTACCAGTATCAACAACCCACAGGTCTACAGTCTTTTGCTGGTGGCGCGGGAAGTGTTTTGGATTTACTCGAACGGTTTGAGTTAATTTAACGGGGCGGCCTGATGAACGTAGACATAAACAAAGAAGTACAAAGAGAAATGATGTCCCCTACCGAAGATCAGGGCATAGTCAAATTGCTTGCGTCCGAGTTAAAGCTACGTGATGCCAAGGCAAGGGAACAAATTAAAAACCTAATGGCACCGTCGAACTCCGACAGCATAATGGCGCAGAACGAAAAAGAAGTAGAAAACAACGTGCGCCAGGAGATAGCTCAGAAGATGCAAGCCAGAGTCATGCAAGAGAGACAGGCTCAAGCCCGCCAGAGACAGGCACTGGCTGGTATAGCAGGGCAAAGAGCGTCCAATATGCAAATGGCAGCAAGTGGTGGGATTGTTGGATATGCCGAAGGTGGTTTTTTCTCAGGTCTGAAAAAACTTGACGAGGGTTTGAAAGCCGACGAAGCAGCAAGGCAAGCTGAAAGAATGGCTAGAGGCCGGAGGGTTTCTGATTACATCCCTGTGCCGGGCGGTGGTAGCTACTACCTCCCCGCAAAAAATCTAATATACGACATCGGGCAAGGTGTATCCGGTCTGGCTAATTTATTTAGAGGGGAGTCAGAAGAAAAGCAACCTGCGCCTTTTGATGTAGAAGGCCGTGTTGTAGAACTACTTAGGCTAAGAGAAGGTGCGGATGCGGAAGCTAAGGCTCGTATTGACCAAGAATTAAGCAGTTTTGATTCCGATACTATTATGGCTGCACGGCAGAGAATGTCACAGGGCATGCAAGCTGGAGGCATAGTTGGTTTTCAGGAAGGTGGCATGCCGCGATTCCCACGGCTCTTTGACTTCAGCATGTTCTTAGCCGAGAGAGGTATAGATAGCCTAGCAGGACTTAGTGCAGATGCTGTAAACCGTTTGAGACAAGAATACGAAGCATTGCAAGCGCGGGAGATGAACAGACCCCGTGGTGATAGTGTGTCTGAGTCTCAGATGGATAACCTTAGAGGCGTTGTCAAAGGCGGCTTGGAAATGCTTATTCCAGAGGTGCTTTCGCCTGACGAGAGAAGCCCCGGAAGCCCTGGTCAAATGGCAGGAGATAGGCTCCAAGATGCCCCAGGTATTGTAGAAAGCATGGCGGAAACAGGCAGGGGGATGCCGAGAGCTAACTTGGGTGACAGCCCGAGGTTAGAAATACCAAAAACGAATCTAGGAAGATCGCCTAGAGGAGAGGGTATAGAACGGGTAGTGGGTGGTATTGCCAACCTAGTTCCAGAGGGTAAATCAGACCTACAGAGAGAGTTGGAAGCCGCTGAAAGACGCATGCTAAACGAGGATATTTTAAGGAGAAATACCGAAAGCAGGCGTGCGGAAAGAGCTAGGTTTAGAAATACAGATGCAGAGAGTGCAGAACCCACTAGACCAAACATGTTTGATTTAGCGGACGCACAGGCCGAAATGGACATATTGAATGCTGCTCAACGCCGTCAAGATGAAGCAATGCGAGCAGAAGCAAGTCAAGCACAGGCTGGGGTAGGTGGGCTGCCCGACTTTTTAAGAGGGTTGGGCAATGAGAATTTTTTTGAAGATTTAGCTACAGGTTTAAGTGGAGAGTTGGATCAAGCGAGAAGGTCTCTATTTCCAAAAACTTCAGAATATTATGATGTACCAGAAGGACAATTAGCTCCTTATTTAGAAAGACTAGGCGCTACCTTTTCTGACCTAGCTGGTATACCCGGAAGAGCATACGATGAAGCTCTAGGTATCGCCAGACCCGCTATAGAAGATTTTTCGGAGGGGGTAGACGAGTTTTCTAGGGGTTTTACTGGGGAAGGGCCAACGCAAAGAACCGATGTAGAAGTAGCAGAAGAAATTATTGCGACTGCGCCTGAGACAACTACTGCGGCCTCTACAGAAGATGCTGACGCTGCTGCTATGAAAGATGTTCCGCAGATTGCTAACCCAAGCCTACGCGCTGCCATAGAAGCAACGCAAGAAGGAGCGCAAGATGCGCCTGCTGCTACTCAAGAAAGTGAAGTGGCTGCTGTTGAACTAGCAAGCACCGTTGCTCAGAACCCAACACCTGAAAATACAAGTCGGTTTGAAAGCGAGATACAACGGCTTATGGAAAGAAGAGAAAGCCCAGTGCGTGCTTTGTCTAGCTTCCTGACATCCTTTAGCCAAGCCCGTGGCGGTAGTATGGGGCAAAACCTGGCTATTGCTACGACGGCAATGCGTGCCGCCGATGATGCACTAGATAAGCAGATTGTAGAGCTTGAGAAGCTACGAAGAGCTGACCAGATTAGCGAACGTGATTTCGGACTTAAAGAAAGAGAACTTAGCGCACAGAAAGGCTTACTTGAAGCGCAAGCTGGCTATTATGAAAACTATAGAGACATGCAAACAGAGATAGCGCAGATACGAAATGAAAGTGGTATCCGTGCTGCTCAAACCCAAGTATTTACTAGCGTATCAAACATAGTAAGAGATAACCTAAGCCTTTATCGGCTACAGGCACAATCGGAACTTGGAGCTAGAGATTTGCTTGCCCCTGAAGTATTGGAAAAAGCGAATGAGCTTATGATGAGAGACATGAGAAGCCAATACAGGCAAGCGTTAGCATTTTTTGGACTCCCTGCAACTACTATGGAACAGGTTAGCGGTGGTGGTGCTGGTTTAGATGATGCTACAAGACAAGATTTACAAGCCTACGCATCGCAGTAAGGCATTTAGTCATGTCTGACTTAGATTTAGCACTTCAAGCCTTTAACAAAGCTAAAGAGCTAGGCGATACCGCTAATGCGAAGCGTTTTGCTCAAATGGCGCTTGATCTCGACGCGGGGTTTGCCCCTTTACGCCATCTTACGCCCCCTCCAGTTGACCCAACTCAACCACTGCCTGACGCTAGCCCCAGGGATCGGGGTGTTTTTAGAGAAGCCCTTGATGTACCTACGCAATTATTTAAAGGCGCTGTTACAGGCACCCGCTTTCTTACCGATGTATTCGGCGCAGATAACCCAATATCTCAAAAGTTAAGTGGTGTTGAGGACGTTCTTGATGACCTTCTTTCTGCCCAATCTAAACGAGATCAACAAGAAGTAGCCCGCATAATGCAACAAGCCGAAGATAAAGGGCTTGGAGATCAGGTAAGAGCGGGTGTGCAAGCGTTGACTGTTGCCCCTGTTGATCTTATATCAAACGCTTTTGGTACATCCGTACCCATAATACTTGGTAGCCTCGCTGCTAGCATTGCGGGTGCACCTGCTGCCGCTACTGCCGCTGTAGGTACTGGGTTAGGTGTACTGACTGGGATTGGTATTACTAAAGACGCTGCGTACAGTGCTGTCCTTGAAGAATTAACAAACGCAGGAGTGCCCGAGGATCAAGCTAAAGCGGCTGCTAAAGAAGCACAAGCCTATGGTGGAGAGAACCTGGATAACATAGCCTTCGGTGGTTTTCTGGGAGGACTCGCGGCTAGATTTGGTTTGGAAAAAGCTATATTCACTGGCGCTATAGGGCGTAAGTTGGGTATGGAGGTTCCTGAAAAGGCTATAGAGGAGGCTTCTAAACGGGGTTTTATCGGTGAAGCTACCCGCACTGCCATAACAGAAGCCATACCCGAAGCTCTACAAGGTGGACAAGAACAGTTTACACGTAATATAGCTCTGCAAAGAGAAGGTTTCGATGTACCGACAGGGCGCGGTGTAGCAGCCGCAGCTACGTTAGAAGGTGCAGTCGGAGCGCCTGTAGGTGCCATCTCCGGTGCCGCCAGTAAGCTAGCCAATGTAGGTGCAATGAGCGAGAAAGACGCGTTTGCTTTCTTGGACGAGGAGGCAAACAAAATAGCTGCGGTGCTCCCACCCACGGAGCCTACCCCCGAAGGGGCTGCACCCCAAGAAGCCGCGCCCCAAGAACCTGATATAACCATAGAAGACCCTAGCGGCTTAACTCCTGAGCAAATTAAAGCAGCTTTAGAAGTAGCTACCTTTATACGGCCTGAAGACAGGAATTTAACCGCTGACCAACTTGAGGAAGAAGCGGAAAATTTAGCCGGAATAGATGATCGACAGGCGGATTACTACAGACAAGCGGCTAGCATTTTACGAGGGTCGAATGCAGAGACAGACGCACAGGTAGCCGACTTAGCAAAAGCTTATGACTTGGCCGAAGACGCAGAAACATTAAGTCAGATTGATGCGGTAGAGAAAGCCTCTCCAGATACCAGAGCATCTGTACTAGCCGAGCAGGGTGTAACTGAAGAGCAACATCTCGATAGAGTTAGTGCTGCACAAAAAGCTAAAGGTTTACTAGATCAAGCTAAAGCGCAAGATTTATCTGACGTTGATGTAGCTAAGTTAATGGCGAACACGGCTGCTCGCACTGGTAGACAAGAAATTGATACTGGCTTTGAAGATATTTACAGCCAAAACGATTCGACACCGTTGTCTGAAGCTGGCTTACGAACTGTTGCCTCTTTGCAAAACATGCCCAATTTAGCAGACTTAGGCAAAAAAGCACTTTCTTATTTTACTGAGCTAACTGAAGTAGAAGGAAAACAAAGGCGACAGGAAAAAACAAAGTCGATAACTGACGGTTTGTTTGATCTTGCATATGATGTAGCTACTAACGCAGAGACAACTGAAGCCGAGATTACAGCCAGGCGGGCCAACCAAGAAAATGTCCCTGATGCAGACAGCATCACAAAGACTATGAAGCGGGCCAAGGAAGGGCTACAGCCTCAACGGACAAAGAATCAGCAAGCTGAAATTGACGGTGCAGCTACGTTTTTGCGAAACAATTTAGACCCCGATACCGTTGCTCGTTTCGACGGTTTAGTAGAAGCAATCAAACAGCGACACATAGAAGCCATAATACGGCAAGCTCGTGCTGAAAGGTTAGCACGAAGTCCGGGGCCGCAAGCGAAAGAACGTTCTGAACGTAGCGTAGGAGCTAAAGCTAGAATTGGGGATAAAAAACCCAGTGAGGTTTTGTCAGGCACTGTAAATGCAACACTAGCAAAAATGGTTAGTGCTAAGTCGCCAGAAGCAAAGATAGCTAAAAAAGCTAAAGAGAAAGTCCTTGAAAATATGGGGCTTAAATCTGCACCTCGTGTGGGCACTAAACGCCGTGTTGAGTTTGAAGAAAAACTGCAAGAACAGATTGACCAGGATACGGCTGCGTCAGTTACATCAGAACGCCTTCAAGAGCAAATGGAGGAGCAAGGTGTCCGTCCTCCAGAGCCAAAGACTAAATACAAGGGCAAAAACATAGACCCTGACGTTGTTGCTATTGCAGAACGTGGCAATCTAAACGCTACTATAGAAGAGATACTTAAAACTCTACCGAAAGAATTACGACCTATAGTGCGCTATATGCGTAGACTAGCTAGTGCTACTAAGATACAGATAGCACCCATTGAAGGTGGGCTACCTGGAAAGTATGACGCAGACACAAACACAATAACTCTTGACCCAGAAACAGGCTTAAACACGGGCATATTCTTCCATGAGCTAGCACACGCTGCGTTGGCTCGTAGGTTAGCTGACCCTAATTCTGAAATAGCTAAAGAATTTTTTAATTTCTACTCTGTTATAGAAACGCAAATGGGGGATGCCTATGTAGGCAAAGACCTTCAAGAGTTTGTAGCGGAGTTGTTTGAACCCACCGCCAAGGGTAACGAGCTTAGACAGTTGTTGCAGGAGCTTAAACCTCCCAAAGGTAAAAGTATGTGGGATAGCATACTGGATGCTCTGTTAAGACTGTTTAACGTCAAAGCAGGTAAAGACACAAACGCTTACAAGGTGTCTCTGGAATTTGTAAACGGCATACTAAACTTTGAACCTGAAGTTGAACCTCCTCCGTTAGCAAAAGTCTTTTACGCTAATGCAAGTCCTGATGAGGCGATGAAGGAAGAGTATGACAAGTACGAAAAATTCAGTCCCTCTGAAGCAGAAAAAATAGTAGACAGTCTACCTGCTAATTTAAAAGTAGCAGCCTTTGGTTTCTTACGCCTAGATAATATATACGATATATATCGCAAACCGTTAAGCGCCATAAAGAAAATAATAGACAACGTAGAGCTGCGCCAGGGGTATCAAGAACAAGCGATAGAAATCGCCAACAAGAAGTACAACGCAATGCTGGTTGTGCTTAACAAATTCCCTGCGGCTATGCGTAAACTAGGCAACATGGCTATCGATGCCAGACTAGCGCGTGTGGATGTCATAGCTTACTCCAACGCTAAAAAAGCGGATAAAAGTCTCACTTTAGATAAGTATATAAAAGACAACGATCTAAAATTAAAAACGAAGCAGAAAAAAGAGTTGGGTAGGCTTGTAAGCATATACGATGGACTGCCTAAAGAAGTACAAAATGTATACAAAGTAATGCGTAATGATTACGACAAAATGTATACGGATTATAAAAAGTTTTACCTTGACTCCTTACAAGAAGGGGCCAGGGCTAGGATGGCAAAGAAATTTGACGAGAACCCTCCTATAGCCGGGTACGTGCCATTCAGACGTTATGGAGAATACGTATTAACTTACGTAGATAAAAATACCAAACAACGCACAGTTAAAACTTTTGAGACGCGTAAGGCCAGACAAAGAGAGATAGATGCTCTAGGTTTAACCTTAAATTCTTCGTTGCAAAGCACGGAAGTTCAACCTGATACAGAAGACGGTACGCGTCCTAAGTTACAAGTAGGCGAGTACATTACTAGAGATAGCATAAGAAAAGCTACGATGGATACGCTGTTGCCATCAGGTTTTGTTGCAGACTTAATAGATGCAATAAAAACAGATGGTGCGGCTAAAGGTTTGACAGGCGACCAGATACAAAAACTGGTGGAGACTACTTACAACACATACCTTGATCTGTTCCCTGAAAGTTCTGTAATTCAAAGCTTTAGAAAATCTCAAGACGTGCCTGGAGCATCGGAGGATTTGGTGCGTGCGTATGGCGACACTATGGTCAAATGGGCGCGTAGTATGGCCGACACAAGGTATAACAGTCTTATCTCAGAAGGTTTTAGCGAAGTAAGACGTGAAGGTGAGAAGGCGAACGACCCGAATATACGCGCTGCTGCACAGAGTATTGCAGACAGACAGGAGCGAACCCTAGACCCTACGTTTGGAACTGCCTCCAGAGTGTCTACCAGCGGCAGCTACGTTATGTTTATGTCGGGTAACATATCTTCTGGTCTTGTTAACCTAAGCTCGGTGCCTTTACTTACATTCCCTATTCTCGCGGGTAAATTTGGTGGCCCTAAAACTTCAGCAGCTCTTACCAAAGCTGCTAGGGTAGCTATCCTAGACATAATGAAAACTGAGGGTGTGCCTAAATGGGCTACCCCAGAATATGCAAACGGCAGGTATGTAAAATTATTTGAAGGTTTACGTGACCACGGGCAGCTTAGACATACGCTAGCACGAGAAGTGCTAGAGGGCGCCAGGCAATCAACTGAACAATACAACGGCCTGACTGCAAAGTTTCTAAATGTTCTGTCCATACCCATCGAAAGAACAGAACGATACAACAGAACTACTACAGCTATAACTGCATACGATTTAGCACGAGCCAATGGTGACACAGAGGCGGAGGCTGTTGAGTACGCGATCCGCACAGTAAAAGACGTAAACACATCAGGCATGGCTTCCACTGCACCTAGGTGGATGCAGACTGATATAGGTCGTGTGATGTTTACGTTCAAGAGTTTCATATGGCAGAGTGCTTATGTAACGGCTAAAGCCTTTGTAGATACTATAAAAGGCTCACCAGACAGAACTCGAAAAGAAGCCTTTCGGCAACTCGCTTACACTTTCGGCATGAGCTATGCCGTAGCAGGGGCGTTCGGGCTACCTTTCTTTGGTGCCATATCTGTGCTGACTAACATGATAAACAGTCTGCTGGATGATGAAGAAGAGCAGTTTAATCTGCGCCGTGAAATGATGATGATCCTGCCCGAAGCAGTCACCAAAGGGCCACTTAACTATGCTACGAATCTGGAAATATCCAACAGAGCTAGTGTAGCTAACGGTATGTTATTCAGAGAAGACCCGTTTGAAATAGAAAAGTACGGGTACCTTAACTCTATAGCCCTACAAGCATTTGGCCCTCTTGGTAACTACGTGCTTGATGCACCTTACAAAATTAGTTTGTTGGCCCAGGGTGAATTTGAACGGGGGTTTGAAGCACTTGCGCCCAGTTGGCTGCGTAACGGCTTCAAAGCAATGCGTTTTGCACAAGAAGGCGCAAGAACAATAGATGGGCGTCCCATAGATACAGATATAAGCACCTATAACTTGTACATGCAGGCACTGGGATTTGCTCCTGGTGATATATCCAGTCTGTACGAGACACGCGCTTTAGGTAAGCAGTATGAAGAGCAAGTCATGCGGGCCAGAAGTAACCTGCTTAAAAGACGCTACCTAGCTCTAACAACTGGTGACACCGATTTGTTTAGCGAAACTGAAGAGCGCATACTTAAACTAGACGCACGTTACCCGGGCCTTATAAGTGCTGATACGCTGCGCCGTTCTTTTAAATCCCGTGCTTCTCAGGAAGAAGAGTACCTTGCAGGCGTGCGTTTCAACAGAGGGTTCTTTAGCAACCTTGTGCCCTTGTTCAACAGGCTTGAAGACGTTAATTACTACGGCGCACTTTAGATTCTCCATACCCGTATACCCCGCACCCCGTCTTCTATAGTTACTTTGGTAACCACTTTGTATTTAAGACGTTTAGTCTCAGCAAGTAATATCTTCTTTACTTCTGAAGCGTTTAGGCACGGGATAAAGAACGACCAGCCCTTCTTAAATTTTTTCCAGTTTATCTGGTACTCCACCTTCTCTATCTGCATCGCTATCTGACTGATCCACAAGGTTATTCATCTGTAAAAATTCAGGGTGTGAGGCATCGAATATGCAGCAACGCTGTGAAGGTGCAGTTATAGCCATGCCTTTTGATAAGCGTTTGTTATCTGATTTTATGTAAATGCCACGCTGTTTTAAGTCTTTTATAAAGTCATCGTAGTTAGTTTCGTCCTTGAGTAGCTCTCTTCGTAGCTGTTTCACAGGTATAAAAATCTTGTTGGTGTCCGGTTCCCACCTTACAAATATTTCGCCAAACTTAGGCTCAAGTTGCGGTGCAGACGGTAACGAGGTGCGCTTGTCCACTTTGTCGTTAACTATTAACACTTTGTTTAGGTTCTGGGTTATCAAGTCTCCGATAACAGATACATAGTTATCTACCGGAGCCGTAGTCTCTTTACGAAGGGTTAGTAGTATCTCTCCGGCTTTATTGAAGATACGGGGCATATCAAAATCTATAAGCCCTATATTGTTTGCGATCATTCCTCCGACTATGTTAGCAGCCAGAACAGCAGACCAGTTTCTTTCACGCTGTGTTAGTTGTAGTTCCTTGTCTATCTTGCGTTGAACTTTCTTGATAAGAATCTTAACGTCTTCTAGGTTAGCTAGAACCCACTGCATGTAGGGTTCTATGGCAAGTCCGTGATTCTCGTTTAACTGCCTGTCAAACAACTCTCTCCCTTCTTCTACAGGTATTGCGTTTTTAGAAGCGGGAGGTACGTTCAACTCTATGATCCGCATCATCTCACCATCAGCTAAGTTCTTATATGCCATAAGCTTCTGGTAAAAAGACGAGTTAGAAGATGTAAGCGTTATCGTGCGCCAGGTAGTGTCGTTGTCCCGTATCGTATTGACATCGTTTCTACCTTTCTCTTTTCCTTTACCTTGTGAACACTCGTAAGCAAAGTCACTAAGGTCTTCTTTAGTAACATTACTAAGCTCATCTATGGTTCTAACGATATTATTGAGCACCCCCAGGTAGGTCACACGTCCTACCACAGTGTCCTTGGGGTTACCCAACAGGTACTCAGGGTGCCCTGCTATACTATTAGCAGCACGCAGCACAGTGGTTTTACCGGTGCCCGCAGTCCTGTGTACCAAGTTTATAATTGCACCTTTCTGCCCTGTAAATTTCAAAAGTGGTGCACCGAATCCAGATAATGCTGCAAACGCCTGAACCTCTAACCCCTCTCTGTTATAGGTGTTAAAGACTTCGCTCCATTTTTCCAACGAACCCCGTGGTTGGAATCGTGATATAAAAGGTTTGGTTATCTTGGAGGGAGGTGTGTGGTATACACCCTCCACAGTAATCTCTCTATCTCCTACGACAAACTTAGTGTCGTGGTCTGCCCATCCAAATTGCGTTCTCATAACTTCCGATTTCTGTCTCTCTTGCATAAGTTGAATAGACCGAATTACATACGTATGTAATCTGTCATGGTTAATAGGAAGAGTAATCACCCCCTGTGCAGCTAAAAGCCTAATTAAGTCTCGTTTTTCCAGTCGATCATTGTCTATGGAAAACTCACGTATGCCATCATTAGGCGAATGAAATACAAACACGGACACAAACTTTTCAGTGTCGTACATTTGTTTTTTCAGGTAAAACTCATGCTCGTATACTAGCTTGGCATCGTCGCCATCCATTGTGTATACACCACCATTTGCTCCTTGAAAGTACCCCTCAAACCTATCGACGTGGCTGTTCTTTGCACGTTTTATTATTTTTCCCAGTTCAAGAGGGCGCACGATTGTCTTTCTGTGTGCACATCCTTTGCACCCATCAGGGTTGTTCTTCCTAAACTCTTCGCACGAATGTGGCCCCTTGATACCCAGGACTTTACGTTCCACTGCGTTGGGGTCGTAGTCAGGGTGGCCTTTGGATACTGCGTGTACAGCCTTGTCAGCATCAGCGCAGAACTTAGCAACAGACAGAGCGTTGAACCATCTAGGCTCCGATAAGGTAGCCCTGTTTATCAAACAGTCTTTAAGTTGCAGGCAGGGGTCTTCCCTACCGACTATCTTGGTAAACTTGTAGTCCTTGTTCTGCTGTAGCTTTTCTTCCCACTCACTGCGTTCTACCGGTCTGGCAGTCTTTTTCTGAGCAGTTGCGCCGGGGTCTACTCCTAGTAGCGCACGTATATCGTCGGGTGCATGGCGTGCGGTGCTAGCCTGCACTACCTTTACTAGTCTAGGAGTATCCTGCTTGTGGTTGTACGTACCTGGGACTCGCAATATACGAGCCGCATCGAACACGTTAGGGTCAGCATAGAACTCTTGCGTTTTGCATATCTGCGCTAGTCTGTCCGCAATCGGCTGCCAACTTTCCGTAGGCACCTCTTCAGTAAAAGCCCAGTACACATGCAGACCATACCCAGAGCTAACAATAATCGGGTCAGGCAAATCCACTGTTTCACAAAATTCTTTCAGTGCCTTGCTGCCTTCTCCCCTTGTGGCATAACCCTTGGGCAGCCCCGTAGAGGGTTCTATTTCGGTGGCTTTCTCCCCACCGCAGTCTATGTCAAGCCATATAGCTCCCAAAGACTCTACGTTTTCTACACGCCGATTACCTTTCTCTTTTAATTTACCGAGAGCAAAGTAAACATCCATCCCCGCCGCAGAGAGTTCCTGGGCTATGCTGTTTGCCTCTTCTAAGCTATCAGTAAATTTTGGTCTTAATTTACCTTTGTCTATACCGACCACATTATAAATGCCGCCTTTCGGAACGACATGTTCTATGAGGTCAAAGTCTGTCATTGTTTGTATTCTGCTATTATCCGCTCAATTAAGTTACATAATTCTTCGTTAGGTTCATGCACACCCATGAACCAGTTATAGACAGTTTGCCGACTGACCCCAAGTTGGGCGGAAACTTCAGATACTGGCACATCATACTTAATACATATGCGCCCTAGTTTCACACCCAACAAGCGGCCATCAGCCTCTTTGTTTAGCCTGTCTATACGTGTTGTATAGCCGTAGCTCATTAGTCGTCAGTGCCCCACTCTGCAATGATGTCTTCAATATCATCGTCATCGTCAGCTTCAACTTCTTGCTTTTTCTTGCGCTTGACAGGCTCCTTCACCTCTTCAGGCTCGTCCTCTTCTACACCTTCAAACATATCTTCTTCAGTAGCAGGTTCTTGTTCTACTACTGGAGCAGGTGCAGCGGAACCGTCGAAAACAAACCCCTCTTCTTCCTCGAACTGTTCGGCAGCAGGTGGAACGTAAGGAATATATTTAATTACCTGTACTTGCTTCAGGCGCATTGCAACGCCGCACTGCCCCGCAAAACTGTAAGGTGCGAGAGAAAACACCAGGTTAACAATACTTCCCGTAGTCAATTTAAAGTTTGAAGGCAAAGGATTGAGCTTGGCATCAACCATAGCCGGAGGAGACATCACCTCACCGCCAAGCACGCCAGATAATTTAGCTCTGGCAATTTTGTTATCGCCTTCCGCTACTATGGGGTTGGCTTTCCCTATGGACGTTTTGAAAGGATTGCTAGGTTTAGCGGCCCAATCGCTTTTCCTAGCCTCTTTGTATGCTGCGAATATAGCTTTACCCAAATGTTTGCTTTGTTCCGCAGTCATCTCAAAGTGTAGATCATATGCAGCACCATTCTCTGTAGGTTCGCAAGGTGCAGACCTGCCCAGTTTTTGTGAGTAGTGGTAAGTCTGATCCAGGTGAGGGTAAATCGCTTTGACGTTCTTTATGTAATACTCATTAGCCATATAGGTTTCCTTATCTTGTTTATCAGCAGCTTCAATAAGCCGTTTTACATCTGCAAGCTCTCCCTCGATAAGAGGTCGAACTGGTTTGAAATACACTTTGTAAAAATCCTTGTAAGGAGCTAAGTATATTTCTGTAAGCACGCTGCTAACGTGCTCACCGTTCCTAGCAAGATGATCTTCATACTTGTACAAAGTCATCCTGTTATCTGCCTTTGAGAATAAACTTAACGCATTAAGTCTTAACTCGTAGATAGATTCTGAGTCAGTGAAAGCAACCTTTATCCTAGTAAAATATTTGCAGGCTGCTCCACCGTGTACGGTCTTTATGCTCCGTACACAATCCAAACAACGGTTTGCTTGTTTGGTGTCTGGAGGTACTTTCTTATCAGGAAAGTCACAACCAATAGACCAACAACTTAATCTAGCTCCTTCATAGTAGTTTCTTGATAGCGTGCCGCCATCTACTATTATTACCTGTACAGATCGCAAAGGTTCGTAAGTATCAGGGTGCAGGAAGCACCCATCCCGCATCTCAAGCTTTTTCACTTGCTAGGCGGCTTGCGTACAGATATGACGTACTTACGATTTACTTGCAGGCCAGGGGGCGCTATATCTGGATTGGCTTCCAAAAACTCTGCCATGTTTCTGTTAGATACTCGTCTTTCTAGCAGATGGAAAGCTTTGTGTTCTCCAATAAACTCGTGCATCTGATCCCAATCACTTGCCCAGTAACTGGTGTGCACTCGTCGTGTTATGGTACCCGCAGGCGTTCTCAAACTATCTATGTTTTGCTCTTCGCAAAGCTCATTAAACTTCTCGTTGATCTTTTCTTGCTTGGTCTTTAGTTTTTTTATTTCCTCTTCTTTACTCTTTATCGCTTCACGTAGCTTTATATAAGCAGTGGCTAGTACATCTGGCGTCTCTTTCATTACTCCTCCTTAATCAAATGGGAGAAGTAGTTTAGCAATGTTCTTTACACTGTCAAGTATTTAATTCTTGTTTATACAAATCGACTATCTTGTGGTGATGGTGGATGTTGTACCGCAACATATTGTATAGACGTGTCTCAACTTCGCTACCACGTATGTGAACGACAGTCATCGGGTTGTGTTGTCCAGGTCTGTCAATACGTGCGTTAGCTTGTAGGTATGTCTCTACGCTAGTAACAGGAGCGTACCAGACCACTGTGTTGGCAGCGGTAAGCGTCAGTCCGTGCGATGCAGCCTGGGGCTGGATGATAAGCACCCTGATCTTGTCTGTTTCTTGGAAGTCCTTGATTACATTGTTGCGTTTGTTTACAGAAACTTTACCGGAGATTATCTCGCACGGTATTTTGTTAGCTTTCAAAAAATCATTTAGTAATTCTATGGTATGAGTAAAGGGCACAAATACCAGGACTTTGTTAGACGATTCTTCAATTACTTCTTTTACTACTTTCAAACGGTTCTTTACATCAAACTCTATGACTTCTTTTTCATCAGAGTACACAGCACCGCCCGATATTTGTAGCAGCTTGTTTAGGTTAGTAGCTGCATTAACTGAGGTAACCTGTTCGCCGTCAGCCTCCATCATCATGCGGTCTTTGAGTAATTTGTAATACGCTTTCTGTTGTTTGGTAAGCGGAGCTTCACGTTCTACGTGCGTTACCGGAGGTAGATCAAGGCACTTGCTTTTTTCAAACCGGATAGCAGGCTGCAATGCTTCATGCACCGTCTTGTCTGCATCTGGTTTGGGACGCCACGTATATTGCGTGACTTTGTTCATCACTTTGTCCCTGAACTGGCCGAAATAATTAGGCACTCCGTCAGGGTTAACTAGCTTTGCCAAACCAAACGCATCAACAGGTGATTGTGCTGCGGGAGTACCAGTAAGCATCCACAGCCAGGGCACATCGGCAACTATGTCTCGTAATGTTTTCCATCTGTTAGTCTGAGCATTCTTATAAGCGTTGGCTTCATCTACAACAATCATGTCGAAGCCACCATTTATGATCTCGTTCTTGACTACAGCTACACCGTCAAAGTTTATAATTACAAACTCCGAACCCGCTTCTAATATTTTTCTACGCCTGTCGGACGTACCATGCGCTACGGAGCAACTGCGGTGCATGGCAAACTTAAACAAGTCTTCCTGCCATGCTGATTTCATAATAGACAGAGGACATATGACTAGCACTCTATTCACAAGCCCTTGTTGCATAAGGTAGTCAACTGCCCATATAACAGATGCCGTCTTTCCGGTGCCTTGCTCGTTAAAACAAAAACCCTTCTTGTGCAAAGTAAGAAAAGAGGCTGTCTCTTTTTGGTGGTCAAACGGTTCATATCTACCAGTAAACTGGTAGTCCCGGGTCATGGGAGAGGGAACATCTTTTACCTTCAACCTAGCAAGTACCTGAGATTCTTTTAAACCCCAGGGTATGGCTATCTTGTATACGCCTTTTTCTTCTTGAAGTATTTTGTAATTACGCACCCTTTCGGTAATCAGGTGAGGACGCTTTGTTTTGAGCACTATGGCTCTGTCGTTAATTACTTTCACTTTTTGGACTTGCGCTCACGCTTGCTGGTTTCAGATACTAAGTTACCCTTAGAGTCTCGTCGGAATGATCGGTTCCGTGATCTACTTTCTACTCTAGTACCATCAGAGTTCTTACCGCCTTTATCCAAAGCTTTCTTGTGGGCTACATCCTTGCCGTCACCTTTTTTAACTTTGCCTTCACGCATTGCTTTACGTCGAGCAGCGTTGCGCTTGGCACGTTTCTTCTTTTGTTCCTCAGTGCCTTGGTAGTTCTCGTATTCTTTCTTGTAGTTACGTTTCTTGGCTGGCATTTCTACCTCCTACTTGCGTTCGTAAATCATACGATCCGTCAATTTACGCCCAATATCATCATTAACTTCCACCGCATCTTTTATCAGGTGCATACCCCACTCTGCGGCACATTCAGCGTGAGTAAGATACAACCACGTTACTCTGTTGAATTTTTCCATGTATTTATCTTTGTTTTCTTGTATAGCTATTTTTACTACAGCAGGCAAAGTTTTATATAGCTGTTCTAAATCTAAAGCACCATGCCATGATACGTATGGTGTCTTTCCTGTTACTTTACCCTTCCTACAATTAGGGTAGGCACAATCGACTCCACCTTCCGGTACCTCGGGTATTCCCAATAAATCGTCTTCACTACTTTTATAACCTGACATGTCATCTCCTATTATGTTCACAGCTAGTAACCGGACAGAACGCACACAGCGGGCCGTCCACAGGGTTCCATACACCTTCATTACCAGCTACTTCAATACGTTCAAGTGCTTCGTCAAACACACCGATGTAAGATTTGTACAAGTCTGCGGTATGCTCTTTGGTTACAAACTCGTTACTTATTACAAAAGACAACGCGGACTTTATTTTCTTTACCTGGGGGTAGTTTATAAACACTGCACCTGCTAGCAAATCCAGTTGTTTGGTGTCTGCATATTTGGCGTTCTTGCTTGTCTTGTAATCTACTATGAAGGCTTTCTCGCCATTTAGTATAAGAAGATCAGCTATACCTCTGTACCAAACATCGTCCCCCCAAAACTTTGTTGGTGCGAAACCCTCTTCCGTCTTAGCTACACCAAGTTTTATTTCGCAATGTTTCTCACCCTTTATGTTGTTAAAAGCGTCCAGAGTGCTCTGCATAAACTGGTATTCTTTCGCCAGGGGAGTGTTGTCTCTTATATATTTTTCAGCAGCCTTATGTACTCTATTACCATACCTGGTTGCTGCACTACCTGTATCTTTAACGTCTTTTTTGACGTTAAGATGGTAATACTTCTTAGGGCATTGCTTGAAGGTGTTGACCCTACTGTAAGACCAAGCTGTCACAGTCTATCCTCATATTCGCTTACGGGTGGTACGCCCGTAGCTGTTAGTTTACCTTCCTTAACAAGAGCAAGACGATTAACTTCCTGTGCAGCAGCTATTTCTTTTTTATTTTGCCCAGTGTACGGAACCGCCAATCGTTCTTTGATAAGGAGTTTCGTAATAAATCCTTTTCCCGTTTTGAACTCGCCCAGAAATCTTCCAAACTTTCCTTTCTCTTTTGTTGTG
>Ga0099849_1000525_pt1 | contig 17703 bp, 30 predicted proteins | sample CB_VirMetaG_4_FD_78177 | JGI IMG/M metagenome (GOLD analysis project Ga0099849, IMG submission 78177) | Freshwater to marine saline gradient viral communities from Chesapeake Bay - CB_1508_1M Viral MetaG | ecosystem: Environmental > Aquatic > Marine > Coastal | place: USA: Chesapeake Bay... | reverse complement strand
TGCCTACTGGTAAGTTCAACAACCTTTACGACTCCATTATGCTTTACCTCTCTGATGATTTCTCAAAGCAAAAGGCAGTCGATTACATTCTCGGTCGCTTCGATCCGCAGGCTACTGCTTCCAAGGATTATTTCACGGAGCATCGTGCTCGTCGTGTTAAGTTGATCGTTGAGAAGCTATCCTCCGAAGACAAGTCAGAAATCAAGAAGATGATTGAGAAAGAAGTCCAGAAGCAGCTAAAGGCGAAGGACACCAAAGAACAGGTCGGTGATGTCGTCAAGAAGATTATGAAGAAGCTTTACAAGGACTTGTCACTAGAGCACCCCTACATCATTGACAGGATCAAGCTCTAGCGTTATATTATCTATATGACAGATCCCAAAGACGACCCTTGGTCAGCCCAGTTTCCCCAAGCCAATGAGGGAGACTGGGTTTACTATAATAGTAAAGCCTACCCTCGTAAGTTGTTGGCACTAGTTATAGAAGTTGATCATAAAACTGGCTTTATGAAAGTGTTGTGCTTTCACAACAATTCCAAAGAAAGGTGGTTTACTAAAAAGAATAATGGTCAATATAAGGTTTTATGATTGAAGGTGATCTAGTTAAACTCAAAACACGATATCCAATTTGGTTATATTCTTTTGGTCTCTCAGATGGAGATATGGGAATAGTAACCAGAATAGGCAAAGAGGATATATTAGTTTATTGGCTGAGAATAAAGAAGATAGGCTCAGTTAAGAAAAATCTAATCGAAGTTGTCAAATAGGAGACATCATGAAAAACAAATTTATCATTGGGTTGTTTATGCTTAGCGGCTGTGCAACCATGTTTTCACTACACCATAAGCTCGATAATATCGACACTCAAGTACAGAGAGTTCAGGTGGAGTCGATTATTTCGTCTGGTAAGGCGATCTATATGCCCGGAAATGTATGTGTATTAAAAGCTACTTCTGATATAAGTGAGATGAAAATGCGAGAATTTGCAGCCGCCTGCATCAACTCGCATAGAGATTGGCTGCTAATCAATAATAGCAAGGCTAATTACAGTAATGCCACAGAAGATTTACAGCAGTAGTGATTTAAGAGTAGGTTCCCTTATAAGAGATATACAGACAGGTGACCTCGGCTTACTTGTCAAAAGATATAACTTATTTGATGACTCTTCGACCGAAGAGCCAGTTTGGATCTGGGAGGTGACTTGGACCGGTCCTGCAACTGATTCTTTTAACAGGCATACACCGTTCGTAGAAAAAGCATTAATAAGTCTTTTGAATGGTTTCGTCTGGGAATTAAAGGGTGATGAAAACCCTTGACGAGTTGCGCGATGATGCTGCACATGTTATATTATGTGTAGGAGATATGATACATGATATACGCACCAAGTCGAAAGGCTTTTTGAAGAGCAGAGAGAGAAGAATTGATATCATTGAAGATGATATCTACATTTGGACTATCTTTTGGTTTTCTCAAGAGGAAGATAACCCGTTTAATAATCTAAACTTTATAGAGGAAGAAGGCTTGAAGATGGCAATAACAATTGGAACAGTTGAACTTTATAGCATCAAACAAGGAGGTTAAGATGCCAAACTGGAATGCATATAAGGTCTTTGCAAGTGGTAAGCGAGCAAAGAGCCCATACACAACATTTGAAGCAGAAGAATCGCAGCACTTTTTTGATAGTATATTGCCGACTCTCGCAGCAAAGCTACAGAAGGCGAAATGGATTGTAATTGATTCTGAGTTGCCACAAGAGAGAAAAGCAGAAGCAAAAGATGAAGAAAAAGAAAAATTTGAAAAAGATAAAGTTAGGGTTCTAAGTAAATTGGCAGCCAAAAAGTTTCCAGAATTTGCCGATAAAAAGATCGAAGCTTGTCTTGCAATGAACGAGAAAACAGGCTGGAGATGGACATGGTGTGTTGTAGAGTGTGCTAGTCATGAGTATTTAGGAGAACTATCGGAGAGGTTTGATTATCCAAGTCTCGCAGATAAATGGATTGAGGAGCAAATTAAATGTATGGTTCGTACACAGCACACAAAATAGGTGATTTAGTAAGAGTCATAAAGATTGATAAAATCGATGTTTTAAATAAAAAAGGTGATATTGGACTTGTTCTAAGCTGTCCCAATGAAAAAGAGAATGGACTTTTTATAGAGGTCTATATGATTAAGTCTGGACAACTTCGATGGTTTGCTACATCACAGATAGATATAATTTCTAACATTGAAGAATAGCTCTCTATTTATTCTAGAGGGTTATAACGATGAAACAGATCAATAGTTTTGTCGATACCATGTCGCTGACATGTGTGTTGATAAACATTGGTCTATTTTTATTTGCGGAGTTGTATCCCGTCCCATATTTACAATTACTTGCACTATTTAACATTGCAGCATTTTTAGTATATTTTCTTATCTTAGGACGTAAATAATGTATCAAAAATTTTGGAAACAATTCCTATCAGAAACCAGAATACCGGGCGAATCTAGATCAGATATGTCTTTTGGTCCGACACCGGCACCCCAAGCAGAGCCAACTTTTGATCTAGGCGGTGGAGAAACAAGACCAGATCAGCCAGAAGTTCCACAACGCCGCGAACAAACAGGAATAAAGGCTTTCTTGACCTCAAAAGGTTTTCAATATGATAAATTTTTAGGTGGTGGTCAAGACGGTCGTGTTATAAGGGCATACAAAGTAGATACAGGTCAAATGTTTGCTATAAAGTTTATTAATACTGCAACGACAAACTTGCAAACTGCCCGAAGAGAAGTAGAAAACTATAGTTTCGTAAAAGATAATCGTGATTCATTTGGTGAAAATGCTAAGTATCTTCCCATTGTGTATAAAGCAGAGATGGCTGCTGTACCGCCTCCCGGCGAAACAATGGATGGAAGACTGGTATTTCATGGTGTCATTTACATGGAAGAACTTGAACCATTGCCTTCTGAAGTTGCAAAAAACCTTTTTGCTGTTGGCGGTAACTCTCCTAGGATTAAGGCAGCAAAGGAAAAGCGAGATAAGAGGCTTTTCAAAAATCCGAAACTTGTTTCTTCACTCTTAAATATTGCGTGGGGGTTAACTGATCCCGGTTCAACTACTGATTTCTTAAGTCTTGAAGCTCAAGACGAAGCAGAAAAGAAAATTATGAGCAAGTTTTTCAAAGGTGATTATGATTCTTCTGTAATGCAAAATGACCCATATGTCAGGCGCTCGCAAATGGGAGAGCAAGCAAAAAATTTGATGAGTTTGTATATCGATATCACTTATCAAGAAATGTTGGCACACCCAGAAGATGAAACAAGTCTTGATATTATAAGAGATTACGAATCTCATATTAAAGAAGATCTTCTTACGTCTTTCTTCCAAGCATATATGAAGCCGCTTGTAACCGGAGCAGCAGGCAGAAGATTAGATCACGGATCAGGTCTGCGAGGGTTAGACAATTATTATGCTACAAGTGACGAGCTTGAGAAAGAATTTCCAGAGATTGTAGGCGTTCGTGCCGCAATGCAAGCATTCGCTGATCGTGATTTTAAACCATTTGATGTTCACGCTGCAAATGTTATGATGCGACCCGGAACAAATGACATTGTTATTGTTGATCTCGGACGGTTTAATGTATGAAAACCATAATTCAAGAATGGAGACAGTTTATGGCAGAGCGAAATAATAGAGAAGTTGGTTCTTGTATTATTATTGACAATAAAGATAGAGTGCTTATACTACTTAGAGGTTCTACCGATCCATGGAAGCCCGGTTGGTGGGATTTACCCGGTGGACACTTAGATGGAAATGAAATGCCGATAGATGCAGCCACCAGAGAAGCGAAAGAAGAGTGTGGTTTAACCGTCAGAGACCTTCAAAAAGTTGAAGCAAAGCCTATGGGAAGAGTTATGAAATATTTTTTTGTAACAAAAAACTATGACGGCAATGTTTCTTTGAAACCAAATCCACAAACTGGTATAACAGAACATGACGAATACAGATGGGCTTCTTTTGAAGAACTACAAAATCTTAATAAATCGATTGTTCCAGTATCAACTATAAGAAAGGCTTTGAACCTTGTACGAATATAATGCGATTTGCACCAGAGTTGTTGATGGCGATACTATAAATGAAAAATTACTTGCCGAAGGCTTAGCAGAGGAATACAAATGAAACTTTTAATTGAAAACTGGCGTAGGTTCCTAACAGAAGGGGGCAATGTCTTCAAAGGTGAAGCCGTTGGTCCTATTCCGCTTGCGTCTATTCAGCCAACTCTAGAACAATATTATGAAGAGTTATCAAGTCTCTTTCCACAGCACACTTCTAAGTTTGCTGACTTTACTCCGCTAGGTTCTGTTGGCAAGAAAGCTAAGTCTGGTGACATTGATTTGGCTGTCGATGTTGAAGAGATGTTTCCACAGGGTAAGGTGACCGATGAAGATTTACAAAGTTGGAACCTTGACCCGGCTGCGTGGCGTGCGACTTACGAAAAGATGGTCAAGCGTGCTAGAACAGCCAAGCCAGCAGAAGTAGAACTGCGAGCATTCTTATACGAGATAGCAAAATACATCGGTGAAAACTCCCAGATCATCAAGACAGATCTAAATAAGGTGCGTCCCGGTCAAATGTTTTCTCTATTTCCTCAGATTTCGGAGACTGGTGAGCAACAAGACATCGGTGTCCAGATAGACTGGATGATGGGTAACCGAAACTGGCTCAAGTTCTCTTATTTCTCTCCAGACCCAACAGAATCCCAGCCGCTTCTTAAGGGTCTTCATAGAACTCAGCTACTTTTGGCTATGTTCTTGGCGAAAAACCACTCGTTCAAGCATGTTGAGGGTGTGTTTGACCGCGAGACAGGTAAAAAGGTGGCTCACAGCCCCTCAGAAGCCATGGAACTGCTTGGAAAACTTTATTCATCCAATGTATCACCTGAAATTTTTAACACATTTGAGAGCGCTCTAGGGTGGTTAATGGACAATGCGTCAGAAGAAGACAGAAACAGAGCACTTGATGCTTATTTGACAATTCTTGACCGCACGAAGGGCAACAAAGAATCTCTACCAAGCGGAGAAGAAAACAGATGCGGCTACATTCCACAAGAATTGGAAGATTACTGGCTTCAAAATTGGAAGCGTCTCGGATTGAATGGCAATATTCTCTGTAAGACTGCGAATGATAGACTCAGAGCGGCAGTTGAAGGCGGAATGCTTGAAGAAGCAGCCACTCCCCGCATCGCAAACCTTGGAAATACAGACATCATAGCCCTAATAGACTTAATACTTGGTAAAGAATCTGTTTTAGATGTATCGGAAAAGCTTGCAGGGCAGAATCTGTCCGTCATCATAGACAGAGGTGATGTCTATACCAAATATAAGCAACAACGAGACTTTATGCCAGCCCGCGAGCCGTTCAAAACTATCTTTGCAGCGCATGAAGGTGACGGTGAATACACTTTTGAGATGATTTCTCCAGATAATCGCCCAGATTATGTTAATTATTTGACCGATAACACCATTTTTGTAGATTTTTCTGGTCGGCTGACACCAGAAAATGCAAAATCCCTCTCCAATGAACAGTATACATTCATGACAAAGGACCAAATCCGACGCAACCAATTCGATCTAACTGATGAGCAGCGTCAAGAGTTGTCTAGTCTGCGTTCAAAAGCAGAAGGAAAACTCAGAAAACGCGATAAGCAAGAGATTGCAGAACGAATCAAAGCGATTATCCTGTCGCCAAATGTTCAAAGTGTACTTGGTGGAGGTATCGAGGGACTATATGTTACTGGTGGAGAGAAAGACTTCAAGATTCCTAACCCAACATATCAAAATATTCAAAAATTACAGACTGGCTTGTATGCCATACTCTCAGGTAAAAGCGGAATATCTAAGAAAACGATACAAGATCGCTTAATTGCAGGCGAAGACAGTGATAGATTTGTCCAAGATGTTCGCAGATTTTTATCTTTTGCTCAAAACGATATACCTGTAGGCTATAGAATGTTTATTAGCCCCGAAGAAGCCATGAATCTTCTATCAAAGATGGACACGCCAGAGGGAAGAAAGCAGGTTTATATGTTTTTGAACAAAAGAATCAAGCAAAAAAAGGACTGGTACTCACCTGAGCAACTTGAAGAAGGCAAAAAATGGTCAAGAAAGTATAAAACAAGTATAAATTGCTCTAGTCCCAAAGGTTTTAGCCAGAAACAATATTGTAAAAGACAAAAACGTGGCGGTAGCTATAAGTCTTAACTAATTATTTCGCAATGGAGGGCTTGTTATGCCTGAACAAAACTATAATCAACTCGTATTAGCACAACTTCAGTCTCTTTCACAAGCAATGGAAGCCCTTCGTGGTGATCTGCAGGGTGTAAGACAAGAAATTGCTGAGCTAAAAGCCAAAGAAGACAAGGTAATAGAGCTTCGTGAGTGGAAACAAAAGATTGATGATGTTATTTCGCCACCACAGCTTGGTAAACTAGTACAAGAAATACAAGATTTAAACAACTTTAAGACAAAAGCTGTTACAATTTTTGCTGTTGTACAGTTTGCAATGGGTGCTATCTTGTTTGCTATGAATTTTATTGATTGACAACACGATTATCTATGTTAAACTATTAACATAGGAGTCGAAATGATAGAAATAGGCGATTTTGTAGGTCAAACCCACCCAACGTCTGAGATGATTCTCAAAAAAGGCATTGTAGTCGAGTCCAAAGACGAATCCTATATTATTCAATGGCTGTCTTTTAACAAAGATTTTTGGATGGAATTTGAAGGTGAAGCGTTCGCAGAGCTAAACAAGCGCTATTTACTAACGAGGATGTCGTACCATCGAGCAAATAAAGAGGCTGACATCATTATTCTAAGTAAAGCAGGTGAAAATGGCGTGGGAAACTCTTGATTCGGGCAGAATAGAGCAAATAATAAGACAAATTACTGGTAAAAAGCTGAATGATTCCAAGGATATGGTAACACCAGCTATGATAACAGGCACCGGTATTGTTTATTTGTGGGCTCCTACTAAAAAAGCACTCCTAAAGGTCAATAGAGGCATCAGAGTATATGTTGTAAGCTATGAAATGGATGAAAAAGATAGAATCTTAGTATATGATGGCTATAATCTGCTCGCAATACATCCAGATGAGATAGATGAGATAGGATTTAACTAAATGATAATACAAATAACCACTTTTTGGAAATCTTTACTCACAATTATCGCTTTTTGGGTGTTTTATGCCTTTTTTGGCTTTGAAGTGACCGTAGTTACCTTATTGGCGGGTATTTTAGGCTGTTTTTGGCAAAAATCAGACATTTTGGTATAAAAAAGACAATGTTGAAGGCTAATTACTCTTGCAACATGGAAAAAAAGAGTAATTTTGGTGAATTAGCGGCTGAAAACATAAAAATTGGCGACATTGTGGCATGGTCTAAGTGGAATTCACAAAAATTAGAATGGAAACAGCTACTTGGAGTCGTTTTAGAGGTAAAAAATACCATTTTGAGCAACAGAATGGTGTGTGTGACCCTTGTTATGCCCCTAAAAAACCCCAAAATACCCCTAGAATTGTTCACTTTTTCCCTAAAATTAGTGTCTTCGGGGTCCAAAAACGAGGTATAAAATGGATATAATTGACCATATTGCTATTAAAGTAGCAGACTTAAAGCAAGCAGAACAGTGGTATTTAGAGCATCTTAAGGCTGAAATTACCTTTAGAGACTACAAATATATACGTTTAAAGGTAGGAAATACCAATCTTGCCCTTATAGATGAAGCATATTACCCTTGGCCACATATTGGGGTGCTTGTAGAGAACCAAGATGACCTACCAGAGAAGGGTCACAGGGTAGAACACAGAGATGGAACCATTGGGGTCTATGTTAAAGACCCATTTGGAAACTATATAGAATATATTTGGTATGCACCCGAATATGAGGAAACTTTTCTTAAATGAAAGATATACTTCAGCCCCTAATCAATGAGTTTATGCCCTTTGCTCAAGAAAGAATGGGCTTCCAGAAGGTTCCACGCATATTCTTGCGTAATGATCCAGAAAATGCAAAGAATCCTCTTGGTAAAACAGCGTTCTACGACCCAGAACAGATGTCAGTGACACTTTATATACATGGAAGGCACCCAAAAGATGTAATGAGGTCTCTATCACATGAATTGGTTCACCATACGCAAAATTGCAATGGTCAGTTCGAGAACACATCTGACATGGGTGAAGGGTATGCTCAAAACGACCCCCATCTACGTGAAATGGAAAGAGAAGCCTATGAGAAAGGCAACTTATGCATTCGAGATTGGGAGGATACCAGAAAAGGCACTATTTATAATCAGAATATGAATGTTAGCATTCAAAAGGAAGGAAAAACTACAATGTCCACTAAAGATTGGAAAAACAGAGAGTTACCCTCTCTACTAACAGAAAAATGGGGCTTCTCATTTAATCTTCTTACTGAGTCTCAGAATGAGAGTAAAAAAGTTCTAAATGAAGAATACCACGATTGTAAGAAAGATGGCTTTTCACATGAAGAATGTTGTGAACAATACCCCGAAGATTGTGAAGAAGATCTTTATTATGAAGGAGCCTCTTCTTCTGGTCGTGAATTAACCTCTGACCGCGAGCAGAACGATGATCGCCGTTCTTCACAAAAGCGTGCTCGCCCAATGGAAGAGGGTGAACTACCCAAGGGGCTAGAGGACTATAAAAAAGAGAAGAAAGACGATAAATCCAAAAAAGATTCCAAGAAGGGCAAATACGACGATGGTGACGGCAAGGACGAAAAGTGTGATCACGTTCCTTGTAAGGATCAAGACAAGAAAGAAAAGATGGATGAAGCGAAGATCCGTCGTATTATCCGTAACCTAATTAATGAACAAATTGAAGAAGATAAAGTTAGAAGAAAGGTTCGTAGCCTTGTAAAAGAAGCAATGACCATAAAGGAGAAAAAATAATGGGCAAAAAGTGGAAAAGATTGTTAGTTCAGCGTAGAGCTAACGGAAGAGTAGAGATGCCCTCAGCGCGTCCAGAGCCAGTTGTCTCAAATTCTGAAATGATTGAAAGAATGGAAGCTGCTGCTCCTGAACCAGAAGTGATCGAAGAAGCAGTTATTGCAGAAGAAGAACCCGTTGTTGAAGCTCCTAAGCCCATGCGTCGTCGTTCTACACGTCGTAAAAAGACTGCAAGTGAGGACTGATGATGTCAAAATGGCGTGACTTTCTTGATGGAGTAGAACCAAAAAGAGACCTTGAAAGCCTTTTAGAGACTCTAGAAGCAGAACTCAAGGAGCTTAAGGCTCGCTCTTTAACAGAAGAAGCCAGATTATCATCTATCAGAGATAATTTAACAGAGGCTAGACTAAAAGTCAAGAAACTAAAACATGAAAACTCTGTTTTAAAAAATAAAGTCTCTATACTTGAAGAAGACTTAGACTTATAGGAGACTTTTATGTCCAGACTCTATGATAGCATAGAAGAGCTTGTGTTAGAATTTGAAGATGAAGAGTCCGATTCTGTAGGGGGTCGGACTATCGCTATTGTGCCCGGTGCCTTCAAGCCACCTCACTTGGGACACCTATCTATGGTAAAGCAATATGCTTCCGAGGCAGATGAGGTAGTTGTTCTTATTTCTTCCCCTCTCAAGGCAAGCAGAGGTATTGGTGGTAAAGCCATTTCGGCACAAGATTCAAAGCAAATTTGGGAAATGTTGCTTGCAGACCAAGGGTTATCTAACGTTCGTGTCGAGATCTCACCTAAACCCTCTCCTGTAACTGCTACATTCGAGTATGTTGGTGAAGAGGGACCACTTGAGCCCGGAACAAGATTGGTTCTTGGTGCTAGCCAGAAAGGTGGTGATTTCAAGCGTTGGAAGTCTGCCGCAAAGTACGTTAAACCCGGTGTAGAACTCCTACCACCAGAACAGACTGCCGTGATCCCAGCAAATAGACCTTCTGGAGAGCCATACAGCGCTACTGACGCTCGTAAAATGCTAGAGCAGGGTGAGAACGCTGATGAGTTTTTTGGAGACGGTAGAACAGAAGACGTGAGATCCATACTGGGTCTCGATGCTTCATTAGAAGAGATGTCAGCCATGGGTGGTGGTGCTGTTGAAGGATACGGAGCACCGATGGCTACGAGAAAACAGAAAAAGAAGAAACAGAATGAGTATAATGAGCTATACTTGTACAAAGAAGTTTTTAAACTACTTATGAAAGAAGGTATCATCAAATGAAAACTCCAGAAGATTTGCTTAGAGAGAATGTAAGAGCTTTAATCTCTCTTGTCAAGAAGAAAAACAAAAATACTCAATCTGAAGATCAGAAACTAAGGGCTATAATTCGTGAGTTCCTACAACATGAGCTAAAAGAGGCTAAAACTCCCGATAACGACCCAGCACCCCACCAGTCTACTGGTATCAATGTACTTGAGGATCTCCTTAAGAAGATTATTCCACAGATTGAGGATGACTATAAGCTTCTTACAACTTCTGAAGAGCAGCGCGAATCATATCGTGCTCATATTATTGATGCAGTAGTTAAGACTTTGACCCCTGTAGAAGTCAATAATGCTGCACCTGATGATAAAGAAGCACCTGAAGAATTAGATGAAGAAGTAGAAGTGAACATCGAAGATGACGATACCGACGATATGTTTATCGACATTAATCCCAAAGAAGACGCTGAGGAAGAAGAAGAGGAAGAAGATCCAAGAGACTCTTTTGGTATCGAAGGTAAGGATACCACAGGTCGCAACATGGCGTATAATACTTTTAAGAAAATTGAATCTCAAATCATCGATGCATACGATATGCTCTCTAATCCCGAAGATCAAGAAGTTTTCTTTGACTACCTAATTGCCAACCTAAAGTTGTACTTTGACAAATTTGAGAACGAAATCCAGCCCAATGTTGAAGAACCCACCAACAAAGCATATGATGATGCCAAACAAGAACAGCCTGCTAGTGGGGGAGACGAGGGTGGAGACACCTTAGACCTTGAAATTTAATTTGACACTCTCCGTTTGTCCTGTTAGTATCTTTATATGAAGAAGAGAAGATCAAAGTATAAACATAAGAGTATTGTTAATAATCTTATTAATAATAATATAATAAATGAAAGTAATTTAACATTCATTGATAGTATATCTCTTGAAGATTTGATAGCTGTAAAATTAGAACTCACAGCAAGACATATTAATAATAAACTTTATGCTTTCAATTTGTTATCAAACACCAATAGACTAGTTAAAGAAGCAATAATAAAATTTGCCATCAGTGCTACTGACTCTAAGATGGATGCTGCCAGATTCCTTGGATTGGATTACGAAGGTTTGCACAGACTAGTTAGAGAGTATAACTTACAGGAATACTTTGATGAAATTGATAATTGAAAACTTTAGAAAGTTCTTGAATGAAGGCTTTCAAGATTCGCCAAACTATAAGAAAGGCGAATGGGTGGATGTTCCATACGAATACTATAATTCAGAAGATGAACAAGAAGCAGATACTTCTATTAAAGATAACTTTTTTGATATTATCCAGCTTTCTTATCAAGCTATTGATGGTCATGTTAATTTCAAAAATCCCGAAGATGTTCCCGGTAAATATAAAAGCTGGATTGCAGTTGATATAGATAGTGATCCAGAGGCTGATGCTATTCGTTTTGGCTCCCAGAAAGGCAAGAACTTTAAAATGGCGGGTGGTGGTTCAGATGGAACACCTGCTGGCAAACAAGCATACCTTGATAAGACAGCCAGTATGCTTTTTACCCCCGGCACATTTGGTGAAATGTCGGATGCAATTGCACATATAATGATTACAAGAAAAGAAGTTCCTTATGTAAAAACTAAGGAAGAAGTCGAAAGACTCCTAGGCAAAGAAGTAAAATGGTATGGAGAACACCCCAATCCTAAACTTGCTGCTAGATATGCCGGTGTGGGTGATGGATATGCTGCTTGGTATGGTCGAGAGCTTGGTGGTGAAGAACATGTTAAAATTATGTTAGGACTACCAGCGCTATGAAATTGATAATTGAAAACTTTAGAAGGTTTTTAGCAGAACAAAACTTCATTTCTGATATTCCTCTGGAGCAAGACGAGGAAGGAAATATAATTCTTTATCATGTCTCTGGGGCAGAAAATATTGAGGAGTTGGATCCTGATGTTGCTGCCAAAAACCTCCAAAATTATACCACTGCGGAATACAGGACATGGGATAGACCTAGAGTTTTCTTTTTTACTCGTCTCGGACAGGAAGACACAGGTATTGGAAGAATTGATGGTGTCCCTTATCGTGTTAGATTGAGACCAAACCAACTCTATCCAATTATGGATGACCCAGCAGGACTATCATCTAGGCAGGAACAACAAAATTGGATGGAAGCAAACATCCCGGAGTTTGCAGAAAAAATGCAAGAAGCACAAAAATGTTCATCTTCTGAACAGTATAACCAGTGGCACATTTGTTCAAAAACTCCTGATTCAGACGGATTAGCATACACAGAAGAAAGATTTGCTGGTAAAGTTTTGTTAGTTAACAATCCTAAATTTCATCATCTTAAACCAAATACATACGAAATGGTTGCCAATCTAGCAGAAGAGCGTTACAATAGTATTGGCTTTATCTACCCACAGAGTGGCGAACAGGGAAACCAGATTGTCGCCTTGTGGCGTAAGGTACCAGCCGAGAGATTAGAGCAAGATTTCTACTAGGAGGTACAATGATAGGAAATACTGTTTGGACTAAATTCGGAGATCGCGAACTTCGCTTTGGAAAGGTAACAGAAACTAAGACCTGCCAAGGCTGGGCTTATGTCCGAGTCGATTGGGTTGATGATAGTGCATTTGAAATGGATCGTCATCGTGTGACGGAAATGAGAGGATACGATAAATATTCTGATTGGTATCGTATCGACAAAGTGTCGTTCTTTGATAAAGAAGAGCTAGTTACTAAAATCAACAAGCTTTAATGTATATGTTCTGACCCGAGGCTCGGCGGGTATTATTTGGTAATTAGGTCCATGTCTATCACGACCTATCGGCATATGTAACCGTAAATAAAATGTAGGCTAGCTGCGGTGAGCAAGAGATCCGCACCGAGTCCTCTTTGGATATATAGAAAAAGTTGAACATATTTGTCAGATTGTGTTAGCATCAGGTGTAGAACTACCTGAAGGTAAAAATGCAAAATTTAAAAAATTCAATTTGTTTGTTCGACGTTGATGGAACACTAACTGAAGCTCGACGCCCAATAAAAAAACAGATGCTAAACACATTGAGAGAACTATCTTTTCAGACAGAGATAGGACTCCTAACTGGCTCTGGATTAGAATACATCAAAGAACAACTTTGGCCACTTCTTGCTGATCAAGAATTAAGTCTCAATTGTCATGTATTACCCTGCAATGGCACAGAATATTATATTCCTAACCCAGAATCACCGGGTAATTTTATTGAAATACACAAAAATAATATGGAAGCAAAGCTTGGTTTTGAGAAATTCCAGTTTATTATCAAAACTCTTATAAAATTGCAAGCACAAGTCACAGAACAAGATTATGATATTTCTTACACTGGGCACCATATACAAAACAGAGGTACTACCATCAACTGGTCTCCTATTGGTAGAAATGCTCTACATGGTGATCGCCAACAGTTCAGAGCTATGGATAAAATTTATGGTATAAGAAGACTTTTTATATATAAATTTAGAGAAATGATGTTGCACCATGACATCCATGATGTTACAATAAAATTAGGCGGTGATACTTCATTTGATATCTACCCTGAAGGATGGGATAAGAGGTACGCCCTTAAACATTTCCCAGAAACTGATTGGGATGTGTTCTTTGTAGGCGACAGATGTTCGCCAGACGGAAATGACCATGAGATTTTTGAACATCTTCGCCCGCAGGGAAGGTCATTCCAAACAGATGGACCAGAAGACACAATAGAAATCATTGATATACACTTGCATAGACTTATAGGAGCACTCGATGACGATACATGATGACATGTATGACGAAGAAAATCAAAAACGCAAAACCGTTATGGTAAGCGGAGGCTTCGATCCTGTCCACATTGGACATATCAGAATGATTCGTGAAGCAGCAGAGTATGGTGATGTAATTGTTGTTGCCAACTCGGATGACTGGTTGTTTCGCAAGAAAGGGTTTGTATTCATGGAGTTTGACCAGCGCGCCGAGATCCTTGCCTCGATCAAGGGTGTAATAAAAGTTTCTGGTGTCGATGATGTTGACGGCACTGTTTGCAGCGCTATTCGTATCCATAAACCGAATTTCTTTGCAAATGGCGGTGATAGAAAAAAGCACAATACGCCTGAGCAAGCAGTTTGTGATGAGCTTGGGGTTGAGATGCTTTGGGGTGTCGGTGGGAATGACAAGGCTAACTCAAGTTCCGTTTTGGTTGAAAGAGTTAAGACTAATAGTAAAGTTTCTGATAGATAACTTCTAATTATTAGGAGTCATGTCTAAAGAGTACAAGATGAAAACACTTAAGCTTGATTTAACATATCGCCCAGTAGGAGTTATTGACTGCTTGGAGGCGTTAGTTCTTTGTATCGTTGGTAAAGCGGTAGCAGTTGAAGAATACGAACAAGAAATTTCTTCACCATCTACTACACTTAAAATTCCCTCGGTTATTGTACTAAAGAGAGCAGTTAAATTTATTAATCATGGAATCAGACCATCAAGAAGTAACATTCTTTGGCGAGACTCTTGTAAGTGCCAGTATTGTGCTAAAATATACAGTGCGTCTGAGTTGACGCTTGATCATGTTATGCCTCGCTCTAGAGGTGGAGAAAACACATGGACAAACCTTGTTACATCTTGTAAAAAGTGCAATCAAAACAAAAGAGATAGAACACCCGAAGAAGCAGGAATGAAGTTAATCAAGAAGCCAGTGAAGCCATATAACACGATCCTTAGATATGCTACAGAAATACAACCTATTTGGAATATTTATCTATGGTAACCGCTGTATCGTCGGTAATAACGGTAGGGGGCTGCCCGACCCAAACGTAGGCAGAGGTTTTCGGTTATCCTATATTCTAGATACAAAACCGATCTTCCTTTGACTATACTATTTACAGCAGTCATAGGAGATTAAATGGCTAAAAAAAATTATGTCCTTGATACGAGTGTCTACCTAACTGATGCGGACGCTATCTTCAAGTTTGATAATCATGATATCTTTATTCCACTCAAGGTATTGGAGGAAATTGATAAGCACAAAAAGCGTCAAGACTCTGTAGGTATCAACGCTCGTAAGATTATTAGAACTCTCGATGAGATGAGAGCAAAAGGTAATTTACAAAAAGGCGTAAGAATTGACAAGGGCAAGGGAATGCTCAAAGTTATTTCGTATGAGGTTCTCAAGAATGTAATTTTTCCCTCTGATCTTGACTTGAGAATTCCAGACCATATGATCATAGCAACCGCCATGGCAGTGAGTCAAGAGTTCCCGCGCAAGACCTGCGTTGTATCTCGTGATATCAACATGCGAGTAATCTGTGACTCGATTGGTATGCCATCAGAAGATTACACCACCGAGCGTGTTGTTCATTCATCAGATGAACTTTACTCCGGTCTTGCCACTCATCTTGTAGACGATCAGGTAATTGATCGATTTTATGCTGACGATGACATTTACATTGGAGAGGATGAAGTGGCAGAAGAGTGGCTCCCGAACCAGTATATCCTCATGGTATCCAACGCCAATGAGAAAAAGACATGTTTAGGGCGCTTTTACAGCCATTTTCAGCCCATAAAAAAGATCACCCATTCCAAGATACCTGATTGGAAAATCTCATCAAGGAACAAGGAACAGGCGTTTGCAATTGATCTTCTTATGGATCCAACTGTTAAGGTTGTCTCACTGGTCGGTCGCGCTGGTTCTGGTAAGACTCTCTGCGCGATTGCTGCTGGGCTTCAACAGACGATTGGTCTGAGAGAAAACAGCTATGATCGCATGATTGTGTCTCGACCCGTCCAGCCGCTTGGAAAGGACATCGGTTTCTTACCCGGCACGATGGAAGAGAAGATGCTCCCTTGGTTGATGCCGATTCAAGATAACCTACAATTTTTGGTTGGAGGTAATAAAAATACCCTACAAATGTATATGGACCAAGGCAAGATTGAGATTGAGGCTTTGACTTATATCCGTGGTCGTTCAATTGCAAATGCTTTCATTATTATCGATGAGGCTCAAAACTTGACAGCACATGAGATCAAGACTATTATGACTCGTGTAGGCGAGGGAACTAAGATTGTGCTTACTGGTGATATAGAGCAGATTGATAATGTTTATGTGAATGAAACATCAAATGGTCTTGCTCATGCTGTTGAAAAGTTCAAAGAATTTCCAATTGCAGGTCATGTAACCTTTACGAAGGGCGAGCGGTCTGAAGTTGCCACGCTTGCATCGAAGGTACTTTAATGTTTTTTCAACCCATTCTAGGATTAGTTCTCGCTAGTTTCCTTGAATGGGTTGTTCATAAATACTTTTTACATAATCTTGGCAAGAAGAAGGCGTCCCTATTCTCATTCCATTGGGGCGTCCATCATCGCGAGGCAAGAAAAAACAAATTTTTAGACCCTACTGTTTCAACTAGAGAGATAATTGGAGTCCTCCTGTTGTGTCTTGTTAGTTCTCCTATTTGTTTTATTTCACCCATAACATACACAGCGATGCTTTTTCATGCTACGGTGTATTTAATTGTTCACAATTACGCACATAGGAATCCTGATTGGTGTTACAAATACTTGCGATGGCATTATGACCACCACATGGGTAAAGACCAAGACAAGAACTGGTGCGTAGTCCATCCCTTAGCGGATTATATTTTAGGAACACGGAGAAAGTATGAGTATAAGTGAATTAGCAGGTGTTATCGTTGCTAAAGAAAATACATTAAAAGAAATGCTAGTTGAGTATGTTGGAAATAAATTTGCAACTGATGAAGACGAAGGAGAGTTTGAGGTCACGGTCCAGATGATTGTGGAAACTCTTGCTCACGAGTTTCCAGAGTTTGTCATGATCATGGCAGAAGAAAATTGGACCCGAGGATACCAACAAGGACTTGACGATGCTACTAGATTACATACGCCAGCGTCAGAAGATGCTTAAAGAATCAAACAATTTCTATACTCCTAACGGCATTCATGTTTTCACAAAAGATGAGATGATGAATGATATTGTTGATCTTGAATCTGTAGTGGCAAAGCTTGAGTCACTTCTACCAGATCATATCCGCGATGGTGTAGAGATGGTAATTGTAGGCGAGTTTGATGAATTTATTGAAAGAGATATCAACGCCTTCTATAAAGATGGTGCTTTGTATGTGTCTAATATACAGACCGATAATGAAGATTTATTAGATGATCTTGTTCATGAAACTGCTCACTCTGTAGAAGAACAATACGGAATGGAAATCTACGCAGATCAAAAATTAAAAGATGAATTCTTAAGAAAGAGAACACACCTTTATAATGTTTTAGATCATATGGGTTTTCAACCACAAAAAGAACAATTTATTGACACTGAGTATGATCAGGGCTTTGATGAGTATCTTCTTCAAGATGTTGGCTACGATAAATTGTCAGAAATTTTAAAAGGCATAATGGTTACCCCATATGCTGCCACAAGTTTAAGAGAATACTTTGCCACAGGATTTACAGAGTTTTATCTTTATCC
>Ga0099849_1000524_pt1 | contig 17718 bp, 20 predicted proteins | sample CB_VirMetaG_4_FD_78177 | JGI IMG/M metagenome (GOLD analysis project Ga0099849, IMG submission 78177) | Freshwater to marine saline gradient viral communities from Chesapeake Bay - CB_1508_1M Viral MetaG | ecosystem: Environmental > Aquatic > Marine > Coastal | place: USA: Chesapeake Bay... | reverse complement strand
GGTGCTTATGTATGGTGACCACCACGATACGCTTGAGATCCACAAAGACCGCAAGGTCAGTATCAAAAAAGCCTACAAGCTCATGATCATGGCCGCACGATGGGGGACGTACCTCCAGCATCAGTGCAGCATCCAACGGGATGTCCATCGGATGGTTCATGGCCTTTGGAAGTCAAACTTCCCTGATCAGAAACGTCCAGATAACCTCTTTGAGAGGATAGAGGAGTTTACTGACAAAAAGACAGGCAAGACGTTTATGGAACTCGCCAATGACATGATGCTCAAGGATTGGGCATCTGCAGTAGCTACTCATGGTGCTGGCAGCGTCATCTCCCAGATCAATGAAGATTATGATGCTGGAGAATTCCTCAAAATGCTCAGTAAGAATGTTGAGGAAATGCGGGAAGCCTACAACGATCAAAGCGAACAGGTGTGCATGATGATGGAAGCACAGTTTGAAAACCTACACTTGAACTAAGGAGACTACTATGGCAAAAGCAAAGAAGCACAAGCTGACCTCTGAAGAGATTGAGAAGCTCATGGGCATGGCCCTGCGCTACGGTGCGTTCACAATGTGGGCATTGACTGAGCAACCGAAAACCACCGCAAAAACATGCGAGTCCATCCTGAATGACGGGGCAAAGAACCTCTCCAAGGAACAGGTTGAGGCACTCAACGATGCTGTAGATGCGGCAGATTCTGAAGACGCACTTAACAGGATAGTCAATACCCTCATTGATGCATTGGGTGGAGAGGCAAGAGATCGTTTCAAAAATGAGGTGGGTGGAGCATTCTGGCATAGCCAGAACTGCTGGAATGTTGAGAAAACATTTATTGCCTTGCATCAAGAAAAGAACGTCTATGAGGCTTGTCAATCCTTCATGCATGAACATATCAAATTTGTAGCAAGCAAAGTTGAAGAGCATGGGTCAATGAACAAGTTCATTGAAACCTTGCCCCCTCCCCCCTCCTACAGTGATGCCACGTCCTCCTAATACCTACTGGTTCCGCCAGCAACCCTATATTCTTGCAGACCAAAAGGTGATCGACTTTCTGGAAGCGCAATCTTCCAGACTAGATCACCTGAGTCCAAGGTTCAGCTTCTACAAACTCCAACGTGCGAGGTTCCTCCTAGACCGTGAGAGTAGTAAACTCTATGGCAAGGAGGAGCATCTGCTTGGACTACTGGAAGCACTGAAGATTGGTCTGCCCATCTACTACTGATACTGATATTGAACCATGACACCTGTTGCTTATTACTTGCGGACTAGTTCCGCCGCTAATCTGCACGGGGATTCTGAGACTCGACAGCTTGCTGCAATCAGAGGCTATGCTCAACAGCATGGCCTCAAGCTGGTGCAAGGTGCTTACGATCAAGCAATCTCTGGCGCAGATCCCATCGGAGACCGTGACGGTCTTTCCTCCCTCATCGATTTCTGCAAGGAGCAGAACATCTCCACCATCCTCGTTGAATCCGCCCATCGTTTCGCTAGGAATGCCACCGTCCAAGAGTTGGGATATCTCCATCTCAAATCCCTTGGCATTCAAATCCTCCCTGTCGATGCTCCCGATTATTTTTCAGATGATGACGATCCTACCCGAACAGCCATCCGCCAGATGTTGGGAGTCATGTCCCAACTGGAGAAGGATCAGCTAGTCAAAAAGCTGAAGTCCGGCAGAATCCGCAAGCAATCCCTCTCGACTGAGCCTACCCTCACAGGTCAACGCAAGTGCGAAGGCCGCAAATCCCTCTGGCAACTCCACCCAGAACTCCCTCGACTCGCCAAGAGAATCAGGGATGCAGACCAGTGTGGTCTCAAGTCCCTCGCAACCAAGCTATATCAACTTGGCTACACTTCCCCGTCAGGCTCTGGGGAAAAGCTGAGTAGACCTGCAATCAGGCGTTTGCTATCGGTTGCGGAACGCCAAGAGTCGAAGCTACTCCCCAAACATCCCCGATTACCCTCTTAGAATCCTCACCACAAGGCTTTTGATCTGGCCCATGCAATGACATGGGTCTGCCACAAATCTCCCTGTGACAGCAGATCTGAGCATTCATTTCCCCCTTTATCCCCAAAGCGATGGTGCGCCTCACCAACTCCACTTCCACTTTCTCCCTCTCCGATCTATCCATCGATCCCCAACGTCTGATCTCGTCCAACGTCCGCAAGCAGGTTCGGCAATAACGCCTAGTCTCGTCCAGCGTACACTTGCGCTGACAGGGTGATTGGGTCATCGGCTGTTGCTCCTGCTTGGGCGGCGAGGTTTGAGCAGTGATAGTGATAGTGCCGAAACTCAGGCCGCAGGGTGATTTCCAACGTGGTTTTGGAATTAATTACTTATTTCCCAATTATTTCCCAGGCGTTTGGGAAATAATTAAGACCCCCTAAGTACATGAAAACAAACAATAAAAATAAATAATATATATAATAATATAATTAATTCCTCACTTATATAGGTATACCTTTGCGTGTGTGTGTGTATATATATGTATCTTCCTAAAGATATATAAGAAGTTTTCATTTGGGAATTAAGTGAGGAATTAAATATGAATCCCAGATAAAACCTGGGCTAGACGCTGGGAATTAATTAGGAATTAATTGGGAATTAATTGGGAAATAACCCCAATTCCTAAGAAAAGGGGTCTTTTGAGGAGGTCAATTTGCTTCCGCAGGATCTTCAGGAGGAGGTGTATAAAATTGTACCGCATAGATCCTACTAACTGGTCTGCCCTGTCCTTCAGGTTGGAAAACCAATTTAACGGCCTCACCAGACTCCAAAAGGGTCACCACCAACTCATCACGCCGCTTCCGATCCATCTGGTTGCGGAACTTGCGAGTGATGTCCGTCATGGAGACCCCGACCCTGCCGCTGGACTCAATGTACTTCAGGACGGAGTCCAACTCCTGATGCCGAACCTTGCTACGCTGATCCCCCTCAATATCAGGGATCATCGAAACCATTTCTGATTCACAGTAGCGCACCAGATCCACGGCGTATCCCATGTACTGAGCATCCACCACCAGAGAAGCGTCTGCTGCCGCAAGGATGAGTGCCACCTTCCGAACCTTCCACGTTGTTCTCGCCAGAATGTCCTGCCCTCCCTTGATCCGTTGATTCAATTCCTGTTTCCATTCATGAACCTCAGTCTCAAAGTCGTAGAAGATCTTCTTAGCCTGATCATCTGCTGTCACCAAGCGTGGTTCAATCCGTGCGGAGGGTTCTCCTGCAGCAACCATCCCTGGCCCCTTCCCTTGGTCATCCTCCACACTCCGCAACTCCCAATCCGCAACAAGATCGATCAGTGGTTGTGGAGGAGTGGTAATTTTGGGAATGAAGTCCAAGCTCTTATGCACAGGTGGCGAGTCTCTAGTCCGAAAGTGCAGAATTCGATTCAGGAACCCGTCATGCACCAGACGATGGTCAAGCTGATCCACATAGGCATCGGGTGCGGTGGTCCCATACATACTGAGGATCGGCCACTTGATATTGATGGTCTCATTCTTACCGCTATCGGCATAATTTTGACCACAATAAATCGTATTGGTCATCCCATCCAGTTGCAGAAGGAGGTCTTGCAAGCTAGACATGTAGTTAAAGGAACCACCACCTTTCCCGTTTTCCAGCACAGGGATCATTGCCTTGCCGAACTCATCCAGCATCCAGATCATGCGACCATCCCGCTCATTGAGCTTTTTCTCCATTGATCGCAGAGAGGTCATCTTCCCATCAATCATACGCATCGCAACCTGTGGCCCTGCCAACCCAGACAGAGCCTTCAGCGCACTCCGAATATGCTCCTTACCCAACCCTGTGGGGGCGATCCCCACACAATAGAGTTGCGGCTTGGCCCCACCCAATCCGGTATAGGCATGGCCGAGCAATGCGGAGGCATACGCAAGGCAAGCGGCCAGCGACAGGATCGGAATCGGGTGAGGCGATGTGTCAATAACCCACTGAACCAGATCACCCAGTTTCCCAGGTGGAATCAGAGGATCAGGCATTGGTAGAAGTCCACCGCTACTGATCGTATGGGTTTCAAACTTAAAGGAAGAGGGGGGGTCAAAACCATTCGTATAGGTAAATCGATTGACCAGATCGGTATCAGCGATCCGATACTTTTGGGCGTAGCCCTCAAGAACGCTTTCACCACCAAGGAAATCAATCAGCGCATCCTGATCATTTAGATGAGAACAGCCATCATGTTTGCAATTGAACCGAACTCGACCTGGGGTAGTGGTAGAGGGGAGCAGCATCGTGCTAGTGGAACCGCAGGTATCGCTACTGTGGTGTTGCCAGTTAGGACATCGGACGATGTATCCTCCTCCAGCCTTGGCTTGGTAGAGGACAAACTTGTCTCTGAAGAAGTCAACCCAATCGATGGTATTGTAGTCATAGGAAACTCCATCAGAAGGAGAGAGAGAAATGGGAAGAGCAGCATCAGCGGCACTGTACTTCGATGCGATCCCTCGGACAGGTTCAGGGACAGGTTCGGGGACAGGTTCAGGTGGGAGTAGTGGAAGATCAACCTCTTCCGCCGCCGCTGCCGCAACCTTCTCCTTATAAGGCTTCAGATATTGTTTAAGCGTAGTGTCCAGCAGGAAGGAGAGGTTCTCCCAATCAGGATCGAACGCAAACTCGTACTCCATGCCCGTATCAGGATGGATGGATGGGGGAGCAACGAGTTGTGTACCAGCGCCTTGCACCTCTCCACCGTGATCCATCTCCTTACCGGAGAACACATACTTTTCAGGGTTATTGACCAACAGGTAATGATGCCACTTACCGCTTCCGGTTCGGACAACCACACCCGTATCCAACCACGCAGGGAAGGGGTCCAGCTGACAGTGTTCATCGTGTAGGGTGGGGTCATCGTAATCAGCACCACGCAGGTATCCGCCACTGGCTTCCCCGTAGGGAATTCCCATCAGCAGTCCCACGTTGTCATCATCAGAGAACCTCTGGATGACTTTCTCATAGGGTTGCGGAGTCTGTTTCTGCCAGCCTTTTTGGTAGGGCCGTTTCCCCTTCAGGGGGACGGGGACAAGCCCCGCCTTGCAGTACTCTTTGATGGCCTGATTACGTCTGTCCAACCACCCAGGAGGTGGTTGTGACATATCAACCTCCTAGCAATCGATGAATTTGTTGCTTAGAAACTCCCAGAACAGGATGACCTTTCTCTCTGGGTACAAGTTGTTGCCTCTTCATTTTTTCGGTAACCTCTTCCAACAATTCAAGGATGGCCTCTTCTCTCTCCTCCATCCGTTTAATGAGGGAGTTACACCTCTTTAGGGTTTCATGAAGATCAGCAGTTAGTACCAAGTATCGGCCATTGCTTTCTTCCACATTGCTGTCAACTGTTTTGCTGTCCCGATGGGTATTCTCTTGAACCTGATTTTTTTGATCAGCAACAAAACGCTGATGCTCCAACTTTAGTTGGAGTTCCTTTGCCTTACGTTGGGCCATAATCCTGTCGTAGGCAGCAGTATTAGGTGGTGGCAACCAGCCCATCGATTTTCTCAGATTGCGGATATGTTGGATTTCCACATCCTTGGTCTCACGCCGTGCAACCTGGATGGGGATATTCCACTCTTTTGAATAAAGACTAGGGAGTTGTCTCAGAATTTCGACATCGGCCTTAGACTCCAGCAACTCTTTCTTCTTCATCAGGGCGCTCATCATGCGGCCTCTGATTGCTGAATTGATTCTCATTAGTTTCTCCTTGTTTGGTAACGGACTCATCGTTTCGCAATAGCTCTACCCGTCCGATCCAAGTAAAGCCAGCAATACGGGCACACAGTTCAAAGAACTCTTTTAGTTCTTCCTGTGTACCATTGTTTTCAAATTTAAAGGAGGATTTCAGACCTCCGTAGTGGTCAACTAAAGAAAAGCTCCAGACCGAGTCTGGAGCTTCACCATTTTTTCCTGATTTGATTTTAATAGTTGGTCGGATCATATCCTCCTGTCCGGTTGCTTTGAACGGCATTACGCACAAAATTTCCATGGCCACTTGTGAAATTGACCGTGGTTCCCAAATATTCGGATCGTAATTCAGACAAAATGTATTCATCCGAAACCTGATCCTTCGCCATTTCCACGCAGTGATTACGAACGCAATCAAGACTGCAAAATGGAAATTCAGAACCATCCTTCGTAAGGATGATGTGTTTCAAGAATTCTAATTTCTTGCACTCAAGACACTCAGCCTTCCGATAAGTCTTTCGGCTGTTGTCATTCTTATTATGAAGAAGTTGAGCATCCCTGCCGTGGGCTTTAGATACCAACAACAGGGTGTTCTTTTTCGACCTAAACTGTTTGAGTTCCTTGGGTGTCATATTGGCGTTTTTTAGGAATACAACCACAGGACTTAGAAGCCCCCTGTTTAATAGAAGAAAGTCTTCTGGTGGCTAGGTATCCACAATCACAACGGACAGAGGCGTAGCGATGCCCCCCGTGCTTGATATCCTCAATAGAGAGGATCGTCCACCTATGGAATTTTGCACCAACATCCCCCAAGAGCTTGGTGGATTTAAGGCATCCACAGCTTTTGGATTTACCACTCTTGAGGTCATCCTCACGGACGTGCCTCTTGGTGGCACAGACACACTGGCATTGCCAGTACCGATGATGGCTCCCTGCCCCAACGTGGTGTGGCGAAGGGGCAAGAACTCGCCAGAAAGCGTAGTATTCACGCATTGGCGGACTGCTCTTCAACTCCTACGATTTTCCGAACCACAGGAAGAGCCTTGTCCGCTTCTTTCTGAGGCCAGTATCCAAAGGGCAGGGTTCCTTCGTGATGCATCGAATGGGATCCGAAAAAGCGGCCCTTGGGGGCAATCACATCCAGCAACTCCTCAAGATCCTGAATGACCTGCAGCAGGGCTATTTCGTGGTCATCATATGCGCGAATCTCCATGTCTCTCAGGAAAACCTCTTCAGCGAGTTGGAGCAACAGAAGCGTTTTGTCGATTGGCAGAGGAACCCTGAAAGACTCTCCTTCAATACGGCCTTCAGCCTCTCTGATCCTTTTTAGTTTAATCTCCATTTCTTTAGCAATTCTTTGCTTTGGAATACTCATACTTTCTCCTTTTAAATTCAGGTGGATGGTCTTGATATCTAAGCCCACAAAATCTACAAAAACCACCAATAGCTCTGGGGTTTTCTTCGTATCCTGGGCAGTTTAGTTTGGTGTTCATTTAGTTAATCTTGGTGCATTAAGGAACCGACTACACCGTCTTGATCGTGGTACTTCCCTTGGTAGGGACGTTGGGCTTCGGTGTCTAAGCGATGGAAAGTGATCTGACAGATACGGGTTCCTTCTTCCAGAAGGATGGGGAACGGAGCTTGGTTATAAAGTTCCAAGGTGATCTTGCCTTTGAACCCAGCATCTACGAATCCTGCGTTTTGTACTTGTAGTCCTGCTCTTCCTACGCTGGAACGTCCTGAGATGTAGCCAGCCATGTAGCCTGGGACTTTGATCGTCTCTCTAGTTGTCGCAAGTACAAATTCATTCGGCTGAAGAAGGTAACGAGATATACCACGTTTGTAATCATAGTCAATAACATCCGATCCTAGACAAATAATTTGATTTCCTTCAGCCAATTTATCTTTTTTAATAGACGCATATTCGTTCCCGAGAGTCAGGTCAGCCGAACAGGGGCCAATGTGTGCGTCTAGCGGGATACCTCCATGTTTCCGCTGGAGTTCCCCGATGGTACGGTCAGATAGAATCATTGGTATTCAAATGCATTGAGAGAGTGATTGAAATCTCCATGTCCATGTAGAAGTCTGAGCATCGCTCTGGCAATGTCACAAATTTCACGCTGGGCATGTTCAGTCAATCGGAGATCCAAAAAGTGAATGAAACTCCGAAAGTTGAATGTGACAATATAATTAATTTGATTCCCGTAAGGCAGGAAGAACCTTGCGGATTCCTTCGCCCTACTACGTTCAAATCCATGATCCATCAGGATTTTGATGGCATCGTGATACCGTTGTTGTGCGCCTTGTACAAAGCGATCATAGTCCAGAATCAGATCATCAGGCCAATCGTCTGGAACGTAGTACTTGTCTTCCTTCAGTTCCCTATACCTCGCACTTTCGGAGTTAATGCTCACTCCAACACGGTGTTTCAGGAATTGAATATGAGTCGCAATATCAGAGGTAACGAGATAGCTAATCTGAGAATGCTCAAAGGGAGACATATGATTATGATCAGCCAGCATCTCCAGTAACTCTGGGATACGGTATTTCTCCGCTTCTACCTTTTTACCAGTGGAAGCCCAAGCGGCTCTAGCGTGAGCGATATCGCCCCCTGTTGCGCTCAGTAGTTCAACCTTGTTTTGATGCTTAAAAATCATTTTCATCTATTGGACCTCTTCAACTTTCCACCCAATCCCTCTCTTCTGTTTGGTTACCAGAAAGAATCTGGCCCATCGGTGATGGTGTGCGGCAGTTCTCAGCCGCACCATGCCAGCCTCTCTCCTTTGCCCTTTCACTTCATGGAATTGGATCTCATCGTCATTGATTACTAAAAAGTCTGGGGTGTAGACCCCAGAGTTGCTGATACGGAGCTTCACATCTTCGTAGCTCCAATCAAGGATAGCGTTAGCCCTCCGTAAAAGTTCCAAGTGTTCAGCGTATTGTTCTTCCCAAGAGCTTCGATAGATGGGATTTCTTTTCGCTATTTTGGGTTTGTCTTTCGAGAAGGGATTCCTGAATGGATTCGCTGCTGAAGTCATTGTCTCTGCTCAGTAAATCATCGATGTAAGGAACTTCCTTAGAAGGAGGCAATCTACTTATTTGATTCCCCTTTTTAAGAAAAGCATCGATTTCTTTTTGAAAACTAGATTCACCCTCTAGTTTATCAACATATTCAATATTAATGTTAGAATAGTTATGAATTAGATCAGGGCGATTCTCTAGAAAAGAATCTGTGTACGGCAGAGAAGCACGGTTCGTTAGATGTGCTTTTTTAACATTAACAGGATTGGAGTTGTTGTACTCCTTACGGATTCCTTTAATGCATTTAAGACAAGTAGTAGATTCAGCCGTTTTTGCAGTGAATGGGTCACCGCATTTCTTACAAAATCGTTCCTTGTTCGCTTCTTCAATGGCCTCGGATCTTTTCATCTTTTTCGCAATCAGCTTCCATTCGTCACTGTGCAACTGAGAACAGGTCACTGCCCTCCTCCTTATTCTCGTTTCCGAGATAGGGGAGTGGCAGATGACGCAATGAGTAACGATGCCAACTTTGTGTTTGCCCCACGTTTGCTGGTCAGCGGTTTCAACGGTCATCTGCACACCTCACTTAAAACGGGTTGTCATCAGGGTCGAAATTAGGATTTGGTTCCTTGACCTTTCCGGTAATAGGCGTGGCGGTATCAACCCATTCCTTGATGTTGACGTAGAGTTTCCCCCCGTTCATATCGTGGGTGATCCGTGCCTTGGACATCAGTCCAACGACCTCCTCCAGATCTTCGATGTTCTTGATCCCTGCTTTTTCCAAGAAGGAGCCGATGAACTTTCTGGATCGTGCGATTTTGGATGGTCCCTTTGGTGACGGACAGTTCTCTGCCTCATCGTAAATTCTTTGACTTATGTCACCTCCGACACCTGGGCCGTCAACAGCTTCAAAGATGACAAGGCAGAACTGATCACCTTCCTTGTCCGCCATGACGGTTCCGTCCTTGCGAATTTCGATGATTCTCTCCGCTCTGAGCGTACACACCCCCGCTGGGACGGTGATTTTTTCGTATCCTCCACCTACTTGGAGGTTTGCGTCTGATGATGAATATCCCATATTATTCTCCTATGTTCCTGCTTTCATTGATCAATTTAATTAGATTATCCGCATCCATCGGGATCACAGGCGGAAGCCCATACCGATTTTTTGCTTCAATTCCGGTTGATGGTGTGGTGTACAAGACACGCTCACCTGTGACGATAGCCTGAGTGGACTTGCGTCCAAACTGGTGAGTATCGGTCTTGGTGGTGGTCTTCATTGCACCGAACAGAATCGCATCTGCCGCTTCATACAGATCTGCAGCAAATTTCTTATGAAGCTTGCTGGTGTATAGATCGTAGGGTTCAGACAGATGTGGTTCAGAGATGGTGCGAATAGCGGCATGACAGGTGATCATTACTCCGATCTCCATCTTGTGCTGCATCCACTTGAGGATCTTGAGCAACTTCGCACATTTCTGTGCGGCATAGCTCTGACCCTTCCCATACCCTGGCTCTTCGATGTTCTTCCATCCGAACTGCTTGCAGACAGAGTTGTGAATGACTTGCTCCAGCTTGTCTGCTGAATCGATCCCAATCCACTTGTAAGGGAAGTTCTTGGGGTCTTTGTCATACAGCTGTGATATCTCTTCCAGAGTTTCACAGAGTTCATCGAAGTCCTTGTCCATCATCGGAATACTTTCGCAGTCGATCTCACTAAGACCATCGTCATAGTCGAGGATCAGCACTGCTTCCAATGCGGCCAGCATGGAGCTTTTCCCCACCCCTGGCCTTCCGTTTATCAGGATGAGAGGCTGCTTATGTTGCGGACCTTTCCTGATTCCTTGAAGATGTTTGCTCACAAATCTCCTTGTATTTACTTTCAGTTAGTCGATACCCACGCAATCGTTCATCACGGGTATTCGTTGGTTTGATTCCCTTGTTGAGCTTGTCGAGTTCGTTCTTGGTCAGCCAACCAAACTCGGGTTCCCAAAAGGTTTTTGATTTCGATTTCACACGATTCTTCCGGTTCTCTTCTAGTCTGCTGGCATTGGCCTCCTTTATATTGATGACGTTGTTGGGAGTCTGCTCCATTGATCTCTCCTAGTTTCTTTTCAAGGTTCGCCAGTCGCAGCATCCTGCGGTTCCGGTTGCCATTGATAATTTGGTTGTAGGATGGCATTGGGATACGACTCCAAGATTTTTCGTTGATGCTGTTCGCTTGGCGAATACTCTCCATTGATCCAGCCATAAATAGCCTGACGATGGACACCGAGCAGATGCGCCAAGGAAACTTTGGTCAAGAGTTCATCAGCCAAGAGTTTTTTGACGGAAATCGAATAAGATCCATCAATTGACTTATGGCAATGCGGACACGTTTTCATTCAGTTGATCCCAAGGAATTACATGGTCATCGTGACATTGGAACCAGTAAGCACAGTTTCTGTCGCTGCAGTAAGCAGAGCGGCGATTCGGGGGCCAGTGGCCCGTCTTGATACACATCTCTATATTGTTGGCGGCAACGAAGATATCGGACAGTGCTTCAGCGGTTAGTTCGACTTCCATGACTTTGCAGGAGGGTGTCTTGCCACGATACAAGTACACGATCCTCGCTTGTGGTATGTAATCCAGATTCAACATCTGTTTCACGGCTAGAGCGTAGACGCCAAGTTGGAGCATCCATTCCCGTTTTGGCGTCTGAATTGCCTTACCTGACACTTTCGTGTCATCAATGATGACCTTCCCTCCTTCCTCGCCACGGAAGTCCAACGGGCCTCTGATTTTGCGAGGCAAGAGATCAGGTCGATTGACCTCCACCCACTCCTGGGTCGCTCTCAGGATGTAGTCAGGAGAAGGCGAGAACTGCATCACAGCGTCAATGACACGCCGCACATCTTCCGATGATGGTGCGTCTAGACCTGTCTCATTGAGAGACTCTTCCAATTGATTCCAGCACTCAGCTTCAACAATGTGAGGATCAAATCCCGACTGAGTGTGATTACGAAGGATGGCCTCAATGCCAGCCTCTCCAACGTCTCCAAGGACTTGGTAGACGTTTGGTGGGGAGTAGAGCTTGTGGTTGTAGCGGTAATCCAATGCCGCCATACAATCCTGATTCAGTCTACTTGCGGAGAGGAACGTCCAGTTTTCCTCGTAATTACTTGACATCAATTGGTTCCGTGTCATCATGGTGGCTTTACGTCAAGTCAACGACTAGGCGTAAAGTGTTAAGCTGTGATCGTCATAGTCAAAACTAGACATTTTTAAGACGATTGCAAGACTTTTTTTACTCAATTCAGAGAGAGGTATTTCTATGAATTGCCGAACACTAATTAAAGAGGCGCATGCCGACACTTCTTAGTACATCAGAGAGAGTCAGGATTCTGAGGCAGGAATCCGGTTTGAGTCAGATTGAGTTCTCAAAAGCTTTGGAGATGTCTCAAAGAAAAATCAGTAGGTTGGAGAATGGACAGTCACTAGACAGAAGAACTGCGGAAAAAATGTCTAGGAAATTTGGAGTTAGTCTAGAGTGGCTTGTCTATGGCAGAGGAGATGCTCCCGAAGGGTTAGCGCAGTCTGAGCAGAAGGGGAGTGATATTATCTACCTCCCAATCCTAGATCCTGACAATGAAGACCTACCTGTCAAGGATTTAGAAACATTTCCATTTTCAAAAAAATTGTTTCAGATGTACTTCCCTCGCACTGCTATGGAAGATTTGAAGATGTGGTGGGTTATGGGAGAGTCGATGGCTCCCTTGGTGTATCCAGGTGATATCGTAATGATTATTGCGAACGGAAAGTATAGAGGCGATGGAATCTATCTGATCAAGTTGTACGGGGCTTACGGAATCCGCAGGGTACACCGTAGGTCAGAGTCAGACTTTTCGTTGATTTGTGAAAATGAAAAATATGATGTGCAAGAAGTAACAAGTACGAGTAATTTTCAAATCGTTGGAAATGTGATTTGGACTTCAAAGAAAATATCAAACTGATGGGGAAGCCTAGACAAGAGATCTTTTTTGATAAGCGCAGGAATATGTGGGTTGGCAAGTTCTGGCGTTTGAAGGAGCCTGGGAAGTACTTCCCCCCAACGCGAGACCTGATTGAAAACTACGACAGGATCAGTAAGTACGAAATCGATGAGGCTTTTGTCCGAGTAGAGAAAGAACTACTAAAGCAATCTTTCGGGTCTGAAGACGCAGAGCCTGTTCTTTTTTCAACCGCATCAGAACTATGGGTTGATTCACTACGAGACGCAGTCGCTCCCAGAACATTGGTCGAGTACAAACGTGGTATAAAGTCTTGGATTCGGATCAATGGAGATCATTCCGTGTCGATGATCAACACGGAAGCCAACACATCGTTTCTCAGGGAGAGAATCAAGGATGGTGTGAGTGATGCCACGATTCAAAAAGACCAACGCCACCTGAACGTATTTTTCATGTGGCTGTATAGTGAAGGACTGATTGCGAAGGAGATCAAGTTTAGAAAAAGACGGGTTGAAGGGAAGCAACCAGAGATTTATCGGGAGGAAGACCTAGAGAGACTAGCAGATCTCCTCCAAGGCCATCCGCAATGGATGCGTATCTATATGATGGCAAGATATGCAGTGATGAGATCTGGAGAAATCTGGTCACTGCCACTAAACAGAATCGATCTGCGAAAGAGGACGATTACGATTGGGGATGTCCCAGCGTTGGAGTGGACAGTGAAGACCAGAACCCGTAGGGCCATCCCCATCGGCAAGAACCTATACCCATTTTTAGAAAAGGACATCAACAGTAGAACCCCCAACGAACGATGGTTTCTCGACAATGGGAATGGATACCCAGCGTATGGGTCTTCGTGGTCTCTGACTCAAATCTTCCGTAGGCGTTGCAAACAGCTAGGGATTGTTGGGCCGAAACCACTTCACGGGATTCGGTCTCTTGGGATTACCAAGATGCTTCTGGACAGTGGAGGTCGAGCGGAGCTTGTTGCTTCGATAGCGGGTCATTCGGTAGCGGTAATGCTGAAGCACTACGCCCGAATCACTGAGGAGGATTCTCGGGGGGTGATTGATCTTCTGTAGTCTTGATGACTTTTTCGATAATTACCCTTACCAAGTAAGCGCAGAGTAATCATTTTTGAGGTATGGTTTTATCCACTCATCCTCAATCAGCAAGACGGGCCTAGACTTACTGTGCCTCGCAGACATGATGTCCTCATGCAAACATCCGCATGACCGAGTCCTTCCTATTCTCAAAGAAGCCCCCCTTACATCGACAACCTTGCCGCAATCACATTTGCAGACCCAGTGAATGCGTTTGTCTTTTGCGCTGTTAATCCTATGGTCTGATCGTTTGAGGACTACAAGGCGGCCAAATCGTTTACCAGTTTCATCAATATACCGAGTGCCGCCCGTCCTGTGCCGATGGACTTTATAATCAGGAGAAGGAATCAACGATTTAACAAGGATGAGGAATGAAGAATTAGGAAGATAACTAGTAAAACCAGATACTTGATCACAGACTGAAAATCCGTGTGTCGCAGGTTCGATTCCCGCTCTGGCCACCAGTAAACATGCGGTGTGAAGGGGGTACGACAAGACAAGTTTGAATCAACGATAACCACGATAGCTCAAGCTGCAGGTAGACCCCTCTACCTTTTCAAAAACCATCGCTCTCAACAGACGCAAAAATGTACCCCCACTGACAGCCATTGCCGGAATCATAGTGGCCGCTCTCTCTCATGTCTGAGAACATATTTCCTGCCGAAAAATCTGTCCGATAACAATTGAGTCCACTAATGAAAGCTAATGGCTGTCAGTCGAAGTACATGGGAAGTCGCCTGATCCCTATTCGCAAAAAGATTCGGGATCAGGCTTTTTGAAATCAGGCTCACCTGACGGAGCAGCCCTAGCACGGCTAGGGCTTATTCCATCCCAATTGAGGTCAAGACAAGGAGGAAGAAACCTGACCTCATTTATGAGACTATCTGTGGCACAAATTGTGTGTCAAGCCCCAATTGGCAATCTTGATTTTTTTCTGTACTCAATTAAAGCGTCTCTTTTTTCTTTAATTAAGTCGTTGTAATCACTGATGATTTTATTAATCTCAGTCCTGTCCTTTTTCATCCGATAAGCTCTTCGTACATCTCTCGTCTTATCTCTACGCAAATTTGAGATCTCTCGTTCAAATCTTCTGATGTTGTCAGACCGTGATTGGCGCAGATCCAACGGTGTGGTATTGAATCCGCTGAGTCTTCCAGCGGCCTGACCTACTGTGTAAGTAGGCTGACCCATCTGGTCTAGCTCTCCGGTCAGGGCTTGCTGCATTCTGCGGATCCCTCCGTACTCCGTGTTCAGGAACGGTGGCGCTGACATATTGTATGCGTACAAGAACAGATCAGCGATCTGGGACGCAGGATCTTTTGTTCGGTCAATGATCTCACGTTGGGTAAAGGAGTCCTTGTTGCTCTGAATCGCTGTAGCGATGTTCATCACGGGACCACCGAGCAGCCCTGTGGACATGAACGCCGCCCCAATATCACCCCTCGACACTTCATTGCCAATTTCTTGGAACAGACCCCAGGGTAAGAGGTAAGAGATGTCAAGGAACTGAATCCTGCCTTCTGCGTCTTTGAACGGCAGTGGAACAACTGCGGTCTGCCCCTTCTCTCTGAGGTAATCAGGCAGGGCAAGAAATGCCGCTTCCACATCCTCATCATCCCAATCAAACGCAGACTTGACGGCCTCTGCCAAGGCGTAGGACAATCCTATCCAAGGAGCAAATCGCCACGGCTTATAGCGCATCGTTTCAAGTAAACGTGGTGCAACCTTCGCAGTAAAGGTGATGAACGGAGACCCGAGAGCGTGGTTTCTCAAGAACCGGACGTTGGCTCCAACGTGGCTGTAGTCAAATAGCCACTTCTCGGCATATGCTGCAGCATCGGCCTCATTCATTCCTTGATTTTCCATCGCATCGGTCATCATCATAATTTTGCCGAATCCATCGACAAAACCATAGGCGTCACCCGTCAGGTTCTGGATCTTTGTAAATATGTCTGCAGCAATCCGCATTGCCGCATAGCCACTCAGACCACCGTCCTTTGCGGCTCTACGCTGGGCGGCAACATACTCGTTCTCCAGCATCTGGATCTCGTTACCGCTGAACCCTGATGACAACAACCCGTGTTTCTTGGCAAGTTGATAGTACTTGCCTTTACCTCTGTACGCCTCAAACGCCTTGCCGATCAGTCCTGGCACACGTTGGATGCGAACGCCACCGAGGTTCATGAGGATGACGTTGGATGTGAAGTTTCGTATATACGAAGGCGGGTTGGCAGCAACCTTTGACCACTTCCAGATGCTGTTGGCTTGTGCTAGGTATCCGCCATCTCCAAGAAGTTTTCCTGCAAACCCCTCGCTGGAGTCAGGAGACATGTTGTAAGATCCAATAATGTCATCATAGATCTCAGCACGAACAGTCATGCCACGGAGTTTGCCGTAGCGTTTGGTATCAGGGATTTGTCTCCACTCTTTAGGGTTGAGTCCCATCGTATCGATATCTTTAATTTGGCCTCTTGCCGCATTTCTCATCTCATTGACAACTTCCATCAGGACTTGCCGTTCTTGTCCGCTGACAATCTCATTGTCATTGTTCAGGATTTGAGCTTCGATACGCTCTGCCTCTGCCATCAGGTAGTACGGTGTTGCTTTGTAGTTACTTGGTAATTTGTCTCGTTCTTTGATTAAGGTTTTGAGTTCCGCATTCTTTGCGCTGAGAAGCTTGGCTTGTCCTTTGACAGGAACAGCCTGATTTTCTTTCTTAATCTGCTTAATTTCTTCTCGCAACTCTTTGATTTCATTAGCGATGTTTTCTCGCTGCTTTGCTCGGTCAGCCGTAATCCCCATCTGCTGAACCAAGTTATCGCCACCAACCCTTTTGGCAATCTGCCGCATCCGATCTTGCAGATCGAAGTTGACCAAGGACTGTTGCAGTGTCCAATCGGGTTGTGTTGAGATCCAAGACATCCAATCCAACAAGGCCAAGTCTCGCCCAGGTTGCATGATTGCACGGCTTGCGAGGTACGCTGGGTCTTCAATCTCCCCGAGGATCAGTTTTCGGATTCCTTCTGGAATATCTTTGCGGTTTTTGAGGTATCCAAGATCTGAAGGTCTACGGTTGTTCTTGAACATCATGTTCGCATCTTCATCCTTGAGCAAATACTTCAGGTAGACCCGAGGTAGATACTGCCCCTTCATCGCATCAATGGTGGCCTGTTCTGTCAGCCCTGCTTCGACCATCCGGTCTCCGATCTGCTCAATCGCCTTCTTTGCCCGTTCAGCAGTCATTCGTTCCATTCGGTTGGTGATCATCTTTGGATCAGCCCCCTTCGTGGTCATGAACTCGTAGATCTGTTTTGGGTTCTTGGTGTCCTTGAAGGCATCATAAACCTTGGTTGCGATCTCTTCATTCCGGTCAATCACTCCACGCAACCTGCGTCTGGCGGCAAGGTACTCTTTTAAACGTGGTAGAGAAGACATCGGCTCCAGCAGATCCATCGTCTTCTGATAAGCCTTGTCTAGAATTACAGACTTCTGCCAGAGCATATCCACGGCACGGCTTGCTTGTGCCTCAATGGCATCGATGCTGGCGTTAAGTCCTGATCGTTCTGTTCTGGATTCCGCTTCTTCAAGGCGTCTGCTGTAGCTCAGATTTGGCGCATCATCAGGAATCTGTGTCAGAACATCCTGCGCGATTTCTTGGACAGACTGATCTGGAGCAGTCATATAATACATGGTGACTCCAGATTCTTGAGCAGCTTCTGTCCTGTTCTGAGAACTCATAACAGGATTTCCACTTGCATCAAAGAGAGGCTTACCACCAGAGCTTTTCTTCTGGGCTACCCTTGTGAACTGCTCAAATTCTTTTATGGACTGCCCTTGCTCATCTTTCTTTGTTCGGAAAAAGGGATTGGGTTGTTTGTCTTGGTTGATAATCCAATCAAATG
>Ga0099849_1000521_pt1 | contig 17740 bp, 12 predicted proteins | sample CB_VirMetaG_4_FD_78177 | JGI IMG/M metagenome (GOLD analysis project Ga0099849, IMG submission 78177) | Freshwater to marine saline gradient viral communities from Chesapeake Bay - CB_1508_1M Viral MetaG | ecosystem: Environmental > Aquatic > Marine > Coastal | place: USA: Chesapeake Bay... | reverse complement strand
GAACAACAATTAGCAGCAGACGCAGAAGAGCGACGGCGCAGAAGATCAGCGGGATATGCCGCTTATGAGCGTTCTGGTTTAGCAAATATCCCAATGGGTGCTGGTGGTGGCCTGGTTGCTATGGCTGGTGGTGGCATGACCTATATGGAAGCCGGTGGAACGACTGGACCGACTGGAGCCCCACGAGATGTGACCGGCACGGGTGATGGCATGAGCGACAGTGTTCCCGCTACAATAGAGGGTGTGCAAGAGGCACGCCTAGCCGACGGTGAATTTGTAATCCCAGCAGATGTGGTTGCCGATATTGGTAACGGATCAAGCGATGCTGGCTCTAAAAAGCTTTACGACATGATGGACCGGATTCGTAAGGCACGACATGGCACGACAGAACAACCCCCTGAAATTGACGCAGAAGCACTAATGCCTGCTTAAGGACACATTATGGCAACAGCAACCACTACCGTATCGGGTGATATTCCCGCCGTCCTAGAACCATTTTACGTTGGTCCGGGCGGTCTGCTTGAGCGTGGCGTTCAGCAGATTTTTGCTCCCTTTGAACAGCGTTATGCGCCAGTCATCCAACAAGGACTAATGGGGGCAGGTTCCATTGCTCCACTATCTCCCTTCCAAGAGCAAACCGGGCAGCGTATTGCTGGGATGCAAACTCCGGGTCAGTTTGGGTTGGCTACAGAGGCAGGTCAGCAAGCGGCTGCGGGGTTACAGGGTCTTATGGGCACTCAGGCTATGGGTGTTGCGGCTCCAGAGTTAACCCAGTATCAGTTAGGTGCACCTACTCAGGCTGAACTTCAACAATACATGTCTCCCTACATACAGGGGGTAGTGGACGTTCAACAGCGTCGGGCCATTGATGCAGCGAAACAAGCGCAGCTTAGCCAAAATTTAGCGGCTGCTCGGCAGGGAACTTACGGCGGGGCTCGGCAGGCACTTCTCCAAAGCCAGCGTGAATCGGGGCTTCGTACACAACTCGGTGATATTCAAGCACAGGGCCTTCAGTCAGCATTTGAGCAAGCGGCACAGCAACGGCAACGCACGGCAGAACAGAATCTTGCAGCGGCACTTGGCGTACAACAACTGGGTGCTGGTCAAAGTCTTGAGGCTCAACGTGCTAATCAGGCGGCGGCTTTACAGGCAGCACAACAACGGGGTCAGGCAGCGACAGGTCTTGGCGCTCTTGCTCAAACATTTGGTGGACTCGGCACACAGCAGCTTGCTGGTGAACTTGATATTACGAAGACCATGGGTGCTTACGGCGATCTCCAACGTGCTGTTGCACAGCAACAACTTGATGCCCAGAGGCAGGCTCTTATGCAGCAGGCCGAGTACGGGGTCGGTCAGGTGGGTCAGCTTTCCAACTTACTGCGTGGCGTACCACTTTCAGATACAACCCAACAAGTTACAACACCCCCGCCCTCATTTGCATCTCAGCTTACGGGCCTCGGCTTAACGGGTATTGGGCTCTATAATCTCTTGCAGGGGGGCAAATAATGAGTATCGCAAGAATCGCAGAGGCGGTTGAAAATCCTTCTGTTACAGATATTTTAGCTGCGTACCCTACTAAAGATGCATTTGATGCTGCCGTTAGATCGGGCAGAATAAAACCGACTACGGAAGCTGGAATTGCAGCAAATATTTTTAACCGCATCGTGACTGATGCTATGGCTAAACAAGCACAGGCTCAGGCGCAAAGCACGGTGTTTGAAGAAATGACAACCCCACAAATGGGTCTAGCCGCAGCGCAACAAATGCCTCAACAAGGAGGACAAGGACTGGATCGTATTCCCGTTCCTGAGAACATGTTTGATGAGCGACGCATGGCTGGCGGTGGGATTGTTGCTTTCCAAGCGGGTGGTCGGTCCTCGTTGCAAAATATTTTGAATCAGATGTCTATGCAGGAACTTCAGTACTACCAGCGCACCGGACGATTGCCTGAGAAGTACAGAATGATGATGCCCGGAGCAGAGCCTACGTTTACTGGCGCATTGCAAGAGCGTGGCGTGCCTACTTCCTCAGTCGGTGCCCCTATGGCACCCGTACCTTCTACAACTCCTCGCCTTACTTTTGGAGAAGCTGAGCCATTCGTAGGTGTTACTCCAGAACAAGTTGACCCGTTTAGCGGAACTCAAACTTACAGAGATGACCGTATTCAAACAGATCCGGGCGAAATTTCTGGAGATTTAACTCCCTCTCCCGATATGCTAAAGAAAGCCGCAGAACCACGTGCCCCTGCTGAAGAGCGGAAGGCCATCATACCCCCACCGGAGGCAAAGAAAGAAACGCAAGCGACTTCATTTGACAGTATCTTGCAAGAAATTAACGCACAGATGCCTCAAGGAAAAGCTTACGAAACGCTTGAAAAAGATATTCTTAAGGACCGTGAGTCAAGAGAAGCAGATAAGAAGCAGGCTGGATGGTTACGTTTAGCTGAAGCTGGGCTTGGCATTGCGGGTGGTGAGTCGCCCTATTTTGCTGTTAACGTCGGTAAAGGTGCCGCTGCCGCACTTAAAGGCTATGGTGAAGACCTTAAAGAGCAGAAGAAACTTAACCGTGAAGATCGTAAGATTCTTGCCGACATTGAGCAGGCTCGTCGTGCTGAGAAAGCCGGTAATATTAAGCTTGCTTCTGAGCGTTACGAGAAGGCCCTTGACCGTACAAGTGCAAAGGAACGCACAATGATTCAGGTTGAAGCTCAAATACGTGCTGTCATGGCCCAAGTAAGTAAGCCATCAGACGCAATCCAACTTGTTCGGGAAATGATAAAAGACCCCAAGTTTAAAGATATGGCTCTTGAGATTGAACGAGAGAAAGCCGCCGCTAAAGATCCTTTGGCTGACTTGCTAAGACAAGCTAGGTTAGGTGGCGGGGGCGCTAATTTAGGGGCACAGCTTGGGGAGTTGATGAAGAAGTATCCGCAAGCATTTCAATAGAGGCTTTTTATGAACGAGCAATACAAAAAGGTTCTTAGGACGCTCGGGAAATTAGCCTCTGCTGGGGCAACTGATCAAGAACTTGGTGTATTTTTACAGTCTCAAGGTTTAACCATTGATGACATTGGTACCCTTGTTGAAGGTCCCAGTGTTTTAGGTCAGGTCGGTGAAGCCGTAAAGGGTATCCCTGCTGGTGCCGTAGGTCTTGTTGAGCAGGCAGCAATTGGTGCGTCTGCTTTACTTCCTGAAGATATGGAAGTCGGTGCAAGAGAAGCGATTGCATCTACCGCTGAAGCCGCACGCAGACCATTTGCCCCCTCTGTAGGATACGAAGAAACTGTAGGCCGTAAGCTCGGTGAAGCTGGCGGTTCGTTTATACCTTTCTTGGCAACGCTCCCATTTGGTTTACCCGGAGTAGCCGCCGCTTTAGGTCTTGGTGTGGGTGCTGGTGCTGGTGAAGCACGTACCCGTGCAGAACAAGAAGGTGCCACTGAAGAACAACGTGCCACAGCCACTGCGCTTGGTACTATCCCTGGCGCTCTTGAGTTGTTTGCTCCCTTCAGGATCTTGAGACGTATTCCTGAGGGTGAAGTTATTTCAAGTGTTGAACGAGTTAAACGGGCATTTGTTGCAGGTGGTGAAGAAGGCGCACAAGAAGCGGCATCTGCTGTTGCTCAGAACTTAATTGCACGTGAGGTTTACAAGCCCAGTCAAGAACTTATTGAAGGGGTCGGAGAGCAAGCCGCTTACGGTGGTGCAGTCGGTGCTATCGCTCAAGGTCTATTTGATTTAGCCATTCCCGGCAGACAACGTGGAGCCGCCCCCTCACCAACTCAACCCAGAGAACCCGCTCCAACGCCAGTCGGTGTACCTGCTGAAGCACAACAGTTGGGTTTGTTTGCAGAAGAAGAGATACCAGTTGCTCTTACTCCTGATGTAGGAGAAGAGGGCGGTGTGTACGCCATGCGTGAAGAGTCCATGATGGACGAAGCGAGAAGGCAACAGGCACTGGTCGATGCAGATGCTCTGCGTAATGAGTTTGATACTTTGCAGCGGGAAAACGAGCGTCTGGCTACGGCATTTCAACGTGCAGAAACCGATGAAGAAAAAGCGGCTATTAGAAAAGAAGCTGACCGTATTGCACCTGCGCTACGTGATTTAGAAAAAGAGATTAAGAAGATTGAGACGAAGCTCCCTAGAGAAGAGCGTGGTCGTCCAACAGTGGCCCCTGAGCAGATGGCGCTTGACTTTGAAGCTCCGCTTATGGAGCGTCGTAAGACTGGAGAAGGTGTTGTACTAGGTGAAGGACCTGAAGCGGCGCCGGAAACTTTGACGCCAGAACAGCAAACATTTTTTCAAGAGTCGCAACTCCAAGGTATCCGTGATCGGATTGCTGAAGGAGAGCCTGTTACCGATGCAGACAGGGCACGCTTGCGTTTGGCAGAGCAAGAGCAACGTCAGATTATTGAAGCCACACCCACTCCTGAAATCACAATGCCTGAGGAGCGTCCTGAAGCTAGACCTCCTTTTGGTTTGCAACGCACGGATATTGAGCAACCCAGTGCCGCACCACGTGAGCCTATTACGGTAACGCCTGAGGGTGAAGCAATTATTGGTCGGCCTGAAGTTGAAGAGCGTCGGGTGTCTGAGGACGACTTTACCCAGATGGGTATTGGCAAGACCAATAAAAAGCTACGTGAACAGCTTATCGGTAAAGATCTTGCCGATCCTGCCCAACGAGAAGAAGTTAGAACCACACTTGAAGATTTTGCTAATGCACCTAACCGCAGTGAAAAGCTACGCACGGGTGTAGAAAACTTCTTGGGTCAGCCCATGTTTATGGAGCAGATGGGGCTTGACCTTAAGCCAAGGAGAAAACCCCGTGTTAGAAAGCCTACAGAACCTGTCGGACAGCCAAGTGAGCCTAGCGTTCCACCACCTAGCGCAGAAGAAGCCGCCCCCAGCGGAATTGGAGCATTTGTCGCTGAAAGAATGGGCGCTCCTGTCGATGTTTCTGGATTATTTGATGCAGGAGAAGGAGTCCAGCAGCCTACAATGAGGCAAGAGTTTTTAAACTCTGCACGTAAAACATTTAACCGTCTAAGAGATCCCGGCACACCATCATGGCGTGAGTTGACTTTTGAGCAGCAGATGCAGTTCTTGGATGCATTTGAAGAAGCTAGGCCCAACATACCACGCTACCGACTAGCAGAATCTGGCACCGAAGGTATGCCCGTAGAAAAGGTTAAAAAACTTGTCGAGCGTTTAACTGGTAAGTGGAAAAATGCTCCAAAGATTACGGTAGTTCAGTCAGCAAACGAGTTAACCCGGTATGGGCTTGAGAATGTTGCCCCTAATGCAAAAGGTCTTTTTGACCCAAACACTCAAGCTGTCTTTTTAGTTGCTGACAACATAACTGGGTATAACGACGCCGTGCTTACGGTAGCACACGAGTCTATTGGGCACTTTGGATTGCAAGCTGTTTTGGGTGATACCTACAGTCAAACTATGAATAGACTGTACCGAAACCCAGATGTTAAAAAAGCCGCTGATGCCAAGATGAAAGCTGATCCCAAACTAACCAGGGAAATAGCTGTTGAAGAAGTCATTGCAGAAGCTGTTGAGAGGAAGTTAGCTCCTGAGTCTACTATGGCTAAAGCTGTTGCGACATTGCGTAGCATGATACGTAACTTTTTGAATAAGCTTGGGGTCACAACATCTAATTCTGAAATTGATTCTTTGATCGCTCAAGCCGCTAACTATGTTGTGGCTGGAGTTGGTGGGGCACCTACTCGGTTACGACCAGTTGAGGATCTGTTTAAAGACATAGATAAATACAAAGCTGTTCCCTATAAAGGCAAAGAAAAACTAATCAGGATGCACCCGGATGATTTTCTGAGGCTTGCTAAATCTGGTGAAAGTGAAGGAAAGGCAGCGGGTGTCAGTGAAATCGTTGAATCTGGTAAACAATTTAGTAGCCTTCCATGGCTATCATTTAATACTTGGAGCGGTGACAATCCAGCAGGGGTTGCACAGGTAACAGGTCACGAGGGTAGGCATCGGGCAAGAAAACTTCTTGAGATGGGTTATACAGAAATACCTGTTCTTTTAAAGTCGGACATTCGTTGGACAGAGCAAAACGATCCCACTAAATTTGATTACCAAGCAGAATGGCCTGAAAGATTAAAAGCTGAAGAAGGGTATGGGAGTTTAAAGTTTCCAGTGCCGAGAGAAGAGGCAAGCACTAATTATGATGACTTGCGAAGTGATTGGTACAAAGAAGTCAAAGCACTTAAAGATAGTCTTGCTAATTTAACCGGTGAAGAATTAGAAATTGCTAAACGCAGGTTTGAGCGTGAGCGCAATAAATATATGTCTGCTGAATCTACGCAAGAAGAAATTGCTAGGATTAGAAAACAGAATACAGCTAAGCAAAAGATAAGATACCGTAAAGCCGCTACGGTTACCCCCGAGGGTCAGGCAATCCTTAACACCATCGAGGGCATGGGGCGTAAGTACGAGGCGCCCACCAAAGGGTACCTAGAGCGCATAAAGAAGTATTGGAATAACGAGAAAGACAATCCAACGATTTCTCCCGAGACTTCACGAGGGGCTGTTACTAGGTGGCTAGACCAAGTTCAAACGTGGACTTTTTCCGCTGATGCGGCTTTGAACAATGAGATTCGCCGTCAGGTCATGGACTCCACGAAGAGCAACCAAGACAAGATCGGTGCCCTTTTAAATATCAGCATGAGCCAAACGGTGCATGACGATGCCCTTGGCAATTTGATCCTCACAAACGGTCGTTTGGAGTTTGATCCAGAGACATACAAATATGTTGCTGTAAATGACAAAAGCAACTTCGTTACCTTGGCAGGTCAGATACAGCAGATCGCTAGTCAATACGGACTTACTGTAGATCAAACCGAAGCCATTGGGCACATTGCGTTTGAAGCACGCCGACTCAAAGGATTACGTGAGTTTAACGAGCGGGTTCGGCAAGAGGTTGACAAGCTGAACAGTCAGAATAGAAAAGCAGCAGCCGAACGCAGGGCACAGGATATTAAGTTTATCCACATGACCGATCAGCAGATTGATACGGGCATGACGTTGTTCGACAAGATGCCTGAGTTAAACCAGCTTGTTGAAACGTGGAACGGGATGCGTAATAACACCCGTGATGTGATGGTTAACAGCGGTCTTTGGAGCGTCGAAGAGGCTGACTCTTTGTTGGCTAATGCAGACTACGTGCCATTTACACGGGAAGAACAGATTGAAGACGGGCGTGGGCCAAAAGAGTTCTTAAGCGGGCTGCAAGTAAATGCACGTGAGAAGAAGTTGAAAGGTACGCTTGACCCCGTTAATGATGTATTTGACAACATGGCTCGGTGGACGCAGTACGCCATTAAACGTGCGGTGCGTAACCGTAATGCTGTAGCTCTTGTCGATACGGCTGTTGAGAATGGGTTGGCTAAAAAAGTTGATGGGCCCACTAGAAGCGGAAACACCGTAAAAGTTTGGAGAGACGGAAACGAAGAGTTTTATGACATGGCTGACCCCATGTACATGGAGGCTTTTAAAGGGTTAGAGCCTGTTGCAATCCCGGCTCTAAAAGTCATGGCAAAATTTGCCAACTTCTTGCGTCAGTCTGTGGTGCTTTATCCCCTCTTCTCCGTTGCTCAGGTGCCTCAAGATGCTTATGCGGCTATGTTCTCGTCAGGACTTAAAACCCGTTTTGCACTGACTATTCCAGCACGGGCTGTTAAAGAGTTCGTTAAGACTCTCGCCAACTCTAGTCGCACAAATGCAGAATTAAAGCAATACGGGGTGGTTGGTGTTCGAGACTTTACGTCTGCCGTAGCTCGTATGGATGCTGAGATTTACTCTGGTCTGAAGGAAAAACCCGGATTGTTGGGTTCACTTAAGCGTGGACTAGAGCATATTGCGATGGCATCAGACAATGCAGTGCGTCAGGCTGTCTATGAGGCGTCTCTAGCTCAGGGCCTTACAAAAGCAGAAGCTCTTGAGAAAGCATTTGAGATTATTAACTTCCGTAGGCGTGGTTCAAGTCAAACGCTTGGCATGATGGCACAGGTCATTCCGTTCTTTAACGCTTACCTGTCTGCTCAGAATGTTGTGATCAAAACGGTTTCTGGGGTTGGTATTTCTCCGGGGGACAGAGCGGCGGCACTGCGCACACTGGCGGCTACAACCGGAACGACTATGGCGTTGTCGCTTATCTACTCTATGTTGGTCAGCGATGATGAGGACTATTTAGACAAACCGTCTGTGGTACGTGATCGTTTGTTTATGATTCCGGGCACGGGCGGTCTGAGTGTCCCAATTCGTCCAGACATCTTCTCTATACCCAAGATTTTGACTGAGCATACCTATCTTCTGATGACCAATAACGGTACGGAAGACGGGCGTAAATTCAGAGATTCAATGCGAGATGCTGTGGTCAATGCTATTTCAAGCCCCACGGCAATTCCTCAGGTTATCAAGCCAGCTTTTGAAGTCGCTATTAACTACAATTTCTTCCAAGGGCGACCGCTTGTTGGTACATACCAGCAGAACCTTGAGTTGGGTAGGCAGTTTAATGACAGCACTTCTGAATTTGCCAAAGCTCTTGGAAGCACGAACCTTGTATCCCCAATTGCCGTAGACCACATTTTCCGTGGGATGCTTGGTACTACCGGAAGCTTAATACTTTATTTGACAAACGGCATTGCGCATAGTGACCCGATGGTGCCTCGCCCAGAACTTTCACTACGAGATGCTGTTGCTTCGTTCCCCGGCATGAGTCCGTTCGTAAGTCGTGAATATGGCACTGCCTTGAAGAATGACTTCTATGTTCTCAGGGAAGAAGTAGACCGTGCTGTGGATACGTTTAACGATCTTAAGCGTCGTAGCCCACAAGAAATTATTGAATACTTGGCTGATGAGAAGAAGATTAACCGGCTTGGCATGGCACGGGCAGTCAATAAGATTTCTGACAACTTGGGCGAGATTCGTCGTGCCATATCTCAAGTCACAAACGCCACGGGTATGAACGCCCAGCAGAAGCGAGAGATAATTAAGCAACTTAGGGATCTTGAGAAAGAACTCTTAAAGAGTGTTGATCTAAAAGAACTGCGCCGTATCGCTCAGATATAAAAAAACCCCGCACTAGGCGGGGCTTAAACCCTCTGGAGGAGAAATAAGAGGGAGAGTGACGGGGAAACTATATCACTCCAGTCTCCAACAGCGCAAGCCGTATCTCCCTTTCTCCACAACTTGTTTACAAATGACGCTATACCTTCTGCGGGCGCCCTCACGGTTAATAAATTCTTCGACGGGCTTTGTATCTAGGCACGGCACAAAAAACGACCCGTTTACAACCAATTTTTCCCACTCAATCTTCACCGGAAGATTCATTATCTTCAGCATTTGAGAACACCTCTTCGTTGAAGAAGTCTAATTTGGACGTATCAAACACCAGAGCGTCTACCCCAGCGGTTGCCGATGCCAAAGTGCCTGACATCATGCGTTTCTTTTTGACACCGAGAAAAGCGTTGCTCTTCTTATACCCTAGCAATGTGTCGTCATAACTTAAGAACTGCCTACCGCACTCATCTCGGTAGCTCTTGTTGACCACAAACAGAAGCTTCGTATCAGGCTCATACCGAGCAGTTAACGGCCCACGGGGTTCACGTATAGCACCCATCTCCAGTCCGGTGCGCTTGTCCAGCTTGCCGTTGATAACCAGAATCTCGTGGAAATGCTTCTGTAAAAAGCCACCAAGGAAGTCGTTGCTATCACCTAAGGATTCTTTATTACTGATCCTCGTATTCTTAATTAAATTAACAACGTATTGAAAGACGGGTTCGATGGGAATGTTGTGCAGGTTTATGTTCTTAGCGATGATGCCGCCGGTAATTGCAATAGCCGCCCCTGCTGACCAGAACCGTTCGGTGTTCTTAATCTCTGCCGCCCGGTCTATCTTCATGTTTACCCGGTTCAGAAGCTCAATGCACTCAGGCAAATGACTTGCAACGTATTTAATGTAGGGATCAATAGCGTGTCCGTAGTTGTTGATGATCCGACCAAAGTGCGCCTTTGACCATGTTGGATCGTCATAAGGGTCTGCCAATATACGATCTTCCAGTATCCGTAGCATCTCCGCTTCGGGGAATGATTTGATTGTTAGCAGTGCGTCTTTGATTGACCGATTAGACGATGAGACGACCGGAATCTGCCAAGTTGTGTGGTTAGTTCTCTCGACGTTTGCCCTCGACGACATCCGATTCTTGCCTTTACCTGACGTAATGTCGTAAGCCAGATTTGACATGATCTCGGGTTTTAGATTGGTTAACTCATCAAGTGTAGGCGTCATTGATTGCATTGCACCAATACGCTGAAGTCTATGGTTGTGTGTATCTTTGTATGAAAGAAGCAGTTCTTTTGGCCTGCCGTAGATGCTGTTGATGGCGTAGAGCAGAGTGGTCTTACCTGTACCACCCCCTTTACTAATTAGGTTCAGTAAAAATCCATCAAGCATCCCTTCACCAACAAATTTCATCAGGGGGCCACCGAACCCCATAAAGAAAGCAAACGCACGGCCTTCCATACTGTCTCGACCATAGGCGTTAATGATGTCTTTCCAGATGTGAAAGTCGCCTTTGGGTTGCAGGATCGGTAGGATGGGTAGTGTCTCAGCGGTTGGGGGGCTGTACTTAACTTCTCCCGTTGCAAGAATCTCACGTTCTCCCACAATAAATGCGCTGTTGTCCTCAAGCCAACCAAACTGTTTACGGGCTATTTCAGACTTACTGGTTGATTGCAGATGCTCAACCCACCGGGCTACGTAACTCATAAGGGAATCCTGTTTCTTACCAAGCACCGCCATACCTTGAGCGGCAATTGCGTTAATGAATTTTTCTTTGGATAGGATTGAATTAAGGGGTACAACAAACTCACGAACACCGTCTCTGGGTAAGTGCAGTCTAAGCAACAACGTCTCACCCTGATCTGGGTCATGGATACGTTTAACTACGTAAAAATCGTACGCATAAATAAGTTCGTCTTTGTCATCTTCACGGTTGGGATCAGCACGACGATAAACGCCTGTGTTGTTGCCACGGAAGTACGGGAAAGGCAGTTCAGGAATTACAAATACTTTCTCCTCTTTGGTAACGCTCTCTACCTCGACGACCTCTTTCTCACCTTCAGTGACAATAATTTCCCTGCCTATCTGTATGGGCGATGTGACTTTCTGTTGGCATCCTTCGCAGATTTCTGGCTTAAGTTTCTTGAAAGTTGCACAGGTGTACGGGCCCTTGGTTTCCCCTGCCTTCTTAATCGTTACGCCGGCGTTGTATTCGGGATGGCCCTTGGAGATTATGTGGATAGCTTTCCCTGCGTCTGAGCAGTGCTGGGCGATTGAGAGATTAGCCCTCCACAACGGTTCTTCTATCGTGTCTTGGTTTTCATAGGCGTTGGCTATCTGGGCGCATCCTTCACCCTGCATGGATTTGATCAGGATGATTTTGAACTTTGCCTCGTAGTTACCCATCAAGGCTAGAGTTGTGGCATCAAGTTGCCGCTTAAATGGGTTCGTGCCGGGTATATCCAGGGCCGATTCGTTACTTGTGAAAAGATCTTTCAGTTTGTCGATACTCACCGCCTGGCGAGCCATCAGTACGGTAGTTGGCTGTGGGTTCTCTGGGTCTTTAAAGTTGAGCGTTTCCGGAATCCGCAGGATGCGTGCAGTATCAGCAGTCACCGCAGGGTCAGCACGGAACTTGTGCGTTGCGCACAGGGCTTTTAGTCCCTCGGCTAGGGGCTTCCATTCCTCTTTCGATATAGCCTGTTCTAGTGCCCAATAAACGTGTACACCACGGCCTGAATTAACGATGACCGTAGGGGGAGGAAGCTTGGCGGCTTTTACAAATTCTTTAGTAGCGGCAAGTCCCTCGGCTTGGTCAGCGTAGTCCTTGTTGGGACCACAATCAATATCAAGAAAGAAGCATTTCAGTTCATTGGCGTTAGCAAATGTGCGACCTACTTCACTATCATTGAAAGAAGCTAACGCAAAGTAAGAGTCATAGCCTTTAGCTGTTAAAGCGTCTGCGTAATCTGAAACATCTTCTATCGTGTCAAAAAATACCTGCCTTGGTTTTTTGTCTTTCAGCCCTACTACACAGTAGGTTCCTTTCGGAGGTAGGACTAAAGAAAGAAAATCTGTCCTCGTCAGCATAGCCGTCCTTGGTTAACCGTCAAAAAAGATTGGGGGGCAAGGGCAGACGGCCTCACCCTTTTCGGTAGCGAACCTAGCCCCCCGTAAGCCTACGTACTCAGTTTAATAACCAACTTTTCCGCTTTTTCTGCGTGGGTAGAAGGTATTTTTGTATTTCCCTTGAACCAGTTGTAAACCGTCATGCGTGAGACACCGAAAAACTCTGCCACATCAGCGACAGAGATTTCTTTTTCGATGCAGATTTTGGCAAGCTTGGTACTGATCTTGTCTTGATCTGCCGCATCAATCAGCTTAATAAACCTACTTGAGTAACCTTTCATGGCTCCCCTCCTTATTCGTCATCCCACTCTTCTAGGATTTTGTTGAGGCTCTTTTTAGGAGCGGGGGCTTCTTCCTTCTTAGCGGCACGCTTGACGGGTTCAGCACTCTCAACCTCTTCTACTTCCTCAGCCTCTTCCACCTTAACCGCAGGCTTTGAAGTTTCAAGAGCGGGTTTAGAGTCTACACCATCCATCTGAGCGACGGTCATAGTGATTGCCTTAGTTGCGGCATCCGTCTTTCCCTGTTCTAATGCAAGGTTAAACTCGTCAGTCTCAAGGAACCGAGCAGGCTTAAACGTAAGCTTAGGCGTAGAAGAATCGGTGTCAAACCGCATCTCAGTAACAACCGCCGTAATAGGCACACCCTTACTACCAATCATCTTGGCGTAAGTTTGAAGAGGCCACTTGCCGGGTTCGCCTTCACCAAAGATCGACTGCGATGGCAGAGTCAATTGGTAAACATCTCCACCGACATCGTTTTCAAGCACGACAGCAAGACGCTGAGAAAAGCGACAAGCACGGGAGTCACCCTGCCCAGAACCTTTTACATTCTGAGGGCATGACGAACACATCTTTGCCTGAGGGGCCTTGGCGGTAGCGTCAGGCTTATCACCGTCAGCAGACCAGCAGTCAGGTGCAGTAGCAACACCCTTTTTGTAAACCCCAGCGTAGAACGTGCGGGATACTTTTGGTGCGGCGGCAACGATCACCACGTTCATGGAACGCTCTTCGTTACGGGCTACTTCATTACCATTGACAAGCATCCTCCATACACCACCTTCAATCGAGATACGCTTGTTGTTACCACTACTGCCACCCATAAGGGCTTTAGTAGTATCGTCAAGGGCATCCAGCGAACGTAGATGGGCGGGTAGTTTTTGATCAAGAATTGCGAGTTCACTCATTTACTTTCTCCTTACGGTTACGGCATATTGACTATCGACTTGAAGACCAGGCGGTAATAAGTCGGGATTTTCCTCAAGAAACGTAGACATGTTGGTCTGCGCAATACGCTTTACCAACAGTTCCAATGTCCCGTGTTCCTTAAGAAATTCATGGAAAGAGTGCCAGTCATTGGTCCAGTAGCGTTTCGCTACACGGCGTGTCACCGTGCCAAACTCCGTGCGTAAGCTATCAGCACCTGTCTCTTTGCACATCTCCAGCAGTTCGCCTTCGATGAGTTCAAGGGCCTCTTTAAGATTGTTGTCTTCTTTCTCGTACTGCTCAGCTAGTTCTTTGCGTTTGTCCCTGATGCGAACATACGTCTTGACAAGCTTGTCGGCTTTGATTTCCATAGTCACTCTCCATTGTTATAACAGCCACAACTAAATTCTATAACTTAAATTATACATTGTCAACACTCTTCGATTAAATTTTTATAGAGGTCCACAACTTTTGTGTGGATGTCTACCTTCGACTCCAGCATGGCGTACATTCTCTTTTCCACTGGCGATCCTTGCAGATGAACCACCGTACATGGGTTGCGTTGACCAGCACGATGCACACGGGCGTTTGCTTGCAGATAGGTTTCTACAGACATCACCGGGGACCAATACACCACCACGTTAGCGGCATGAAGTGTTACGCCATGCGATGCGGCCTGAGGTTGAATAACAAGCACACGTGGGTTGTCTTCGGTTTGAAAGCGATTAAAAATATCAGTCCGATTGCCTACTGATACTGCACCACTGATGATCTCTGCCGTGTAGCCTGATTTAGTGAGTTCTTCAGACACGATCTGGATAGCGTGTCGGTAGGGCACGAACACGATCACCTTGTGGCTTGCCTCGTCAATAACTTCTTTGAGGGCTTCCAATCGGTTGGATGCATCGAACGCCACCACTTCTCCACTGTCCGAATAAACTGCACCACAAGATAATTGTAGGAGTTTGTTCAGGTTCGCTGCCGCATTAACGGTCGTGATGTCTTCGCCGGCTGCGGTAACAACCATGTGCTTTCGTATCGTCTCGTAGTACCGTTTCTGTTGTGCCGTAAGGGGAACCTCACGGGTTACGTAAGTCATGTCAGGTAGATCAAGGCACTCTTCTTTTGTGAAACGTATCGCAGGTTGTAAAACTTTATGCACAATGTCCTCTGCACGGGGTCTGGGAACCCATTTAAACTCCGTGATCTTCTGCATCACCATGTCTTTGAAAGACCCAAAGAATCTCGGTACGCCGTTGGGGTTAATAACTTTTGCTAGACCAAACGCATCAGTCGGTGCTTGAGAGGCAGGTGTTCCGGTCATCATCCACACCCACGTGTTTGCTCTTATGATCGAGTTGAGGACCTTCCATCGTCTTGTAGATACGGTTTTATAGGCGTTGGCTTCATCGACAACAATCAAATCAAAGTTGCTTTCAAGCACTGCGTCTTTAATAATCTCAAGGCCATCAAAGTTACAGACCACAAACTCTACGTCCGACTTGACCACCTTGATCCGCTTTTCTCTGGTGTAGCTATGAGCAATGCCTACGGTGCGGTGCATGGCGAATTTAAATAGATCAGCTTGCCAAGCCGACTGCATGATTGAGAGAGGGCACAGGACAAGCACTCGCCGTATGAACCCGAGCTTCATCAGGTAGTCTGCGGCCCAGATAACGCTTCCCGTCTTGCCAGTCCCTTGCTCGTTAAATACAAAGGCTCGTCGGTGCAGGGTTAGGAACTCAGCGGTCTTGATCTGGTGCTTGAACGGCCTGTACATTCCGGGCCAGTTATAGTGCGCCACAATCGGGGAGGGCACATTTTTTATGCGTAGGTTCTTGAGAACTTGGGCCTCCTCCAGCCCCCACTTAACTAGCACCTCACCCGAATCTAAAACTTTGGCCTTTGGGATCACGGTTGTTATGCGTCCCGGCTCTTTGACTTTCAAAAGTAACGCCTTGTTTTCTATTATCTGCATGTCACCCTCAAAGCGATTTAGGCCGAAAGCGGTCTATCCACTTTCAGCCAACAAGTTATTGTAAATTGTAAAATCAGTACTGCTTACTACTTTTTGCTACGTTCTTTCTTGCTCGTTTCCGATACAAGCTTTCCGGAAGAGTCACGTTTAAATGACCGATTCCGAGATGCTGATGTTACCACAGTTCCGTCTTTATTACTACCGCCTTTGCTCAAAGCTTTCTTGTGGGCGATGTCTTTGCCTTCACGTTTATCAGCCTTGCCATTACCGTTGGCATCTTTGCCGTTCTTGTCCATCTTTCGACGAGCACGTTGACGCTCCATCCGGTCCTCGTGTTCACCACGGGCTTTCTGAAGTTCGTATTCTTTTTTATACGGGCGTGGAGTCTTGGTATATGGCACGGTATCGCTCTCTACTAATTTCGTATTCGTGAACGCCTAAGCTAAAAATTTTTACAAGTTCCTCGTCGGGATGCTCTTCTTCAAACCAACCTCGGGCAACGTAAACCTTCGGTGCTAAGTACGAAAACATCCTAACCTTATACTTTGGGTCTTTCGACTTTACCCACACAACAACGTTGTGTAGACGGGCTTTAATGGTGTCTGCCATTATGTACACAGCTTACTACTGCACAATAATTTTTACAAGAGAAGTTGGGCTTGGCGTTCCAAACCTCTGATTTGTAAGCCTCCTCAAGGCGGTTGGTATCCTCCAGCCAGCTAACCCAAGCCTTCTCGTTGTCCTGCTGGTACTCAGTTTTTACAAAGTCTTTTGCCACTACAAATAGCAGACCAGCCTTCACCCGTTTTACTTTGGGGAAGTGCTTAAACAAAGCCAGCGAAAGAATCTCTAACTGCTTTGTGTCAGCGAATCGACTGCTCTTTCCAGTCTTGTAGTCCACCACGAAAGCCACCTCTTTTTCTTCATTAAGCACGATCAGATCAGCAATACCTCTCCACCAAACATCTTCCGAAAAGAAATCGCATGGCTCTAAGTTCTTGGTCAAACCCATCTTGTATTCACACAGCTTGGCGCCATCGAGTTTGTTTAACATGTCAAGAGATTCTTGTATGAAAGCAAACTTGGGCGGAATCGGTTCACCGTCACGAATGAACTTCTCTGCCGCTTCATGCACCTGAGTTCCGTAGGTAAGTGCCTCGGTTTCAGGCTCTTTAAAATCCTTCGCAACCCGTAAGTGAAAATACTTTTTAGGACACTGTTTGAAAAGTGCCAGTGATGAATAGGACCATTTAATTGTTGACATTGGATAGAATCGCCGCTCTGAGAAGCCTCAATTCTACTATGATGTCATTGATTTTAGATGCAGATTCTACAAACTTGTTGTCATTTGCTTCTTCATACACCTGGCGTAGCTCTTTTGTAGCTTTGAGGTAATGCTCAGCGAAATTAAGTTTCTCCATAGTTATCTCCATATCCGACTTCACAGTTAAGGGGTAGGTCTTGACACCAGCTTGGTCGCCACCTCATGCACTCTTCCACATACTTGACAGCTTCATCAGCCTCGTTTTTAGAGGCTATACAGGCTACGGCATCATGGACCGTTAGGACCACACGGTAACGCTTCGAAATCCTAGTCATTTGCTCAGCTATAACGCATCTGGCAATAGCCTGACAGATGTTCTCAATCACCTTGCCGCCGTAGATTTTAGTCATGCCACGCCGGGTTTTGTATTGGTATTGATACTTACCTTCTGAATCAGTTTTCTTCTCAAGGCCATCGTACCGTTGCCATAAACCACTGGGTAGTTTGAATCCCTGTCTAGCTGGGTCAAACTCAAGCACGCCTTCACGCCCTAGCACAGCCGCATTGTTTTGGATGATTGCTTCTAAGCATGACTGGGCTTGCTTCCACAACGCCGTAATAGCTGGGTACGTTTTACGGTAGACCGAAATGATATGAGTAGATTCTTCGATGGGGATGTCGGTCCCAAAAGTTTTCAACTGAGCCTGAAACTTCAACGCCCCCATACCATAGCCTGAACCAAGGATCGTAGTCTTACCGACAAACCGTTCTTCTTTGGTAATGTCGCCTACGTCTTTCTGGTAAATGGCAGAGGCCATTATTTTGTAAACGTCTTCACCTTTCTCAAAGGCTTCAACCAAATCATTCTGCTCAGCCAGCCACGCAAGCACTCGTGCTTCGATCTGGGAAGAGTCAGCATCAATAATCACATGCCCCTTCGGTGCGCAAATAGCCGACTTAAGCTTGCCTGCGTTTTGCCCACGTGAGGGAAGGTTTTGTAAATTAACTTTGTCATCACCACCCCACCGTCCTGTATGCGCCGCATAGTACTTTAGGGGAACTGGCATCAAT
>Ga0099849_1000519_pt1 | contig 17753 bp, 26 predicted proteins | sample CB_VirMetaG_4_FD_78177 | JGI IMG/M metagenome (GOLD analysis project Ga0099849, IMG submission 78177) | Freshwater to marine saline gradient viral communities from Chesapeake Bay - CB_1508_1M Viral MetaG | ecosystem: Environmental > Aquatic > Marine > Coastal | place: USA: Chesapeake Bay... | reverse complement strand
CCGACGCCGACTTTGAACGTGTCGCTGTTGTAGCTGTCATCGATTTCGTATGCTGTCGCGCTGCCCTTTTCGATTTCGCGCAGCGGCACGACGTCAAGCGTGATCTTCTCCCCCGTGAACATGTCGGGGATTTGACCCGTGCTTCGGGTGAAAGGTGATTCGACAACACGTCGTTCAGTGCCGTCGACGTAGACAATCATTCTGCGTGCCATGCATGCAGTCTGCGTCGTTTTCTGCGCGCTGTCCAGCGATCAGTGAAATGAAAAAGCGCATCGACTGATGCGCTTCTTCGTGTGCTGATTTGAAAAAAGTTTCAAACATCAGAAGCAGTTGATCATCGTCATGTTGCGAAGCTGCTTCGTCGTCATCTTCAGATAGCGTGCGCGTTCAGCTTCGATGAACTTGTCAGTGTCAGCGCTGGGCTTGTTGATCGCGTGAAGATTGCGCGTCAGTTCTTCGACAAGACGCTTGCGTTCGACAGCTTCTTCTTCGCTGATGATGTCTTCGACAGGCACGTTGCCTTCGATCTGATGAAGACGCACTTTGCCGTCAAGACGACGTTCGACGATGCACATCGCGCCGTAGCCGTTCATCACGCGTGCGATGCTTTGCGCAGACTTCATCGTCTTGACAATCGCAGGCTTCGAATGGCTGTTGTGCATCATGTAGCCATTCGTGATGCGCTGCACTTTGAAGCCGTCGCGATGCCACTTGCCGTGTGCGTGCGAAAGCTGCGCGACGTAGAATTCGCTTCTCTTCTGCGGTTCTTTGTCAGCAAGCTTGATGAAGTGCTGAAGCAGATCAGCGTGCTTGTCGAAGTTCTTCAGCGCATACAGTGCGCGTTCGATCGCGATCTGCTTGACGCGCTTCTTGCCAGCCTGCGACAGAATCGTGTCGTCGCTGATGTTCTGGAATTCGTCAGCGTAGATGCCGCAGAATTCTTCGACGTAGCCAGACAGAAGCACGTCGTCGTTCATGATCGTCGACAGCTTCGCAGGGTTTTCGCCGCTGTTCAGAATCGACGTGCTGTCTTTGACCCAAGTGCGTGCGATGAATGCTGCGATCTTTTCTTCGATGTTCTTCGTGAAGTATTTCATGATGTGATGATGTTTTTTGTTTTCAGTGTGCGCTTGCTTGCGCTGATAAGATCATCGCAGATTTTTGTGCTGTTTCAAGCCTGTCAACGAAAGTTTGTTAAAAAAATTCCGAGAAACAAACAAGACGAACAAGAATGACAAACAGTCACTTCAGCTTGCGTCGTCGCTTCTGCCCTGTCGGTGATTCGACTTCTTGCGACTTGTCTTCTTCTGCGATCGCTGGCACGCCGTCATTCGCGTCGTCGTGTTCTTCGCCGACGTGATGCTGATAGAACGGGCGATTCTCGCGACGCAGATGATCTTTCGTTTCTTCGTGTTCTTCGTGATACGCGTGAACGTGAACGATCTTGCGCTTGTCGCCGCCAGTGCGCACGACATGATCACACGGGCAGTGCGGAATCGAACACAGTTTCAGACCGCGCGGGAACCAGCGCTTCCATACGACGAACAAGTCTTCAGTGCCTGCGCCGTCGTAGCCTGTGAAGTCAGCGACTGACAGCGCTTCAGAATTCAGCAGCGTGCAGCCGAAGCCGCACCAGTCAGTCGGCACGACAGCGCCGCGACCGATCGCGGGATACGCGAAGTCGAACCAACCGCGACGACGCCAGCCGTGTTCAGCGTTCAGCTTCCAGATGTTGCCGCCGTATTTCGGCGGACACGTCTTTTCGATCTGCTTCATCATGTCGTATCGCTTGCGAGCAAGTTCTACGTTTTCAGGATCAGCATCGACTTCAGCACACAGATCAGTCCATTCTTTCGCGACGTCTTCAGGCACGTCACGTTCTTCGAAATCGAAGTCGGGAAGAATCGTGTTGAAGCGCGTGCCGCGACCCGTCAAGAAACTGCCGCCGCCCTGCGACGGATACGGACAGCACGCGATCGAATAGTAGCCGCCATCGAATTCAAGCATCTGAAGCGAACACAGCAACGCGTGATCGGGCGGCAGCACATCGCTGTCAAGCGACCAGCAGAAGTCAGCGTCCCATCTGCGCGACAGTTCGAACGTCTTCGTGCGCATCTGTGCGATCGTGTGCTGCGCAAGCGGCTTGTAGTTCTTGCCTTCACTCCAGTCGCCGACGAAGTGATCGACGTCGCACACACGATCATGCGCTGACTGGTTTCCGAACATCACTTCGACAGCAGGTTTGACTTGCGACCATGCTTCAGAATCGCCGACGAAGATGATCTTGATTTCGTATTCGTCAGGTCTGTGCTTCTTCAGATGATAGATGTTGCGCGACACTGCGCGCATGAATGCTTCGATCGCGTAGACGTAGCTTTTCGTCGCGCACGTCACGATCGCGACGCGCTTCTTGTGTGTCATTCCCATCTTGAAAGATCAGTGCGTGATCAGTCTTCGTCAACAGACAACACACCGAAGACGACTGTGTCGTATGTGTGCGCGTTCAGCATCGCAGGGCCACCGTTTGCAGGCGCGACCATCGACTTGTGTTCGAATGAATATTCGACTTCGCGATCAAGATTCAATCGTTCAGTGCCGCGTTCAGTGTTGCGTTCGCCGTTGAAGAATTCAGTCGATGATGTCGAGGACGAATCACGCAGCGTGCCGACGAAGTGATACGGTGCGCGCACAGACACAGTCGCAGGGCCGCGAAAGACAAGGCTTGCCGAAGCTCGTTCGAACGTCTTCAGCATCACGCTTTCGCACAGTTCGACGATGACTGTTCCCTTGTTGCCGTATTTGCCGCGATATGTCAGCGAACGTGCTGACGCGTTCGCGAATGTGTCTTCAGAATGAAAGCCAGTCGTCCAAGTGCGCGACATCGTGACAAGTGCAGAAGTCGTTGTCGTGTTCGGGACAGAATGTCCGAAGCCTGTGGTCGTCGACGTTGACACAGTTTCGCCGTCGTCTGTCGACTTCGTCGTCGTCGCTGTTCCTGTCGATGCTTCGAACACAGTCTGTTCAGTGCGAAAGTTTTCAGTGTTGATCACAGTGCTTGATTCGTCGAAGAACTGAATGTCGTCTGAATCAGTGATCGTCTGTTCGAACGTCACATCACTGTTCGTGAATGTTTCGCTGATCGTGCGACACGGGTTGTCATCAAGATGCGTCACGCCGTTGAATCGCTGAATCGCGCCGTCAGGCACGAATTTCCATGATGTGAAGCCTTCTGAACTTTCAAGCTGCGTCGTGTAGCCCATGAACGCAATCGGTCGCGAATCTGTGCTTGCGTTGAACGGCGCGTATCCCTTGACAGACTTCGTCGTCACGAACGACATCGCGCCGTCTTGCGCATACATTCGACCGCCGACGAAGTATTGCTTTTGCACGACAAGTTTCGCACGATTTGAATCGTTCCCGAAAGTGTAGCCGCCTGCCTGTGTGATCGTGACGCTGTCATTGCTGATCACAGTTTCTGTGCTTGTTTCCACATTGCCGACGATGACTGCACCGTTCGCTGTTTGCTGCTGCACTGTTGCTGTCGTAGATGTGAAAACATCGATGACTGTCGTCGTCAGGATTGTCGGATAGTTCACGCTGTCGACGTTGATATTCACGATCGAACTTCTTGTCGAGACAAGATCAGTCGTCACAGTTGTCAGCTTCGTCAGCGCATCTGTCACTTCAGCAGTGAATGTCTGCGGATCGCCCTCTTCATGTTCAGCAGTCGTCGTGACGATGTGAGCGTAGCTGCTTGTCGTATCGCCGAAGCAGTATGTGCGCGATTCAAAAGTCAGCCTTTCGTATTCTTGCACACTTAATTCGTGCGCAGGGTTGTCAGTGAACGTGACTTCAGAAGTCTTCGTCGCCGCACTCGCGTTGATAGTGATGAACGTCACGTTCTGATCTTCTTCATACGTCTGCGGTTCATATATCTTGTTGCCGTTGACGAAGTCGACATTGCCCTTTGATTTCTGATATGTGAAGTCTGCATCACCAGTGATCACATCTTCGCCGCCTGCGTCGATCACGCGAACGACGCCGATCGGATCGAACGGCGAATTCTTCGCAATGTGAACTGTCTTCGATGCAGGAGCGACGCCATAGCCGACAGCGAATGATTCATCAGTCTTCGTCGTGTAGACTGCAAGATTCTGTGTCGACGGTGCTGTCGTCGTGATTTCAGAACTGCTTGTCGAAGACCATTCAGCAGCGAACTGTGTTGACGTCGTCGTCGATGATACTGTCGCGACGCCTGTGGCGCTTGCTGCTGTCGAAGTCGTCGACGACAAGCACGACAGCGTCGTCAGACGTGAAGCGAATGACTGCGTCTCCGCAGTTGTCGTGTCGACACGTCGAACAGTCGCTTGCTTTCGAACCACTGTCGTTTCGCTGTATTTGATTTGCGCTTCGAATTCTGTTGAAAAGGTCGTGCTGCTTTCATCTTCTTGCGTCGTCGCAAAGATTTGAACGGCAGTGCCGACGACGCTTGTCTTGTCTGTGAAACCGCGCGAAGATGATGACGTGCCTGACTGCGAAGCTGACGCGCTGTCTGAAGCGCTGGCTGTTTCTGTTCCGTCTTGAAATGTTGATGAAGTCGTCGTGCCGCCTTCATAGGAATACTGGCCCGATCCAGAAGCATAATCTGTCAGACCTGTGCTTGTGGCGTTCGCTTGATATTTTTGTTCTGCGGACTTCACACGAGTGGTCGAAGACGCGCCTGTCGCTGTTCTGTATGTCGATGAATTGCCGTTCTCGTTGCTTCCCGTCGCGTTCTGTTCAGTGCTTGCTGAATCGGTCGCAGACGACGACGAAATCGACGACGATTCAATCTGAATCGGAATGAACGTCGCTTCTTGTGTCGGCGTGATGAATGACAGACCCATCGTCAGCACGCACCGTCGTCTGACACTTGCCAGCCGTAGTGACGTTCAAAAGGTTCTTCGCCAGCCTTCGGTTTCTTCTTCGATGTGCGGAACATCAGCGCTGGCGTCGCTGAAACATTGCCGCAGAACGAAGTCTTCAGCACGCCTCCGATCAGCGTCGCGACAGTGAACTCAAAGTCAGACGGCGTGCCGACACTGACAGTCTGTTCAGGCTGCTTCGTGACTGCGTCGAAATCCCATGATGTGATCTGTCCTTCTTCTGCCGTAACGCTTGCGATCAAGAACAGCTTCGCAGCGTTTTTGCTGAAGCTGACTTCTTCGCCTTGATTCGATGCAGCAAGCCCGTTGACTGTGCCGCTGTTCAGTGTCGCGACAGCGCGGCCGTCTTTCGTGCTGATGCTGATCGACCACTTGCGACATGCGCCGACGCCGTTGCCGCCGCCGCGCGATTCAAGCACGACATGTTCGCCGTCGATGTGCGGCGCGAACATGCCTTTTCCTACTGAAATTTCAGGCGGCTTTTTGCCTTCAGCTTTCGCAAGAATGTAGTTCAGAACTTGTTCAAGCTGCTTGTCGTTGCATTTGATACGTGCCATCGATTTGAAAAAAGTTTCAACGCTTCTTGTAAAGCTTTTCTGACCAAGGACCGCCAGACGACAGCTTCCATCTGCGCGTCATCTTGCTGCCGAAGCCGATCAGTTCGATGTTGCCGCCCATGAACAAGAAGTTCGTTCCGTCAGGCGTCTGCGGTCGCGCATCAGACTTCGGCGGCGTCTCGACAAGTCCGATCTTTCTGAAGTCACGACTGCTGCCCTTGCTGCCGCGCACCCATGTTTCTTCGTAGATCAGCGTCGGCTGAAGCCACGATTCAGTGCCGAATAGTTTGTTTTCTTCGCCCTGCTTGTCAGTCTGCGACCAGACAAGTGTGCCTTCTTCTGGATCGAACGACACAAGTCCTTCTTCGATCAGTTCTTGAAAGCGCGGGTGCGTTTCGATCGGCGCACTGCCCAGCGACGCAGTCATTCGATACGTCGCCTTGTCAGTGTTGGGCGGGATGCCGACAAACGTGATCTGCGCTGTCGTGAAGTTCGCTTCTTGTCTGCTGATGCGCGCAGACTTTCGCTTCAGCCACGGGAATTCAGGATGCGTTTCGAAGCCTTCGACGATGTCAGCAATCGACTTCGCGCCGCTCCATTCATACTGACGATAAATCGTCGAACTGCCGACGCCGAATTCATCGATTTCGATGTCGTATTCTGCCGCTTCTTCAGCGTTCTTCAGACTGCCTTGCCACTGAACTTGTGCTGTCATGATATTATTCTTCGATTGCTAGTTGAAAGCCTGTGCCTGCGCCGCCAGAAGACGGCGTGATGCGATCACGAATCTGTTGAAGCAGCGACTTGATGTCGTTCAGCACAGTGATTTCTCGTTCGCCGCCGACACGTGCAGCGCCAAGCGGACCGCCTGCGCCTGCGCCAAGTGATGTGACACCCGCGTTCGTGCCAAGCCCAAGAAACGCGCCGACGTTGAATGCAGCGCCGCCGCCGCCGACTGAACGAAACGCATCGACTTTCGTCGAATCACGAAGTCGCTGTTCTTGCTGCGCGCGCTTTTGAGCAGCGCGTTCAGCAGCGCGTTCAGCTTCACGCTGCGCTTTCTTCATCGCAGCTTCTTCTTCACGCCGACGCTTGTCTGCTTCTTTCTTCGCAGCTTTTTCAGCATCTTCTTTCGCTTTCTTTTCAGCTTCTTGCTTCTTCAGATCATCAGCAGTCAGTTCGGGTTCAGGCAAGCCAGTGCCTTCGACTGCGTCTTCGACGCCCTTCTTCGTGCCTTCTTCAATAGCTTCGGGCCAGTTTCGTTCGATGATGGCATCAAGTTCTTCTTCAAGTCCAGACTTGTCGATCGCAATACTGTTTCCCATGCCGTCGTTGCCAGCGATCATGTCTTTGCCTGCTTCAATAAGCGGATCAGTAATGTCTGACAAGTTGTCGTTCATGCGCGACGCGAAGCCGTCTGACAGAACGTGCGAAGCTTCAGTCATGCCGATCTTCGCGTTCTTGTTCATCTCTTCGACTGTCTTGATCATGCCTGACAGATCGACGCCGGGAATCTTGTTCACTGCTTCAAGCACTGTCAGCGCAGCTTCAGTCGCTTTGTCGAACAAGAAGTTGCCTGCAAGCTTGAACGCGTTGACGACTGTTTCTTGAATCGTGTATGAAAGCGCGCCGTAGAGTCCGATGACAGGCGCGAGTCCCGACAGCACAATACCGCTGACGAACGCGCCGATGCGCGCAAGCGAATTCAGGAAGTTGATGCCTGCGATCTGCAAGCTGATGCCGAAAGCCTTTCCGATTTCTCCGTTCACAAGTGCGTTGCGCACGACGCCGACGACGTTCTGAAGAACGCGCACGCCTTCAGTGATGTTGACCAGCATGCCGCGAAAGAATTCGCCAAGACCTGTTTCGCCAGTGCCGATGACCAATTCTTGGATCGCAGATTTCAATTCGCGCCACGCACCGACCAGCGTGTCTGACATGATCGCTGCTGACTTTTCTGCTGTGCCTTCAGCATCTTCAAGCGCTGCTGTCAGATCGGGAAGCGAACCGTTCGCTACACCTTTGATCAGTGAAGCGACGACATCGAAGTTCGCTGCACCGAACATCTGTGCAAGAATCTGCGGGTCGAACTTCGACAAGTTCATCAGCGCAGTTTCAAGCCCGACGATTTCAGGATTGATGTCGCCTGCTGACATGCCAAGCGCAGCAAGTGCTGTCTGCGCTTTCTCATTCGGGTTGATCATCAGACCCATCACAGCAGCAAGACCGCGACCCGCAAGACCTGCTTTGATGCCGTTGTTCGCAAGCACACCGACAGCAGCAGACGTTTCTTCAAGACTGATGCCAAGTGCAGCCGCGAACGGCGCGACGAACTTCATCGCTTCGCCCATGCCCTGCACGTTCGTATTGGCACGCGCTTGAATCAAAGCAAGCACGTCAGCGACACGCCCTGCTTCTTCAGCCGCCATGCCGAAGCCTGACAAGATGTTCGTCGCGATGTCAGCAGCTTCGCCAAGACCAAGATTGCCAGCAGCAGCAAGATTCAGTGTGTCTTCAAGCGAAGCGATCGACTGTTCTGCTGTGAAGCCTGCTTGTGACAAGAACGCAAGACCGTCAGCAGCTTCAGATGCGCTGAACATCGTCGTCGCTCCAAGTCGACGCGCTTCTGCTTCCATCGCCGCCATCGCATCAGCAGATGCGAACGTCAGCGCTTCGACACGCGACATGCTGAATTCGAATTCTGCAATCGTCTTCGTCGCAGAAGTGAAGCCGCGAATCGCAGCAGTGATTCCGACATACGCAGCAGCAAGTCGACCGACAGTCGCGATCATCTTGTTCAAGCCGCCGCGCGCAGCATTGCCGACTGTCGACGTTCGCTTCGCTTCTGTGTTGAAGCCGCGAAGTGCATTCTGGCCCGTTCGCATCCCGCCTTGAAAGCGTGAAGCGTTCGCGATCAGGTTGATAGTTACATCAGCATCGTTTGCCATTTTCTTTCAACAGTCAGGGTTCGTCGTCGTCGTCAAGCGACTTCAGAAGCGACATCACTTTGCGATCTGCCGCTGTTCCCATTCCGTCAAAAGATTCCCATCTGTCACAAGGTATGTCGTTTTTCCTATAGTAGCAATTTTCAAGTTCGAAGCATAGTCGCGCTGGCAGCTTCTTGAATGCAGTGATCAGATCGCACTTCGACATTTCGCAGACGATGCACACTATTTGCGCAATGAACGTCGGCGCGTAGGCGTTGCCTTTTTCTTCTTTGCTGCTGTATGACGCGGACCCTTTTTTTTAGCAGGGACGACCTTCGTCTGCTGTGCTTCTCCGACGACGATGCCGATCGCAGCCGTCAAGTCATCCATTTCATTCGCTTCGACGTGCTTGTCTTCACCGAACTGCAATGCTGTGCGACGCAGCATGCGACCGTCGTCATCAGCGAACGCAAGTTCTTCAGCTTCTTCTTCGCTGACGTCTTCGTGCATCAGTGCCATGAAGCGAAGTGTTTCAAGATACGGGTTCTTGATCATTTCGCTTTCAGCTTTCGCCATCGCGATCAGCTTCATGTATCGCTTTTCTTCGACTTCACTGCGACGCGCTTGTTCAGCAAGCACAAGAAGATCGTCACGATCTGATTCAGACAAGATCGGCGTGAACGTCAAGAACGCGCTGTCGATCTGACGCAGAAGCGCGAACGCGGAAAGCGTCAAAGGGCGAATCTTGAATCGATGCACTTTGACTGCGACCCCTAGCATGTCGCGTTCAATCCCGCGTTCGCGCTTTTCGTCGATCACTTCTTCACCGTCATCGTCGATGTCTGCGAACAGTCCAAGCTTGTTCGAAGCATGTTCAAGCTTGTCGTCTTCTTCTTCAACAGCCTTTTCAGTTTCTTTGTCTTTGAAGTTTCCCATGATCACAGTTGTTTGAAGCCGCGACGCACAGCCGCCTTGTATTTCTTCGAATTCTTCTTCAGCAGCATCGTGCCTGACTTGCCGCCTTCAGTCGGCACACGAAACGCGACCTGCGGTTCAGGGTCGACTTCATGCATGTGATGATGAAGTCGATCAAGATTCTTGACTGCTGCCATCGCGAAGCTGAACGGATGCAGCGGATATTCAGCGATGAAGTCAAGATCACGATGCCATGCGTCGATGCATTCGGCAGTCGTGACTTCGCCGTCTTGATCTGACGGATAGAAGCAGAACGTCCAGACTTCTTGCCCGTCTGCACGTTCGATGTGCGTGTATGGCGGATCGTGTCGAAGCGGGATGCCGACAGCGATCAGTGCTGCGGCAAGTTTCGTATCGCGAACGTGAACGACTGTGTCGCCTGCTTTCAGTTTGTCGCGATCTGGATCGTATAGCGGTCCCTGCTGTGTTGCTTCTGGCATGTGTGTGACGCGTCGTGCGCGTAGCTGATAACAGCCGCACGACGCAATGCGTGCAGCCGCAGATGATTGTCAGTGATCAGATTCCTTCGTATGCAGTCGCTTTCAGTGAAGACTTCACGAATTCTTCGTTCGCATGTTCGATCGTGACTTCGTCAAGATAGACAGTCGACGAAGCAGTGTCGAAAGTGCCGCTGATCGTCAGCGTCGTTCCGATGTTCGTCGATGCGCCGCTGAACGTGCCAAGACCTTCGATGCTGATTTCAGAAGTCTTGTTGTAGTATGCGACAGCGACGACGTATCCTTGCTTGTCGCGTGCTTCTTTCTTATCAGCCTTGTTCGTCACACTGACAGACTGTGTCGTCAGTGAAGATTCTTCGGCGGCGATTCCGAATGACAGGCTGGCTCCGACTACGGTTGCGTTTGGCATAACAGTGAAGAAGATTGTTTACACGTTCAGTCTGCGACGTTTCGAAGTCGTGTCCAGAAGAAAATTCATCAGCTTGTTTCAGTTCTGCCGCCGCGTGTCCAGTGCGGGATCGCACATTCGACACGCATGATCGCCTGCCACGACAGTTCAGTGACTACAAGATCGCTGACACTGAATGCGATCGGTCTGAAGACGCTTTCTTTCAAAAGCGGATCGATCGTGCCGTCAGTGTCTGTTTCGATCGCGTCGCGCACGCAGCCGATCCATTCAAGAATGCCCTTCTTGCGATCAGGCACAGTCGTCGGATCGCTTCTGACAAGACCGTATTCGCGACGACTTGCGATCATGAATTGAAAGACTTGCGTGATCTGCACGTTCGATGAACCGATCGCGAAGTCTTCAGGCACTGCGCCTGCACCGATGACTTCAGCGTCAGACATCGTGAACGGCACGATATAGGGCAAGTCTTCAGCGCCGTCAGCTTCGTTGACGCCTTCAGCATCGAAGTTCATCTTGCGACACAGACGCCCTGCGATGTCTTGGCAATGATACGTCATACGTCGTTCAATTTCCCAAAAAGGGCGCACATACATTTCGACTTCGTAGATTTCAGGCATGTCGTTCAGGTGGCTATTGATTTCGCGATGAAGTATTTCAAGTGATCGACCATCGCATCAAGCAGTCGATCTTTCGCAAGCGGTCGTTCTTTTTCGACGATCTTCATTGCACGAATGCCGCGCACGCGCTTCTTCAAGACGTAGTGAATACCGAAGACGAAGCCCTTCTTGTAGCCATACATCGCTGACGGCACTTTCGGAATGTAAAGCATCTTCGCACGCTTCGGCCCGTGTGCTTTCGTTCCCTTTTCAAGCCAGCGCATGACGCGCGAATCGTTCGTGACAGTCCAGCCGCCGATGATGCGCGCAGTGCGCCATTCGCGACGCGTTTGTCCCGTCCATTTCCTCGGCGTCGCTTCGACAAGATTGCGTCGTGTGACTTCAGCTTCTTTGAACAGAAGCGCGTTGACGCGCCGATCGTCGATGGCTTCAAGCAAGCCAGCGAATATCTTATCAGCACGTGAATCTTCTATCGTGATCTGAATCATGCTTCACCAGAATCTGCGCTTGAATCGTCGCAGCAGCATCTTCGCTTCGTCAGGGATGCGCGTGTCAAGCAGCGACACTTTCGTTCCGTCAAGCGCTTGAACTTCTTTGCGCATGTCGCCTGTCAGCGCTGCTGCGATGTGAATGCACGCACGACGCACTGCTTCAGGAAACGCAGTATCTGTCGGCGGCTGCGTCGTGTCTGCGATCGTGTAGCCGAAAGTGCCGTCGATCGTCAGCCAGTCGTTGTCTTCGAAATCGACGAAGCTGATGTCAGTGTAGTATGTGATGCGCGTTTCACCGACGTTCGCGCGAAAGTCTTCTGCGTCCCATGCAGTGTCGTCAAGCGTGATCGTGTTGACTGTGATGATCGGCCACGGCAAGAAGATGTGCTTGCCTTGCACATACTGCTTCGGCACTTCAAGCACGCCGTCGCCTGCTGCGCGATTGTCGTGATACCAGAAGTCGCGCTGACAGTATTCTTCGATCAGTCGCGATGCGCGATTGATGCAATCGTGATGCCAATCTTTGATCGTATCTTCATCGTCTGCGTCAGTGTTCTTCAGTTCTTTCTGAAGCTGAAGCAGTGTGCAATACGGTTTCAGTAGCGGGACAGTGACAGCCATGCGTCACGATGCAGCGTTTCTGCTGCGATGTCCAGCACGATCAGCGTGTGTCGAAGTTGCGCTGAACTTTCGTCTGATAGCCTTTCGTCACGCCGCCTTTTCGACGATTGACTTCATCATAGATCACGCGCAGTCGATCGCGATCTTCGCCGACTGCTTCGACGCGTTGATGAAGCTGACGCTTGTCTTCAGACGACAGATCAGAACTGTCGATCAGATTCTTGACTGTTGTCGCATTCATGATTTGAAAATTGTTTCAACGTCTGTCTGTCTGACGAACTTCACATGCAGTGCGATCGCGAACGTCAGTGCGAAGAAGACAGCGACTTCACGCGTGCATTCTGCGGGAAGCCACCACGAAAAGAAGATCGCCCACATGATGATGCCTGCGCAAGCTGCTGCGATCAACAGCAGCGCATACAAGATCGCAGCGATGACGATGATGATCATGATCGTTCGGGCCAGCCTTGACGCATCGCGACGTTGAAGATCGATTCAGCGATGTGCTGACGCGATGCGCGCGGGTCGAAGTCGACGTTCACGTTGCTGACGTCTTGCATCGCACGTGCGATCTTCATCAGCGTCTTCTTCGGCTTCATCTTCAGTCGACGAAGACAGTCGCCGCGATTCCAGCGAATCGTGCGCAGATCGAAGTGCTGCGATGCGACAGGTCGTTCGTGCTTCGTGAACTGTTCGTCAGGGTCGATGCCGATCTGTCGTGACTGAACAGGCTTGAACTTGTGCGGTGCTTCAAGACAGCCGCGATATTCGATTTCGTCGACTTTGATGACGTCACCTTTTTTCAGTGTGCCGAAGCGCCCGACGCGATCGGGTTCTTCAGCGATGTATTCAACGCGTCGTTCCATAGTCTGACAAAGTAGTGCGATCTGTGTCAGACGTCCAGCGCAAAAAAGAAAGCGCCATCGCCCGAAGACGATGACGCTTCTGTGCAGGCATAACCCTGCGCTTCATCACATCACTGATAAAGTGTCAGTATCGTTCAGCGCGCGATGCGCGCCGCAGTTCGTGTTCGACGCCGAAGCGTTCTTTGCCGTCGCTGCCGCGCAGTCTGAAGATGCGCTTCGACTTGCTGCCGCCCGTCGTCGACACAGTGCCGATGATCGTGTGCGTGTTGCCCTTGCTGTAGCTTTCGCCGTTCGTGAACACGACTTGATTGCCGTGCGTCAGTTGTTGTTGTTTTTTCTTCATGGATCAGTCGTGTTGATTTCTGAAAAGCCGACGACAGCGACTGCGACGATGACGATCATCGTCAAGATCAGTGCTGCCAGTTCGAAAGTCATGTCAGTGAAGTGATGCGCCCGTTCGCGGGTCGATGTTCTGCGCGATGAAGTTCTTCAGATGCCCGTCAAGCGTCTGCACGATCTGTTCGCGCTGCACGTTCGGGTGCATCTGCTGTCCGCTGTATGTTTCGAAAGCGACGCGCAGTTCAGTCGTCGTCAGATGCTGTGCGCGTGATCTGATCATCGGCTTCAAGTCAATCGCCCACGCATCGCTGTGCTGCTGATAGCAAGCGCGCACGTGCGTCGCAATGTTCAAGATGATGTCTTCGCTGATCATGTCGTGTGATGCGCTGTGCGCGCGCCAGAAGCGATCTGACGCGCGCTGTGTTCTTCAGCCGTGCTTCGCAAGACAGATCGGGCCGAAGCCGCTTGCGATCGATTCAGGGACAGTCAGCGGACGATTGCAAGCGCAGCAGCGACCTTCGTGCCAGACTTCGACTTGCGACGTCACGTTCTGCGGGTTCGTCTGAAGCTGACGCAGCGTCCACGCAAGCGCGAGGTATGAAGCATTGCTGCGATCTTTCACGCACGACTTCGCTGACAGACGCAGATCAAGCAGACCCGTCCGCGCGTCGCGAACGATGATGCCAAGATAGCTGTAGTCGCCCCATGCGTCGTTGTTCGGACCAGTCAGCAAGCGCACAAAGAAGAAGTCGTCTTCGCCTTTCTTCGCGCCGATCTTGAACGTGCGACGTTCGCCAGTCTTCTTCGACTTGATCGTGACAGTCGCGTTGCCGCCCGTCAGCGCGCGCAGTTGATGTTCAGCGTCGATCTGATGCGGATCGTCGCACTTGATGTCTTCAGTGATGATGTTCATGATGATGTGATGTTCTGATTCTGACGAAGCGCTTCGTGCTGTGCGCGATAGCCGCTTTCGCAGTTCAGCGAAAGTGCGATCAGCGCGATTGTCAGCAGCAAGTTCTTCATCTGACACTATAAAACAGCACTTTCTTGTTCTGCGCAAGAACGAAATCGACGATTTTTGAAAAAAGTTTCAACGTCTGAAATCGACGATTTCTGTGTTCACAGCAATGAATCAGAACGGGATGCTGCATTCTTCACGACACTTGTCGCAGCAGTGACACGCTTGACCCTTGTCGATCGACCAGACGTCAGGACACTTCTGCGCTTGCGCAGCGCCGCCACGACTGCCACACGAAGGACAGCGCACAAGCGAGACGTCGACGAATTCGAAGCCGACGCCTGTCACTTTGTCGACAGGGTCTTTCGCGCGCTGAAGCGCTTCGACTGCTGTCAGCATTTCTTCGCGCTGTGCGAACTTATTGATCTTCAGTCTGACGCCGCGATGAACGAACTGCTGCGATCGCTGTTTGTAGTATGCGCGAAATCGAAGTCGATCGATGACGACGTAGAATTCAGTCGTGTGATTCGCATACGCGTCAAGCAGATGACCGTCTTCGTCGCGCTTGTTCATCTTGCCGACCACAAGCTTCACGGGAAGATCAGGATTCGACAGATCGTTCTGCGCGACGACGTGCTTCTTGCCGCGCCATACGCCAGCGACTTTGATGCGTCGCGTCATGCCAGACCTTCAGCAGCAGCTTCTTCTTCATCAAGCAGCTTGAAGCGTGCTGTCGTTTCAGTGTGCGGCAGCACACGCATCTTCACTGGATCGTTCTGATCGATCTTGATCTTGTGAACGATGCCTTCACGCTTGAAGCACCACGCTTCTTTGTCAGTGCGCAGCACGACGAATTCAAGCATATCGCTTCGAAGCGCAGTGTCGATCATCGACAGATTTTCTTCGATCGTCAGAACTTCGTCGACGTCGTGACAGTGTCCCATCAGAAGCGCAGGACGTTCGACGCCGCGATCAGTCGGCTGAAGCGTCCATGCTACGCGTGAAACGTCAGGACGCGTGTCGCACTGACCGATCACATACAAGCACATGTATTCGCGACAGACGCGCGGACGTTCTTCGTAGATCGCGCAGCCGTTGTTTGCGTGCTTGCACGTGACGCATGCTGCTTTCGTGCCGCCGATCAGCTTCGCTTCGTCAGCAGACAGCACGATGTCTTCGATCGCTGGCGCAGTGCAGCAGAACGTGCAGTCGCCGCAGTCGTTGACGCGCGCTTCTTCGACGTCGTTGTTCTTCAACGCACGCATCATGCGCGCACGTTCTTTCTTCGCTTTGTTTCTTTTCATGATGTGATTCTTCGCCATTCAAGTTGATTCGTGTGATCAATCCAGCACGACTGTTCGACGCACGCTGACAATATCGCATCGCGTTCGTCTTCTGTCAGCGTGACTTCGCACGTGACGGGTTCGCGATACGCGCCAGCGCAGATGCCTGCCGTCGCTGCGCGCACGTTCAGCTTGTCGTGCTTCGTCTTCCAGAAGACGGCACAGTCGCGCGCTGCGTCGAACAGCGCGAACGTGCCTGTGTTGATCAGTGTCGCTGGCATCAGATCGTCGCGAAGTCTGCGTTCTGTTGATGCGGTGCAGCGAAGAACGCTTCGTTGCGATCGCTGTTCCAGCCAGTGAACGTGAACTTGCGCCCGTCATACGTCAGAACTTTCTTGCTGACTTTGCTGACTTGCTTCCAGACTTCAGCGTAGTCGCCTTCGAACGACAGCGTCAGAAAGTCGCGACCGACGTCAGGGCGTGCGCTGAAGCGCACAGGGATTTCGTCAGGGAAGACAGTCGCTTTCCCGCGCTTCGTCTGCTGCTTGATTTGAATCTTGCGTGTGATGTTCTTCATGATGTTGATCAGTGTCGCTGGCATCAGATTTGTTCGAAGCTTCCGTCGATGACTTGATCGACAAGCGACAGCGCGCTGTCGATGATGTCTTCTTTGCAGTAGCAGAATTCTGACGTGCCGATCTGATAGTCTTCGGTGCTATGGACTGCCGCATACCACGAACGCACGTGCGGATTCCACCAGACGTGAACGCTGTGATTGTCGTCGTTGTCGAAGACGAAGCGATAGCCGTTGAATTCATCGTTCTTGCAGGCGCGCACTGCGACGCCTGCGCGTGATGTGTGATTGATTTTCATGATGTGATGTTGGTGTTGATGTTGATCAGATCGAAGACAGTTCGTCTTCAGCTTTCAGTTCTTTCAAGACTTCGACTGCTGCGCGTCTGCATTCTGTGCGCGATTCGAAATACTCCCAATCGATCAGACGACCTGCGAACTTGTGTACTGCTTCGAAGTAGCCAGCAGAGTCCTTGTAAATCTTGATGTCAGATGTTTTCCAGCGATTCATGATGATGTGATGTTCGATGTTTGATGATGTGCGCGTCGTGCGCTGCGTCACTATAAAACAGCACTTTCTTGTTCTGCGCAAGTGCAAAGATGACGATTTTTGAAAAAAGTTTCAAACGTCTCGACACGAAAAAACCGCCAGCCCGAAGGCTGACGGTTTTCGTGATTCGTCAGATGGGAATCTTCGACGAAATGTGTTCGACGGCTTATGCGTCGTAGTCGCGACCCATGACAGCGTAGGGCAACGAAGCAGACGGGGTTTCCATCGGCTTGAAGTCGCGACGGAACGAAGCGACGACGATGTTGACCTGCTGCTGCACATCACGGTCGATTTCGACAGTGAAGCCTTTGCGCACGCCCATGATCCACGAGGGACGGTGAGCGATGTAGATCGACCCTTTCGTGGTCGTGCTGCCATCGTAGACGCCCGAAGCGTTCAAGTCTTCACGCACGCGCGAAGAAACGATGATGGGCGAACCGAACAAAGTCGGAGCGACGCCGCTGTTGATGCGCGCAGTGTTCGCACCGCCAGTCAGATCAGCGGTCAGCGTTTCAGCAAGACCGATGAAATCAGCGTAGCCCTTCACGCCGCAGATGATCAACAGTTCGTTCGGGCGAATGCCCCATCGACCCATGTCTTTCTTCAGCGTCAAGATGTTCGTGTCGCTGATGCCGCCAGTCGAAAGCGAACGATCAAGCGAACCGCCAAGCGCAAGCTTTCGAATGCCGTTGAACAGCGTCATCGAACCCGAAGCAGTCGCGTCGCTGTCTTGATGCGTTCCGGCAGTGTCGCCGTTGATGATCGCATCTTCAAGCGCGTCAGCAGCAGCAGAAGCGAGGTTTTCAGTCACCATGCCAAGCACAGGGACGATCGCGTCTTCTTCTGCTTCATAGCTGAAGTTCGTGCGACCGATCAGCTTCTGCGCCGTCAGCGTGACGTTGTCAGTGCCGGGAGAAGATTCGGTCGGATTCGAACCGGGGTTTTCACTGCCCTTGTAGAACGTCGGGCGCGTGGTGCGAATCGGAAGCTGGAACGACGGAGTCGGCATGTCGATTTCGCTTGCGACGAATTCAGACGCGATCGGCGAATCAAGATACATCCGATTCAGCAGTTCGCTGGAAAGATCGGTGGCGATCAGTTCAGCGCCGCTGTTCACAGTACCAGTGACAAGCGTCTTCTGTCCGTAAAGGATCGACTTGCGAAGCGATTCGACTTGGCGATGACCGCTTGCAGCAGCATGCTT
>Ga0099849_1000518_pt1 | contig 17759 bp, 21 predicted proteins | sample CB_VirMetaG_4_FD_78177 | JGI IMG/M metagenome (GOLD analysis project Ga0099849, IMG submission 78177) | Freshwater to marine saline gradient viral communities from Chesapeake Bay - CB_1508_1M Viral MetaG | ecosystem: Environmental > Aquatic > Marine > Coastal | place: USA: Chesapeake Bay... | reverse complement strand
ATTTTTCTTTTTGCTTATTAGCTATAGCTTCTTTTTTCTTTTTAACTTGAGCCTTATATTCTTTATAACCTTTTTGTCCATAAACAACTCTATCACCAGTATAACCTAATCTAGGTCTTCCATAAGCAGGTCCACTTAACCCTGTATATTCTTTTGCTTCTGATGCGTCTTTAAAATCTTGTGCAGTTGGAGCACCTTTAGATCCTGGGGTTCTCATTCTTTCTTTAGAACCAGCTTTAATTCTAGCTCTTTTAGCGTGAATATTATCCCATAAACCAGGTTTTTTACCTTCTTCCATCTCTTTCTTTCTATTTTTAATCAATTTAGAGATTTCTTGTTTGGACATATTACCACCTTTTACTTCAATGTAATCTTTTACACTTTCAGAATGTAATAATGCTCCCATTCCACCCGGATCGTTTTTACCACCCTTTTGAAAGCTTTGATGTATTTTCTTTTTTTCTTTTGGTTTTTCGTTTGAATAACCAATATCAGACCATGCTTTAGATGGTTTTTTCCTTTCAACATTAGGTTTTGATCCACCACCTAATCTTTCTTTTTCCATTTTATCGATAAGCTGACGTTTAAAAGCCCCTTCTAATTGAGTTCCTTTTTTAACTACTGGTCTGTTTGAATCTTTTGATTTAATATTATGCGTAATAATTGATTGCTGAGCAATTTCTTGAATTTTTTCTTCATTAGTTCTGCTATACAATTTCTTAGCGGCTCTCTTAATTCCTTTTCCTCTGATAACTGCTTTTTGATCTTCTCTTTCACCGTCATCATGACTGGGAAGACCTCTATCATGCTGTCTCCAATGATTAGATAATTTATTTGCAGCTGTAGTTGCTAAACCATGTAAAGAATTATCATGATTTAAATTTGTTGAAACTGCTTTTTTGATATAGTTCTTAAGAGTCTTACTTGACAATTCTTGAATTGTTTCTTCGTTTTTTGAAGCTGCATGATCTTGAGCTAATTTAATTAATCCATCATGCTTATATAGTCCCATTTTTCCATCTGGTCCTTTTTTATACTGATGAAACATTAAATGATTTGTATTAGGTTGACCCTTTCCGTTCGTAGGATATATACCTTTAGCAATTCGAGCTTTTCTATCTGCAACAGAAGAAATTTCTTCACCAAGTTCGCTTGACACACCTTCTGCAACAACACTAACACCACTTGCACCAGATTTTTTTAATCCGGCTATTTTCTTTTTGAGGGTATCAGAATCACCAGCATATCTATATGTTTTTCTGCCAGAAGGCATTGTTGCTTCTATTTTTTTAGGTGGTGAAAATATTTGTGCCATATTATTTCTCCCAGTAATTTACTCCTGCATGCTTGGAAGCTTTTTCATAGTCTCCAGAATTATATGCTTTTTCTGCTTTTTTACGTTTATTTTTATTTTCAACGTCTCTAATTTTATCAGCTAGTTGATCTGTATACTCGTTACTTTCTACAGTCTTTTTTTTTCCGTGCATATGTTTTTCGGAAATAAGAATTTCTAATTCTTCAACTGGAACTGATTCTTTTATAAATGGTCCTTCTTCTGATTTAAACATTACATCGTAATGTGTTACATATCCTGTACCATCTTCATTTTCTTCTATTGTATGCATACCAGAAATGCATTGACCTAAACCAAACTCTTCATGACTTACATGTGTTGCACAATTATGAGCTATACCACCATTTGCTTTAGATGGCTCGTTTTCTTCTTTGGTAGGTTTAGGACCAGGAATTCTATCTCCTAGTTTCTTTTTCATTGCTTGATATTCTTTGTTAGCAGCGTAATCTTTTTCTGTTGGCTTAGAAGTTGCTTTTCCGTCAGCTCCTATAAAACCAGGTACGTATGTAGGAGCTTCTTTCATAGATTGTCGAGATTCACCATCTTTTCTTAACATTCTTCTTACATCGCCTGTTCCAGCTTTATCTTTTTTAGGATCTGAACCTTCCATACCTGTATGTTGAATATGCTTATTAATATGTCTTGCAATAGCATGACGATCAGCACCGCCTATTTTTTTACCATATTTGTTTTGCAGTTCACGGTTAACATGTCTTGTTCTACTAAAGGGGTTATTGTCTGAAACAGTAATTGTTGTTTTCTTTCCAGTTGTTTTATGCTTTAATTTATAAGCTCCTGATTCTGGATCAATAGAAGTAACATGATAGTTTTTTGTTTGACCTATTTTTTCTTTTGGAAAATATTCAAGTATAAGATCAGCTATTTCATAAGCATCTTCACTTATAAATTCTTCTTCTATTTCAACTTCTTCTTTTTTCATTGCATGTTTGATAGCTTTTCTTCTGTTGTGGAGATAGTCATCAGATTTATCCATGTCACCATCATTATCGATATCACCATCTTCTTTGCCTACGGGGTCTAGTTTTTTCTTTTCATCGATAAGTTCAGCATCTTCTTTTACTTTTTTAATCGGTGATTCGTCTTTCTTTTTAAGATTTAATTCTGGTTGTTTGTCTCCACCCATTCCAGGTAGTTCTAACTGTTTTGCTTCTTCGATAGATTCGCCTTTTGGCTCATAAGCTTGGTTTAAAGCTCGGTAATTTTTAGCCATATAACTATCGGCTTCTTTTCTAAAATTACCACCTAAATCTTTTCTGTTGAATGATTTGATTTCTTTACCGGTTTTATCATGAACGGTAGCTTTGTCTCCATCAAAAGAGACTCTTGGTTTTGCTTCTAAAATGCCTTTAGCTGCATTTAATAAACTGTCTGAAAATTTCATACTAACCCCTTTAAATATGTATATTTATTTATCTAATTACCACGCTTTACATGACCAATATCTAGCTTTAGTTTTTGGTCCTGGATTATCACAATTATGCCTAGCTCTAAATGATTTTCTACGAGCTGGTATGTGTTTTTTTATTGACATGTTTTTATCACCAAAATTAACTTTTTGGGCTTTACCGTCACCGTCAGGGTCTACGAAGACTTTTGACTTTTTAACATCCCCTTTCATAGGTTTACCTAAAGGTACTTTTTTGCCTTTATAAGTTGCTTCGAATAACCACTGACGATAACTTAGCATTATAACTTCCTTATTTTTTCCAAACGTCAAGTCCTTCTGACTTAACAAAGGTAAAAATTCCATATAGCAAGGCTAACCATGCTACCCAATCAATTAAGTCGCCTAATAATATCCAACATAATGATAGTCCAATTATAACACCACCGTCCCATGAAGTACGCTCAGCCCATCTAGCGAGGACCCAGCTTTTTACGATATTTAACATATCCATAAAGTCTCCTTTTTTAGCTTTCATACACATAATCTGCATTATCGATTATGAATTTTAGCTTTGTGTTAAAGTATTTATGTATATCTTTCTCTACCCAGTGCGAAGTATTACCAAAATCATAATTTCTAGCCCAGTGTGCATAATCGTACATATACTGTTTTTGTTCTAAAGGTAAAGTATCTAATTGGTATGATAAATCTTTTGATCTATCATGATACCACTCTTTTATTTGTTTAGCAAACAATTTAAACCCTTCTTGGCTTAAATGTTTATTATCATATGCTAATGGTTTACCAAATGTTTTAGACCATTGCACTGCAAATCCTACTGTGCCCCAAATAGATAAAAAATGAAGCCATGTATTTACATTATTAAAATCGTAATTAATAAAATCTGGTGTAGGCCAATTAAAAATAATAGTATGATCTATTGAATCAAATAATTGTTTAGTATATTCACTATAACTAGCTGCTTTTTTAAATATATTATAATTTTCTGTGGTAATAAGATTTAAATCTAAATCATTATCTTTACATATTTGTTGAATAGCTTTTATATAAGATAAAGTTTTATTAACATTAATAAGCCAATACCCCATAAATGTGTTATTAGCTCCTTCTATTGCACCTTTTAATTGTCTTCCTGATAGATCAATATTAGTAATATCAAATAAATTTTTACAATAACCACTAAACCAATTTTTTTCTTCTGACATAGACCATTCACCCTGTTCATCAGTAAATTGCATATGCATAAATCTTTCACTATGAGAAAATTGTATAAAAATTACTGGTTTGTATTTTTTAATCCATTCTAAGTTAGTTAAAAAGCCATAAAAAATAGCATCATTTGATTTAGCTGTTGTTGATTCATCAATATATCTATTACGTCTACCATTTCCTCTTTCCCCTTTAACTAATGAGCTATTTTTAAATAACCAAGGGTCTTTTCCTATAGGATTAATATAATGTGTCCAATTAAATGCAAACGATTCCGCATCATATCCATCAACATAAGAACACCCATCAAAATAAAAATTAACGCTCATATATAAATCCTTTTTTTAATATATCATCAATTACATGTTTTAAAAAATCATATGATTGATGGTGACGATAATACCCATCTATTTGATCTTTTAAATAAAAAAGAGTGTTTTGTCTAGAATAATTTATAGGTGGTTTTCTACCAGTATCTAACCAAAATTTGATATCTTTATATAATATTTTATTTGCTTCTACACCTAGATGACAAAAATCTCTTATTAAATCATAATTATTACAACCATATATTGTAATTAAATTATGAAAAAACCAATCATGTTCTTCTCTTTCTAATTCAAGCTCACTATTAAACCAGGCTGATTTATCTAACCCTTCAAAACAATAAGAAGGCTCAACAGTTATAAATTTAAAATCAATATCGTTTAATTTACTATATGCTATAAGTGTTTTTATATAATTTTCTGTATATTTTCTTGATTCACTTAAAAAAGGTTCATTAGGGGTTAAATCCTTTTTATATACACCAATACCATAAGCAGTGTTTCTTCCACCATCATTGTTAATTATTTCTTGTCTTTCACTGTACGTAAACATAACTAAATATCTATCAGCTACTTTCTTTTCCATAGCCTGAAATGTGTCGTGAAAAATTGAAATGTTTGATTTACCAGGAGAGGCTTGATTTATTTTATTTTCAAAATAATGAGACCAACTAATATGATTATATTTATTAGGGCTTAAAAGACCACTAAATCGAGTGAGATGACCACTTATTGGATTAAGACTACTATTTATTTCTCGGGTCCAATCACAGGCAAAACTGCATCCATCAATATAATACTTCACATTATTATTTAGCTTTTTTCTCTACCCTTTCTCATATTAAGTAGCCAATGTGCTAATTGCTTTTTACGTGGACTTGAGTTATCAGAAGATCTAGCCTTTTTAAGTGACTTTACTGACATTTTACCTGATAATCCATGACGTTTAGAATCACCTTTATCTTGTGGATTTCTTCCATCCATAAAATTTTCATTAACTGCTTTTTTTGTTTCTGCACTATGAGAAGAAGCTTTTTCAATAGCTTTTTTAAGTCTATGTTGACCTATTTGTTGAAAAACTTTTTTATAATGTGGATCATTTTTTACTAAATGATTTCTTAAATGTGTTGTAGGATGATCAGGGTTCTTTTTATAAAATGAATGATGAGGATTATCTAAAATTTTACCATGTGTTCTATGCTATTCATCTTTAGTAGGTAATTCGTGATGAGCTCCAACTGTATGTATTAAATGAAATTTACTATGATCTTTTTTCTTAATAACTGGATTACCTGATGCATAATGTTTTTGTACATGTGTTTGAACTGTATGGGCTGCTTTCATTTTATTGCCAGTTAAAGCACCACTATAAGCATGATCAGGATGTTTTGCGTCTGGGCTATAAGTCCATTCATCTAACCCTTTTTTATTTTTCCAATCTTTGGTTGCTTGATGTAATGCATCAGCTGATTTTTTAAGATCTTGAGTAGAACGATCCATTCTAGTCATTTGTGATTTAAAAATACCTCTATATCTTTTACTATGACCTGAATAATCTCCTGCTTCTCTTTTTTTCTTAGCATCTGCTGCAGCTTTATCTTCATATGATTTAAGAGTATTAGTTGATAAGCCTGATGCCTCATCTAGATGTGCAATATAATCTTTAATCATTTTATTATCCATTTTATGCAATGTTTTCCAATCTTTCTTTTTATGATGCTTTTTACCTATTGGATGATCTTTATCCTGCTCAGGGGTACCTTCATTTATCATTTTTAAAATCCTTAAAATTCATTAAATGAAATTTACCAGATTGACCTAAACCTTTTAAAGGTTGTTGTTTAGGAATAACACCACCTGCTCCTGGAACACCATCTATAGCAAGATCAAATCCTGCAGATTGTCCTGGTGTGTCTTTGATATATTTTGCGGTTAATTGAGGTGTACCCATAAATCCTGCACCATTTTCTTCTTCCATGGATGCTTTAGCTTTTTCTACACCTGCGTCTCTTTTACCTGCAATTGTTCTTAATTTTTTAGCTTTAGCCAAATAGCCTTGAATTTTACCATGATCTTCTTTGCTTTTAGCTGCACCTTTAGACATCTTATCATATGTTCTAGCATTAGCTTTCATAATTGCTGATGCTAATTCTGCTTTTTGAACATAGCTTTTTTTTGTATCAGTGCTTATTTCATGTATTATCTCTTCTTGTTCTCTTTGAACTCTTAAAGCGTCATAGTCTACTTTTTTATTAAATTCTGGCTTGTAGTTTTTTATTGATGAAAACTTTTTCCTATTTACTTTAATTCCTGCCTTTAATCTTTCTGTTGGCTTAGGAATGTTTCCTGTAATATAATTAGCAAGAGATACAGCTGCTTCATATCTAGTAACTGAATGTGAAGCACCACCATAATCTTTAACATGCTTACCACCTCTAATAAACTCTTTATTCTTTCTATTACCAATATCTCTGTTATAATCACTTGGTGTTCTTCTAAGTTTAGCTGAAACTTCTATTTTCTTTTCAATAGGATCGTCTTTTTTATAAGCGTCTTGTTTTTGTCTTTGTCTGTAAATAGGAGGATTATCTCTTTTCTTTTTGCTAAAGCTTAAGTTGTGTCTAGTTCTTTGAATACCTTTTTTAGGGTTATCAGCATCATAAACAGCTTCATTAAATAATCTATCAGATAATTTTTTACCAACATTAGCTAAACCTTTAGTTCTTTTTTTAACATTTTCTTTAGAAGAGTCTTTTTTAAGTGACAGTTTAGCTGCTTGAGCATAGTTAACTAAAGTGTCTGTACTTACTTCTGATAACTTAGCTTTATGTCCTTTCTTAGATGAAAGTTTCTTTTTAGCTTGTTTAGTTGCTATAGCATACATCACATTTTCGTGATCTCTACCATAACGTTTTTGGAATTTTGTTTTTGCTTTTTTGAGTTTGGTTACTAATGATTCTCTATCTTCTAATTCACCTGGAGTTAGTTTTCTTTCTTTAACCTGTTGTTGCTTTTTCTTATTAGCTTCTTTTTCGTAATGCTTAGCCATATCATTTATTTCTTTATCTGATGGTGGCTTATTCCATTCTTTTGGTGGATTGTAGTCTTTAGGAAATTTTACTTCAAATAAATTATCAATATTTTCTTTTATTTCTAATTTATGTTTTGAAATGTATTCGTTTATACGATCAAACGCTACATTATCACCCTGTTGATAATTTTCAACATAAAGCTGTTCAAGCTGTGCTAAACTAACACCGCTGTTTTCAGACTTTTTTACTAGGGCCTCTCCTATTTTAGATTTTTTTTTTTAATCGATGTTTACACCCATAAGAGATTTTTTATCTCTAATTTGAGCTGCAACATCTGAATTTCTGAATCTATCAATTGATGCTTTAATTTTTTCTACTTTATCTTTAAATTTTTGAGTTAAATTTTCTTGAATTAAAGTCTCGAAGTTATTATTAATAGACTCTGAACTGGTTTTAAATGATTGAAATCTTTTAAACTCTTTCTTTCTGACTTGAGGCATAATTCTTGTAGCTAGCTTTTTAATAATAGCCCCTCTTTGACGAACTCTTCTATCAATAGATGATTTTTCAGCTGCTGATAAAGATGAATATTTTTTACCTCTTTGACCAGCTAGTCTAGATCTCATTAATCTGATAGCTGCTCTTCCTGTTCTTTTTTTAATTCTTCCAGTCTGAGCTAATCTTCTTGCTACCCTTTTACGTGCAACTTTCAGTCTTGCCTTGTATTTTCTAGCTGCTATTGCCTTTTTTCTTCGACCTGCAATAGTTAAAACACCTGCTTCGTCTAGGTGTTCTTCAAAAATTGTATCTAGATCTTCTTTTAACTTCATACCTTGTCTCACTAATTGATATATTTTTTTAGCATTATTATTTAGCTTACTCGGTAATCCGGCCTTGAATGAATTGAAGTCTCCTTTAGTCACCGCATCGCGTAACTTAGAAGCAGAAGCACCTTGTATACCATCTGCATCTGGATCTCTCATACCAGCTGAAACAACTTCAGCTTTATCAAATTTAAAATCTTTACCATTATAATTTTTAGTGATACGTTCCATATCAGCAATTCTATCTTGCCCTACTACAATAGTAACGTTTTTAAACTTACCAGTTAGTTCTTTTAATACTTGAATAATATTTTTACTCTGAGATTTAACAGCAATATTACCAAATGCTTGGTTAACTAGTTTTAGTTTTTCTGGATAAGATAATGGATTCTTTTTAGCGTCATAAGAATGAGACAGGAAGATTAAAGGTGTACCATTTTTTTGTCTTGATACTGCGAGCATTTTATTTACTAATGCTAAATGCCCTGTGGTCGGAGGATTCATTCGACCGAAAGTAATCACAGCTGTATCGGTCTTTGCTTCAGACAATGTATAGGGTTGAGAACTATTGCTAATGTTGTCTTTCATTTTTTTCCTCAGGGTTTGTGTATAACCTTACCTGTCTCATAATATATTTATTATAATAACTATTTACACAGAAATCAAGTTCTGCGTTCATTTTCAAAACCTTTAACAATATCAGGGCTAAAATTAGAATAAGAAAATTCTAATCTATCAACTAATTTAACAGCCCCTTTAATATTGTCTACGGCTACATAACCTTCATGACCGGTAATCTTAAATCCATTATTAGTCTTTAAGAAGGTATCAAGTTTAGATGCTTTATTCATCTTTTGTATAATTAACTTTTTAGCATGCACTAAATGCATTTGTAATTCAAATATAGGCACCACTCTATATTGAGGGGTCTTAAGAAAGTCAAACACTGCTTTATATGCTTTACGTTTATTTTCTTGACCTCTTTCAGTCTTGAGCATATTAATATCTTTTTTAACCCTATCTTCTAAGAACTTATATAAACTTCTAACATAAAGCATAGGGCTTGTAATTTCCCTACCAGAGCGAATGTGTAAGTTATGATGAATCTTAATAAACTCTAATAAGTTCTTATCAGTAGAAATGGTATTAAGTAATCTAACATCAATTCTTCTGAAAGCACCACCTGCAAGAGATAGATGTAAAGAAACATCTTTCGATTCTTTTTCAGTCATAGTAGCACTTCCAGACAGATCTTTATAATTAGCATCTACTTGCCATACACCTGGTAATTGATTAAGATCGTTTACGCTAACCTGATAGGATGCAGACAATGAAGATAGCTCACTTCCGCTGTATTTTGTATGCCACACAACTCCCATGGCTGAATTTCTGATCTGTTCTCCCAAATCAGAATCATAAGGAACAGCGTAAACAATAGTATTAGGATGGAAAGTAATATATCTTGTCCCATCAATTGTTTCAATTTTAAGATCATCTTTTGTAAATAAGAAATCACCTTGTAATACCCCTTCTATATTTAAGTCTTTAAGATAATATAATGCAGTTTTAAGTTTAGTATTTAAATCACCTTCTGTGTCTGCATCTATCTCTTTATTATTTTTATATACTTTAGGTTCTTTATTAAAAATGGATTTTTTAGCTACAAAGAACTTTCCATCTTCAGGATCTTTACCAACAAATATAGCTGGAGAGCCATCCCATTTAACCGTAGTATTTATTTCTTCTTTTGCTCTTCCGACTAGAGCGTTTCTAAGAGACTGCAGAAAATTAATAGCATGTCTTGCACCTACTACTCCCTGATTGAGAACTAAGTCCTCTAAATGCTCCATATGTTCGTTTCTAGTCATTTGTAAACTCGTATTTTATTTCATGCCAATCTGGCCATTTATTATTATTACACCTAGCTTTAACCGTCTTACTATGAACACCTGTTGCATCTGCAGCTTCATTTGCATCTGCATAATAGATCTCATCTATTTTATAATAGTACGTCTTATTACCAAATGTACCAGGATCAGGTACTAATTCAATACCTGCTTTTTCATATTCTTCTTGCCAAGTCAAGATACTTTCATCTTGCTGGAAAGGTCTAAGTGCAATATTTTCTAACTCATCAACAAAATGCACTTGTCGGCCTTCTTCAATAACAATCTCTAACATCTCGGGTGTTAGTCTATCATCCATATATAAATGGACTATTTCTCTGCAAGTTTTAGTTCTAGTCTTAAAATGCTCATGAGTAACTCTCGACTTTCTATAAGTACGACCAGTTGGTTCATGAGTCCATAGCAGAGTTTTAGAAACAAGACCAGAAGGTATAGAAGGTAAATCACCAAAAGATAACATAGCAGCTCTAGCCCATTCTTTACGACCCATTCTACCATCTTTAACAGCAGGTAAAAGGTATTCGCAAAAAGCGACAAACCCTTTATGTGTTACCGTTGCTGACATATTTTTTCTACCTTATCTAAATTATAATACACTCTATTAAAGAGTACAACTGATTCATTTTTTTTACAAACAAACCTAGGAATGCCGTCGGGTGACTTATCTTTTAATATAACCCACCCATTGACGGTCTTAACAACTAAATGCATTAAACTCCAGAAGCTCTGTCGAACCAGTCGTTATATTCATCCTCAATAATGGATTCTAATGCTTTATCAATGTCTTTAGTTTGTTTAAACTTCTGAGCAACTAATGACATAAATTTATCTTTAGTTAAATAATTATCAATATCATCTTGAAGTTCTTCTAAAAGATCATCCTTTTCATCATCTAAAAGATCTTTAGCAAAATCATAATCGATCTTAGCTAAGCCATTAGCAGTAGAATGTTCATCAAAGATAGGTTCTATACTATCGGGTACTACTGTATACCCACCACCAACAAATTTAGCAGTGTATTGAACTTCACCATCAAGACATTCACCGTCGTCACCAACAAACATCCAATCAATGGTTTTAGTAATTGTTGAGCTTTCATTATAAGCATCAAACACGTCATCGGCTATATTTTCAGCCATAATTTTATGTGCGTCTACTGACATATATTACCTCCTAAGGTATTTAATTTTATCATAGTTATATTATATGAACTGATGTAAAATAAATCAACTAGTCGTTGTACGAAAACCATCCTGTAGCTATGTATTTGTCTTCTTCTAGATCAGGTGCAGCTCTATGCAGATGTGTATATCCTGCAGGCCAAATAAGAGTTGTACCTTTTATAGGATGTACTCTTCTATCTTGATATTTAAATTCTGTGTATCCTGTTGAAGTTGAATTTAAATATATCATCCAAACACCAAAACGGTTTCTTGTTGTCTCACTTCTACCTTGTTCATAATGCCATGTATAAAATCCTCCACCCTTAGAAGACTTTTGCCATTTAATACTATCAAAAGCATTTTCAAAATCAACACTAACCATAAAATTGCTAAAGTATTCATTATAACATTTTTTTAAATGTGTTTTTAAATCATCATTTAATTTATCACAAGACTGATAATGTAGAGGAAAGATATTAATATCGTTTCTGCTATCATCATTATTAAAATATATTCCATTTTTTTTAGATACAATCATTTCTTCTATTTTATTGATTATATCATCACATAATTCATCTGGTAGTGAATTAAAATATTTACCTATATGATCAATCATCCCATATTGCCATTTTATATCTTTCTCTAGGAGCATTTAAAAAATCACACTTCCAATCACTCATTTTATCGTATGGAAGATCTATCCATTCTGCTCTCATTTGCCACATTTGTTTAGCTTTTTCAGACCAATCTGTATTTTTTACTAATTGTTGAACTTTAATTCTCATTTCATCAGCTTCTTCTAATACAAATGAATCCCATTCCATATGATAAATTTCAAAAACAATACCAGTATGATCAACATAATCCATAGAAAAATCTATTCCCCATTTTGGTTTTAATTTAATTAATTTAAATAATAATGGATTTGTTATAGCATTTATTTCTAGTTTATCTAATGCTTCACCTTCGAATCCCCATCTTTCAAATAAACAGCAGTGGTTTAAATGGGGTCCATAATTTCGATTTCCATCATTCATCCACGGCTTTCTAATAGACCATTGTTCATGTTGATGTTCATCTAATTGCACACCATTTGATATAGCGTGCTCTTTCTCTAATTTGGTTAATGCATAACCGTTTTGATCAAATAGGGTGAGCGCTCTTTGATCAGTATATAGGAGGTCATTTACTGGTCGTTTGAAACGAGCGCTCTGATTGAACTTAGCAGGAAGTAGCCTTAGCATCCTTTGTCTCCTCTTGTATGGTATTTAACATTAATTGTCTACCATATTTATACCAACGAGGAGTTTCTTTTTTCCAGGTAGCAAAGTTACCTTTATCCATTAAGTAATAAGTTCTATAAGCTGTTACTGGATCATTTGCTTTATAAGGCTCAGGCATTGCTTGAGCAAATGGTGTTAATCCTATTCTTTTAAATGTACATTTTTGAATTTCAGAAGAATAAATTCTATAATTACCATCCATTGAATGTACTTTTCTAGGATATCTAATTCTAAATTCATTTTCGATACCCTTAAGATGATTAACTAACCATATAGCATTAGATTTGCTTTCCATTGCCCATAATGTGCATGGATGTTTAGCATGAGCTTTAGGGTATTGAGCTAATTCTAATTCAATAGAACGTCCTTCTTTACCACATTTATCTATCACACAGCTTAAAATTTGATTAGTTTCTATAATCATCTTAACTATATGCTTATCACACATATTTTCAGCTGCCACATATGGATCTCTATCTAAAACAAATATATTCATTTAAACATCCTCCAATTGTTGACTTGAGATAAGGTGTGTAAACATCCAGCAATATGCTCAGCTGAATACCCCATAAAGGTACAGCAATGTTTATAGTCTTTAATATTATCGATAGCTTCATCAGTAAGTTTATCACCAACTTCAAAGCGTTGATATGCGTTAATTATATCTTGAACAGATATATCACCTTGCATTGTTATCATAATAACCTCCTAAAATATTATTATAACATACCATAATGTTTAATTCAACTATTTTATTAAATGCAATTCAGTATTTGGTACTGCTCTCATTAATTCATGACATTTATTACACTCATAGCTTTTACAATTTTTTTTGTGTTGAATAGCGTGCTCTTTTTGACAGGTAAATATTTCACATTTTATTTCTTCTGGTAATGATAACCATTGTTCTCTTTTAGTCATATGACCTAATGGTGCAATAAATTTAGATTCAACACCATAAACATTAAGATAATTTTCAAATGATTGAAATATTGAAATGTCAGGCATTTTATCACCTGAACCATCACCATATTTGACAGCACCAGCATAACAAGCCCCATAATATAGATGTTTAATTGTGGGGTATAAAAGATTACTAATTGTAGTCCAATACGCCCATCTATGGATCACGGGGCTCCATTTAGAATTATAGTTAAATTTTTTGGAATAAAACTCTCTATTTAAAGGGTCGGGTGTTAAATCAAAAGTTTCCTCTATTTTAAAAACTTTTATATTAAATATATTAGACATGGTTTGAACACTTTCCCATTCTGCAGCGTTCAATTTATTATGAATAACTAGTGGTGTTTTTTTATTTTCAAGAGCCCAATTAACTATTGCGGTTGATTCAACCCCACCTGACCAGGGAATAATGCAATCATATTCAGGCATCAAATTTAGTTTCAGGCATAGTTTCTTGCATTTCAACATACGTTTTCATAAAGCGTCTCACTTCACGAGAAACAGATGTATCATTTGCTTTACAAGCTTCTTTGAAAAGTCTTTTAAGCTCTTCTGGAACTTTAACTAACATTTGAACTTTATCACTCATTCTCAAAATCCTCAATTATATATATATTATATATACTATTTATATACAGGAGCGTCAATGAAATTATTTTTTAAAAAATTAGATAAACTAATGAAATCAGGTCGACTAGATAAACTCATTAAACTTGCTTGTTAACCTTTCTCCTGTTTTTGTATTATCAAAGACGGGAGTATCTTCTATTAGATCATCTTGAGCTTGTTGCTCCACATCATATAATCTCATTTTACTTCTATCAACACCCACTACAAATCTTCTATTATAGTTAGGGTCTGAATATCTATTTTTAAGTTGCTTAAATAATATTTGAGCTAGATCTTCTAATTCTTCAGTACTTATAATAGCAAACATAAAATCAGCAGTAGCAGGAAGCCCAAAAGATTCACTAGTATCTTCCAAACCAATATCACTGCTTGTATAACCAGACCTAGTAGTCTGCGTAGCACTAACAATAGGTACATTAAATTCAACTGCTAACCCCCTTAACTCTTCAGCTATACTCTTTACAATAGTATAAGAATTAGCTGCAGCCCCTTTTACTCTATGACTAGTACAAATATTTAAATAGTCAATATAAATTATATCAGGCTTAAATTGCTTTTTAATTTTAAGTTCATTTAATAGATGTCTAAAATGACCTGTATGAGCACTAGCGGTAGGATATTCTTTTATAATTAATTTACCAGTCGTTTTACTTTTAACTCTATCCATCTTCTTCTGATATGCTTCTTTAGGTAACATCTTTAGTTCATCTAAAGTTTGATTTAGTAAGTTAGCATCTATTCTCTCTGCTATCTTCTCTTCAGCCATTTCTAAAGTAATATATAATACGTTATAGCCTTGTAATAAATTAGCAGAAGCACAATGACACATAAAGAGAGACTTACCAACACCAGTTCCAGCTAATGCTATATTAAGAGTCTTTTTAGATAAACCACCTTTAGTAACTCTATTTAAATAATCTATATCAAAAGGTATTTTAGTCTCTTTCATTTTATACGTATCGAATCTATCATCACTATCTTCTATAAAATCATGACCGATATGTGAATCAAATGATACAGCTAACGCATCAGATAACAGCTGCGGTATTGCTCCTTTATCATGCGTAGTTTTTCCATCCATTATCTGAATAGAATCCATTATAGCATTATAAACTGCTTTTTCTTGACAGAACTTTTCAGTTTTATCAACAAGCCATTCTTTTACTTCTTCAGTAGGCTCTTTTAATTCTTTTATTATTTGTTCTGCTTCAGTAAATTGATCTTCAGATAGACCACCTGACTCTTCTAAGTCAATTAATAAAGTATCTGAGGTAGGCAGAGTGGTATAAGTATCGTAATGCTTATAAATTAAATTAAATATTTTCTTTTCTACAAAGTTTTGAAAGTATTTTTCATCTAGAAAAGCTATTGCTTTTTTACAATAGTCAATATCATAAATTAAACTGCCTAGTATTTGTCTTTCAATCATATTATATTAAACGATAAACTCACTCTTAAATCTTGAGTTATATTTTTTTGTTCCGGTACCATATGCTCAAGCCATGATGGCCATATTAATAAATCACCCGTTTCTGGGTTATGTGTAAAATTTTGTATCCATCTATTATATAACTTTAAGCGTGTATTTTCAAGTATATTTTCGATAGGAGATTTAAACATTATGGGAACGCTATTACTATCTGCATAGACATATAACGTTCCAGAAGCTTTAGCATCACCATGATAATGCCAACAATGATGATTGTGCTCATTATAAACATTCCACCACGCATGTACGGTAACTGGATCATTATTATTAGAAACTTGTCTAACATATGCTTGACCCGCTTTAGTGATCTGATCACGTATCTCATCCCATTCAATATCTTCCATGGGATGTTCATCATAAAAAGAAGTATAATTTTCCCTATTGCTAGGCTTTTCATTTCTTACGTTTAGGATTTGATCTCTTAGAGAATCAAGATTGTTGATCTTCTCCATCAACAAGGGTATCGGAAACAGGTCCTTCATCTTCATTCATTCCATACATAAATTCTTGCTTAGCAAAAAGCTCTAATTGATCCATTATTTCACTAGTAAAGAATTTTTCAGGCTCACTATAAATAGATTTAGCATATTGCTTACTACCATCAGGTAATTCTATTCGAGTAGATACTTGCTTAAATAATCCATACTTAACAGCTAAATCAACTAAGCCCCAGTATCTGCTTAACCCTTTCTCAAAAGATAGTTTAACTTCAACTTGCTTACCTTCTTTAGTTAAGCGAGATTTATGCATAGTAGCTTTAATAATATTACCCACCAACTCAGTACCTTCTTTATCTTTCTTTTTACCAAGCATTACAATTGTAGAAGCTGCATATTTTAAACCAGAACCACCACCAATTTCTTTCATTGGTATATAACCACCTACAACATCATAAACATGATTAGTAACTAGCATAGGAATTCTAACCTTCGCAAGCTTAAGAGTTAACACTCTAAAAGTAGCTTTGATAAGCTGAGCTTTAGTCATATCTCTAGTTTCTTTTCCTTCAGATGAATCTTCCATCTCTTTAGTAGTAGAAAGTAGTCCGAGAGAATCTAAAACAAATAACATAGGCGGCCTTCTATCAGCTGGCTGCTTCGCATAGTTATCAATAACTTTTAAAGCATGATGTCTAAAATTTTGAATAGTATCAGGTTCAGCTAAGATAACTCTCTTAGTGTCGATACCTCTGGATTCCATCATATCTTTAGTTACAGCAGCTTCAGTATCATAATACACAACACCAGCATCAGGATTGTTAGCTAAAAAATGTTGAACAACACCTAACACAAAGAACGTTTTACCAGTAGCTGATTCACCAGCAAATGCAGTTACTTTATTATTAGGTACACCACCATATAAAGATCCAGAAAGAGCAGCATTTAATAAGTATGAACCGGTATCAATAGTACCTGTAAATTCAGCACTACCGGTTCCATCAGCTGCAATAACTGTATCTTCATCTTTCAAATCTTCAACAAGATTTCTAAAAAAATCACTCATAGGATCTCCAAAATATATTTATTATATGAACTTCTAAGATAGAAATCAACTATTATATTTCCATCCATCTTTATTATCTAGTCTGTATTTAACCTGGTCCCATGTCATTTTTAAAATGTTTGAGGCTTCAGTTATGTTATTAAAAACACCGTAAGGTGTTGTAATAGGTTTACCAGGACATCCTAAGTTAGCTTTACCCTCTTCACTTAGTTTATATTCGTAATTAACAATTCTACCTGGTTTATAACCTTCTGGTTGGTTAACAGATCTTCTATTTATTGTGCCGTTATTCCACCATTTAAGTTTAGACAATGCTTTAGAGCGTAAAGTATTTGATTCTTTTAAATGTTTTTTACCTTTAAAGGCGCTATATTCTTTATCTGTTTGTTTTGTTTCTAATTTAGAAAACGTTTGATCTGATAGTACTGGTATTTCAACAAAAGGTAATTCCAGTTCTTCAGAAATTCTATGTGATATATTGTACGTATAAATATTCATCTGATACTCCTTAACAGTATTAGAGTGTACGGGAGCTCCAACTCCGCGGTACACACCTATTTAGGCTTATTTACCTTTATATACTGTATCAAGTGCATCACTAAACTGTTCAATCTTACTTAACCTATCAGGCCAGTATATGTAACTCT
>Ga0099849_1000516_pt1 | contig 17781 bp, 26 predicted proteins | sample CB_VirMetaG_4_FD_78177 | JGI IMG/M metagenome (GOLD analysis project Ga0099849, IMG submission 78177) | Freshwater to marine saline gradient viral communities from Chesapeake Bay - CB_1508_1M Viral MetaG | ecosystem: Environmental > Aquatic > Marine > Coastal | place: USA: Chesapeake Bay... | reverse complement strand
TGTTGCCAACCTTCAATACCTTCTGCTTCGCTGATGTTTTTTAACATGTCGTGTAGTTTGATTGAATATTTTGCCATTTTATATAGGTCTGCACGGGCCATTTGTACTTCATGGTCCATTTCTTCACGATGAGCTAGATCACCTAAACCTTCTTTGAATTCTTTTTCTCTCATGAGTTACTCCGTGTAATGCATTATACAGTATTTATGCCTTTTTGCGCTTCTTTGCTTTCTTTTTACTGCCCAGTAAGTTAGCATCGATATCTTGTGCATTTTTCACTGTACCGTCTGGGTTTTTCATTTGTCTGCTTAGTGTAGGACCAACTGACATTGCTACTGATGCTACATTACTTGCGCTCATTTCTTTTAATATTTCATGCATTTTCATGTTTTTTTCCAAAATATCTTGTTAATGTATTTATTATATTTTCTGAAGTCTCAATAAGTTTCTTATCACTACTCATACAACAATGACGTGAATTAAATTCTAAAGGTATTTCTAGTACACTTGCCCAGTCTAACCATTTTGTATGGTTAAAGTTACGTCCTAACACTACAGGAGTAAACGGTATGCGTAGTATGTCAGCGCATATTGCTCCATGCATTGCTTCGGCATGTATATATTCGCACTCGCTTACACGATATATAAATTCGTCTACAGGAAGTGTAACCGGAATAGCATCAGCACCAGTATAATTAGTTTGCCAATGAGGTATTACACCTATTTTGCGTGTCTTTTTATCTGCTGCTAGTGATTGAATAAACTCAGTTAAGAAATATGCTGTGTCGCCTAGTGCATAATCCTGAGATATTCCGAGTTTTTGGGCCGATAACTTACCACGTACAAACAAATAATCCTGTGGTACGCTTGGAACACTGTTACCGTCCACACCAGAACCGCATACAGTTGTTTTTGATCTAAGTTTATTAGTAAGTAATGTACCTAATCCAAGGTATGTATTAGGTGGAAGGTTTTGTAAGTTTGTCTTTTTAAATGCAACCTTGTTCGTTACTCCTAAACGATTAAAAATTATATCGTTTAAGTTGTCTCCGAAATTGTTTTTTGGCCATCTAACATATTGCATTTAAAATTGATTCATATCAAATCCTGTTTCAGGATCTGTATTTTTATTTTTATAATAATTTTCCCAATATTCTTGCCGTTCGTTGGCACTAGCTCGACGTTTTTCGTGTTCTTTTATTATTCTGACGTAGTGGCTTACTTCTTCTTGCGTCCACTCTTCATGTTTGCGCACCAGTGATACATCCTCGCTTTTTCACCTGAGCTGTTTTTTGCTCTTTTACGTAATGCTGTAACACTACCGTTACAACTAGCACCAGCACGTTTTACACGCCCTGGACGACTTTTGCCTTTCTTCTTACCGTCAGCAAAGTTTTCATTCAATCCAAGTTTATCAACCATTATTTCTAACGCTGAATCTACATCATTTAAACCATTTTCTTCTTTTGTTTTCTCATACCAACTTCTTACAAAGTTTGATGCTGAATGTCCATAAGTATCTGGAGCCATCATCATTTGATAAAGAACTTGATCGGGTGCTTCTCGTTGAGACTTTACAAATTTTCTAAGACTATTTAGGTCTGTACTTTCATTATATGCAACATCTGTTGCTGCTTTTGCTTTAGCACCGTGTGGGTGTTTAGGATTAATACCTACTGGTTCACCATTCATCAACTGAGAAATGTCAACACTTTTTCCTAACCTATCTAAAAGTTGATGTAGTTGATCATTTGCATCATAGTTGCCACTTTCGTAGCCTTTTTTGCCACGCACTTCTGTTCGTCCGCCTGTGTCGGTATTTACAATATGTAGAACGTCCATGTCTTTACCACGTTCTAGTTGAAGTTTGAATCCTTCACTTATCTTTTTTTTTGAGTCTGGCTTCTTTTTAAAGGTGTCTAAACCTGGTTGTAACTTGTTGCTGCTTGCAGTTCTATCAACTTTGTTTGATTGTGATGTAGCAATACGCTTCATAGCACCTTCGTTAGTTTGTTGTCCAAGATAATATTTTACTAGATCGAAGAATGGTTTACCTGCAACTTTTGTATCTGCAGGTACGCCTGCTGCTTTTGCAAATGCTTTAGGATCATCATTTGCAACTGCTGCTCTTAGTTCTGTAGCACTTGATACACGAGGTGCTGGTTGCCATTCAATACTGCTGAATTTGTAAAAACCGTGACGACCTTCAACACCGTTTTGTTTTTGCAAGCCTGGCACAAACACTTTTGCATCTGTTTCATCTGTGATAACTTTTAAATCTATTTCGCCATGCTTTTTATATACTGCTGCTGCAAGACTCCACCATGTTTGTTCTGGTATGATATGTCCTTTAATATTAGGCCAAATAGTTTGCATTGCTTGTATTTTGATTTCAAATGGAAGTGGATCTTTTGGACCTTGTGTACTTTGATTAGTGCCTACATACCAATGAGTATTTTTAGCGGCTTCTTCCCATGCCGCTTTATGTCCTTGGTGAGGAGGATTAAATCTACCAAAAATAATACCTATGCTTTCGCCTGCTTCAAATAACTCTCTTAATAACATTAGCCCGGTGTCCACCTTTTTCTTGGAACAAGTTTGACATTACCAAACTTCTTAGTTTTGTCTGCGTAACGAACTCTGCCTTCTCCGTTAGTATCCCAGATATCTCCTTGCTCGCCTTCTACTTGATCTATAATATTGTCTTTTGCATTTTGAATCTGCTTTACAAGTGTAAAGATTGCGTCTAATGCATTATTGTACTTTGTATTTAGCTCTGCTATTTTTGCTTGTTTAGGTTTACTTACTTTACTATTTCCTAACCATGTAAAAAAGTTTTCAATACCGAGATTATCTAGATTTTTAAGTTTAGCAGTCTGATTAACATAAGTGTATATGATATTTTTCAAATCTCCTAAACCTTTAGTAGTAGCTAAAAACCCATCTATTATCTTATTATTTGCTTTAGCAAATCTAGTAACTGTGTCTAGAGTTTTTAAATCTACTTTAACAGGTTTTTGGTTATATACTGGCCCTAATACTATAACATTTGGATTACCACTAAACTCACTAAAATCATTTTTTGGTTTTTGTGCATTATCTGGCATGCCCCATTGAGGAAACTCAGCATGTCCAACAACCATTATTTTTGCTGCTGCTATACGCTTTCCTAACTCGCTCTCAGCACGAACATGATAACACGTTTGAGATTTAGTATTTGGACAAAATGTATACACCCCATCTTTTAACTCAGGTGGTGATAAAAATAATCCATCACCATAAACAAACCCTTGAAAGTCTTTTGGTGTTGCAAGATCAAAATCCTTATACATTCCTGCAAAAGTTTTTGCAAACTCTACACGTTGTTTTTTTTCTTCAGGAGTTTTAGGATTGCCACTTTGATTTACAATAAAATCTTGTATTGCATTAGGGCTATCACCTAACACTCCTCTAGACCATTGATTATGTCCGCCAAGTATCAACGGCCCACCTGGGGTTTCTCTGCCCCAATAAATTTGTGGATTGCCATCCCATTTCATTCGAATAGTTTGACTGCCTTGTTCTGTAGCAAGTTCACGTAAATGATCTATAGCTTCAATAGCACCTGCGGTTCCGTGAAAAAATACCAAGTCTTCTAAATGATTAAAAGCTCTTCCTAGTTGTTTATTTTCTACTATAGTACGGAACTCATTGAAACGCATCAGTATTCCTTATTACGAAAAGAATCTGCTTCATTTTTTAGCAGTATACCAATAGCTTCCATTTTTTCTTCTCTAGTCAAAAGATCTGTAGGTCTTTTAGGTATGTCAAACTTTTGTATATATTTTTGAATAGCGTGGTCTACCATTGGCAGTAATTCTTTTTTGTTAAACTTACCTCCAGAAAGCACAGCTTCCTGCACACCACTTAGTTTGGGAAATACTTCTTTACGGTAAAAGTCTTGATCGTTTTTCATAAAGACAACCAAATCTTCAACAACATTGTAAGGAAGTTTATCACCTATTTTTAAGTTTAAATCTTCAATTTTCATTTTACCACTTTCTGCAAGACCAATATCTCGCCTTGTGTCTAGGGCCTGGATTTGCACAGTTATGTCTTGCACGGAAACTTCTACGTCTTGCAGGATTTCCTTTTTTAATTTTTACACCTTTTTGTCCAAAGTTGACTTTAACTACATTGCCTTTTGGATTTTTAACATAAACCTTAAACTTTTTTGTGTCTCCAGCCATTGGTTTACCTAGTGGAACTTTGCGACCTTGGTACTCTGCTTCGTCTACGTAATCAGTATTAAACCACATGTCACCATAGTCTTCGTAAAAGTCATCATCGTCGTCGTAAGTAACTTCGTCTTCCGGAATATCTGCATCTGTTGAAATTTCAATATCAAAATCTTCATATCCTGCTTCAAACATCATACTAGCAAGTTTTTGAGCATATTCATCTGCTTCTGCTTCTTCTAGATGTCTTGTAAGGGGGATTTGTATTACAGTTGCTTCTTGCTCTGTTTCATATATTTCGTGTGTATCAAAAACACTTTCTATAAGTGATTCATTTATAGAAGTCTTTTCCATCACAACTCTAACAAAATGTTCCATAGATTTTCCTCGTAATATTATTATAACTATTTATCTATGTTTTGTTTTGAAACAAGTTTATCGATACGGGTAATATTATCACCTACAATCATTTGTAATAACAAAACTACTTTTTCGTCTTTAGCATATATATATTGACTTTGAATATATCTATTTTCATTTTGTAAACTTTCATACAATCTAGGTCCACAAACAACTTTATCTCTATTGTTTGCAATCCATTTAGCTAGTTCTTTTTTTCCACTTTTCCGTCCAAAACTTACTTTGTACATAAACTCAGGTTCATTGTCAACTATTATAACATTTTTATTTTCTAATAAAAAGTTAATATTATTTGTATCGGGTTTCCAGATAATAGTATCAACAGATATTTTTTTGTTAATATTTTCTAAAAAATCTAAATCGTTTGAATATAGGTTTACTGTATTATACTCGCAACGTATCATATAGTTAGATTGATGTCTTAATATCCTGTAAAGTTTTTGTGCATCTCGATAATGCGAAAGTGGAACTTCTTCTTTTGTTCCCCATCTATTTTTATATAATACAGAATGATTTTTAAGAGCGTATTTGTATTCACTAAGTTTTAAGGCAGCGTAACTAAGATTACCTTTACGCTGCCATTCTGTTCTAAATATTCCTGCTAACGCATTACGAAACTGCATTTTATAAAGAAACTTATTATAATGCAGTTTCTTTGTTTCAGGCATTTTCTACTTCCTTATTAAGATTTTCAATTTTTATTTCGTCGTCAACTACATCAATACGTATCTTGCCGCCATTTTTTAAATCGCCAAATAATAACTGTCTAGAAAGTTGTCTTTTAATTTTTTCATCAATAACACGTTGTAAAGGTCTTGCACCCATTTTAGGATTAAATCCTTTGTCTACTAACCAATCAAGAGCTTCGTCACTGATTTCAATTTTTACATTTTTTTGTTTTACTTGATCACGTAGTTCTGCAAGGAACTTACCAACAATCTTCATCATAACAGGTTTACCAAGTTTTGCAAATGTTATAGTACCATCTAATCTGTTTCTAAACTCTGGAGAAAAGTATTTCTTTAAACTTGTATCTTCATAATCTTTTTCCATTGTGTCGCCAAATCCAATAGCGTTTGTTTCGGCTTCTTTTGCACCTAAGTTAGTAGTAAGAATTAAAACAATATTTCTTGCGTCTGCTTCTTTACCATTTGATCCAGTAATCATACCATTATCCATCAGTTGTAATAATACATTACTCACATCAGGATGTGCCTTTTCTATCTCATCCAACAATAAGACACAGTTTGGATTTTCTTGCAACTTAATAATAAGTTGTCCTGCATCATCTTCAAAGCCAACATAGCCTGGAGGTGCACCAATAAACTTAGCAACACTGTGCTTTTCTTGATATTCGCTCATATCAAACCGTACAAGTTCTACACCAAGATGTTTTGCAAGTTGTTTTGCTGTTTCTGTTTTACCAGTACCAGTTGGACCCATAAACACAAAGCTGCCAATAGGTTTATTTTCAGGTTTAAGTCCTGCCTGTGCAACAAGTATTTTATCAACAATATTTTGAATGGCTTCGTCTTGACCAAACACACTTTTCTTCATGTTGTCTTCTAAATGAGCTAAACTTTCAGTTTCTCTTTCTGCTACTGTTTCTTCAGGAATCTTAACCATTTTGGCTAGTTCGTACATGATTTCTTTTTCGGTTACTATTTTATTTTCGGTAATATCTCTAACCTTATATCTTGCACAAGCAACATCAAGCAAATCAATAGCCTTATCGGGAAGTTTTTTATCAGCTTGATATTTTACACTAAGTTTAACTGCTTCTTCGATGGCTTTTTGTGTGATTTTTGTATCATGATAATCTTCGTAATATTGTTTAATACCGTTTAGAATTTCTATAGTTGTTTCTGGAGACGGTTCGTCAATACTAACACGTTGGAATCTACGCATTAGTGCTCTATCTTTTTCAAAGAATTTCCTATATTCTTCCCATGTAGTTGATGCAACAACTTTAATGTTACCTTTAGCAAGTGCAGGTTTCAGCATGTTGGCAAGATCATTTGCACTGTTTTGTCCACCTGCTCCTGCACCACTAATCATGTGAGCTTCGTCAATAAACATAATAGTTTTGCCTTTTTTCTGCAATGCAGAAAGTACCATTTTAAAACGTTCTTCAAAGTCGCCACGGTATTTTGAACCTGCAAGCATAGAACCAATATCTAGTGCATAAACATTATATTCTTTGAGAAACTCTGGTACAGCATTGTTAACTATTTTCCATGCGAGGCCTTCTGCAATAGCAGTTTTACCAACACCAGGATCCCCTACCATTAATACATTGCTTTTAGTGCGTCTTGCTAATGCGAGTGCTACTTGTTCTATTTCTTCAGTTCTGCCAATAACAGGATCAATCTTACCTTGCTTTACTTGTTCGTTCAAATCTGATGTAAATGCCCTAAGAGCTTTATTTGCAGTACCCATGTTTTCAGGTTCATCGTCTAACTCGCCTAAAACATCCTCTAATATTGATTGCATGTATTTGTTAAATGCATCTTTGTTAATATTGTTTTGTTGTGTAACAAAATAAGCATATGAACGTTTTTCGGCCAAAATACTAATAAAAACATCAGGAGTATCAATTTCGTTTCGTCCTTGAAACAAGACTTGAGCAAAAGCTCTATTTAAACAACGTTCAACTGCTTGTGTTTTTTTAGGTTTATATTTTTTTTCTTCAGTTTTAATATCGTCGCACTTTTCTGTTAGGTAATTTTCTAAAACTTTTTTCATCACAGATATATCTGTGCCAAAATCATCTAGAAGTTTTTCAAAGTTACTTTCACACAACATTGCAAACAAAAGATGTTCCAACGTGACATACTCGTGTGACAGTCTTTTTGCATCATTTACTGCTTTATCAAAAACCGCTTGTAACTCTTGACTAGGTTCTACCATTCTTTATCCTTTTAACTCTTCTTTTTTCAGCCATATTGTATTTAAGTCTTGAAACTCTATCAATAAACTGAATGCCGTGTAAATGATCATATTCGTGCAAAAATATTCTTGCATCAATACCGTCATATTTCTCATTTACAGTTATAACATTTTTCATATCACTTGTCAATGTCAAAAAATCAACCATAATACTAATAGGTCTTTTAACTTGTAAAAAAAGTCCTGGATGACTTAGACATCCTTCTTTATCGTATTCTTTTTCTTCGCTCAAGCCTCTGATAATAGGATTAATCACAACCATCGGACTTCCATATTTTGTGTTATATGTGGTTTTCATAACAAATATTTGATAAGGGAATCCTACTTGATTAGCACTTAATCCTATTCCATTTTCTTTAACCATTACATCTATCATATCAAGTGCAACAGGTGCTGGATGCATAATATCAGTTGGAAACTTTTCTACTGGTGTTTCAAGTGTAATATTAGGTGCTACTATTAATTTCATCATTTAAAATTTTAACCTTTTCTATAATACGCTCATCGTTTATTTTTGGAGTTTTTGCTTTGATTTTTACATAAAGATTTCCTGGTCTTCCTCTTTGCATGTCAGGAAATCCGTATCCTGCTATACTTAATACAGTTCCTGGATCCGTTCCTTTAGGTATTTTAACATTTATTGGACCTCTTGTCAATTTATCTATAATCATTTCTGTTCCTAAGATTAAATCAAAAATATTAACATCAATGTTAGTATACAGGTGCGGTCCGTCTCTAGTAAATCTCCTATGAGCCAAAACTCTCACTTGCACCAACAAGTCTCCTCTAGGTAGTTGATAAAATGTATTATCTCCTAACCCTCTATAACGTATTACTTCTCCGTCATGAACACCTGGATGGATTCTAATACTTGCATCAGTTTGTTGACCATTCCTCAGATTATAAGATGCTATAACATCTTTACCAGTCATAACTTCTTCTAAACTGATAGTTATTCGTACTTTTACATCTGCATTTTTTGCTTGTCTCCTTGCGCCAAACATATTTGCAAAAATGTCTTCAAATCCATTAGGATGTTGGTTAAACTGAGGTTGTGGTTGATCATACTGCTGTCTTTTAACAGGATCTTTTAGTGTATCGTATGCTTCGTTTATTTCTTGGAAAGTTTGCTGATTGCCACCACGATCTGGGTGATGTTGCATCGCCAGTTTTTTGTATGCTTTTTTGATTTCATCTGGCGATGCTTGTTTATTTACGCCCAACCTGCTGTAATAGTCCATACTATTACTTAGTTAGTGCTTACCGTTTTTTTGCTGAACTTGATTGAGTGTATGCTTGTCCACCAAAGAATGCAGCAACAATAGCAGCCACCGACACAAAATATGTAGCAGCCATTGATCCAAGCACATCTGCTGCTTGATCCAATGCTAGGAACACTGCTAGTACAACTGCAAATGGATATAGTAGCATTCCACCTAGTGCAAACCAAGCCATTCTACGCTGTGCATCACGCATAGCATCTTGATCTTCAAGTGCCTTGCGTCTAAACTCAAGTTCCATTTGTCTTTCTTCTGCATCAATAACCCCGTCGCCGTTTAAGTCTGCAGGATGATACTGACTTGTAGGTTGAGGAGCAGGTGCTGGAGATCTAGGCGCTGGTGCAGGCGCTGGAGAAGTTGTTTCCTCTATTTCTTCGTATTTTACTTCTACTTTTGATGCAGGTGCTGGTGCACCGCCTCCGCTCTTAAGTTGATCTGGTGATTTTCTTGGCATATTAGCCCTCCATATTTTCTAAGTTAGCAATATATTCTGTCATAGAATGATCTCCAAAGTTGTCGATCTTGCCCTGTTTAATGCCCATCCACATTCCACGCCAGCGATCTTTTATTCGTTGCCATGTTGTTAACTTACGGTATTTACCATAAGCATTCATATAATGTTCTGTTCCATGGTGCTTGTATCCCATTATTGCCAACGGAACACGAGTTACTATGTCATTGTTGTTTACCCAACGATGATGTGTTACACATAAACTATTACAATATTTTTTCCATCCGACACGAGGAGATCCATATGTATAAAGTTCTTGCACAGGATCAATATCTTCGTAAAGGTGACATCTGCTGGCCATAATAGTTGCCATTGCTGCTCCTAAGCTGTGTCCACAGAACCAAAGTTTTTTCCCTTCGTTTGCCTTGCGATTGATATCTTCTAATACCATTGGCCAAAGTTCATCAACTTCTGCTTTGAATCCTTTGTGTACTCTGCTAACTGTTTCTGCAACAACAGGTACAGCATTCAAGTCTGCTTTGATATCATTGAATTCTGTTGGTTGTGTTCCACGACATGCAATAACCAAATCTGTTTTATTCATAAAACGATATGCTTGTGCTCCATCTCTGTTGTAAAATTCAACAGTTGTAAATCCAAGTTTTTTTACATCTTTTTTAACTTGTTCTACATCATCGTTGTATGCTATACTTGCAAGTCTAGCAAAAAGGAGACTACGCTCCTTAAAGTTCATCTCCGTTATCATTTGATTTGCCCTCTATTTTTTCTAACCTAGCTTCGATTGAGTCAATCTTTGCTGTGATTTTTGGATACTTTTTTCGCCATGCGTCTTCAGGCTGTTCTAGCCATGTTAGGCCCCAACGCTCAACAAGATAGTCTACAGCCAAGTCAAACTTAGCGTAGCCCCATAATCCTAATCTTGTTGTGCTTAAATATGCTAATACCATAGCACCGGCAATACTGCCTGCTATGCTTGTGTAAATCCATGTGCGATCACTCGCCATGTTTTGTATCATGTCCCACATAATAGCCCTCCTATTATATGTGTATTTATTCGTTTGTTACAGCATTATCCATTGCCTCTTCGGCTTTTTGATAATATCCTTCATAAGCTGCTATTATTGCTTGTTGTTGTTGCACCAATGCTCTTATGTCACTAAAGTTTAAACTTAAATTTCCATAACCTTCGCCTGTTAGTGCATATACAGCAAGTACTTTGCCTTGTGATTGTAAATCAGCAATAACTTGTTCTAAGTTTGCTTCATTGATTACAATCCATTCGACTTTGCGCATATTAAGCTCGTCTACAGGGGGTAGTGTCAATGTAGGCTTATCAATGGGTTTTGCACTAATCTCAATCTGCTGGGGCTGGGTCGAGCAGGCCGCGAGACTTATAATCATCGTAAAGCCAAGGACACTCTTTGTTAAAAGCGATGCCATTTTCAGCGTTCCTTTCTTCTTCTGTTAGTGCTGCACCAGATAGCAGTTCAAAACATCTACCAGCATTTACAGTGCCTCGATTGACTGCACGTTCAATGCCTTCTGCATTTGCTATGGCTGCTGCTGTTAAATCTATTCGTTCTAGTTTGTTTGCTAGTTCTTGATTTTGTCTACGTATTGCAGTATATTGTTCGTTAAGGGTAGTTAGTTGTTGTTGAGCACTAGCATAGTCTGCTTGTAAACTTTCTAGTGCTGCTTCATTTGTGGCAACTGCTATTTCAAGTTTAGCATTATTTTCTTGCAGGATTGCCATACGAGCTTGTGTGTCATTGTAATACCAATAACCTATGCCGCCCATAGCAAGCATTAGTAAAAACATCAATCCAGCAAGTTTTAAACCCATACCCTTACCACCTACCCTAACAATTTTCCCAGCGTTTTAGGTCCTACAATACCATCTGCTGTTAAACCGTTAGCTGTTTGCCATTCTTTAACAAGACGGGCAGTGCCTGGGCCAAAAATACCATCTGCTGGTTCAATGCCCAAATGCTCTTGTACTTCTTTGACCAATGGACCACGTGAACCCTGCTTGATAGTTTGATTCAAGTCTAATTCTTTTTCTTCTTCTGGTTCTATTTCCATATCGCCGCCTAGTACATCCATAGCATGTTCCCAATGCTTTTTGCGATCTTCTAGTCCAATAGTACCACCGTTAATACGCTTTGTCATTCTAACGATGTCAAGTGCATCACATAGTTTATTTAGATTGTTTTCATCCCAGAACCAGCAAGCACTATCCAACGCACCTTTTTTGGTACGCACATAATCAACTGCTTCGTCAACTGTCATATCTACATCTTCGGCGAACTCTGTATAGTTGTATCGTCCAGTAAGCTGAATAAGGCCGCCTCCGCGGAACTTCCAGCCATCACCGCTTTCTGTGTCTCCGTTGTCCATACGGTTCGCATAAATGACGTTTGCAATCTTTTCAGGCTGTCTATGATATTCATTTGCGTCTCTTCCTGCTTTTTTGAAATATTTTGGGAATATAGTGTTAAGTGCTTTTGCACTATAGTTTAGGTTTTCTGTGAGCACTCTAAAGCCGCCTGATTCATGTCCACATTGCGCAATAAATCCTGCTACTCTTGGAATAGTGTTAATATCCCATAGTGGAAGAATTTCGCACATTGCTTCATACCATTCTTCCCAATCATCTCTGTGGATAAGTTCTTCAGCCATCCAAGGCTCAAAATCAAATTCAAAATCTTCTTTTGCCATTTCTAATCCTATTATCTATGGACTACAAGCATATGACCTTTGTTTTCAAAAGTAAGTGTATTTTTACCAAACTTTGTAATATTGTAGTCTCCAAGGTATTTAGTTAAAAACATTATTTCAGGGTAAGCATCTACATTTATCTTATCCTTGATAGTTTCTAACACTGCTTTGGTTTGACCAAAATCTTTTATCTTTAACGCTATTGGATCAGCGTATGCTTTTTTTAACACAACTGAATCATTTGTAAAATATGATTCTTCTAGGTAACTTCTGCTAAAAAAGTTGTGTAGATGATTAGCTCGTTCCTCGCTAACTAGTTTTTCATATTTTTCAGGATTCAATGGAATGTTTTTTGATAACGATTCTTCACTTAAATCATTTGTATCAAAACTTTTGTAGTATCTATACTGGAAGTTTTCTCCTACTAGTTTTTGAACTCCATCCATAAGTTCCATAATACTTGTAGGCACAGTTTCTTCACGTTCCATTTCTACATATACTCTATAATATCCGTCACTTTGCTCTCCAGTAGTCGCTGTAGCATCAAGCACACTACTGTAACCGCCTTCTATAAAAGAAACCAAATCATCAGCTGCTGCTTTTTCAAGGACAGTAAAACTCAATACCACAATATTTTCGTCATTTCCCATTTTACTTTGATAGCTATCGATTTCAAATACTGGAAGAACTAAATCACGTAAATCTTTTTCATTTAAACTCATTATACTTCCTCTCCTGCTGCATCAGCACCGGGCACCACTTGATCTTCTACAGGTGCTTGTGCCATTGGTTCTTGAGAGGCATCACTTGGATTGTCAACATCTAGATTTTCTAACTCTGCTCCGAACATGTCAGCCAGTAGTTTTTTAGGCATACGGATTTCTACAATCCAAATAGGATGCTTATCAAGTTTGCCTTTTTTAGTACCAGGACGAATATCGCCAGGTTCCAATATTTTTCTTGGTTTGATAAGATTTGCTTTCAAATACCCAAGTTTACAATCGTAGTCTAATAAACGTTTACCACCCATAGGATCAGGCATTTTTTCTCTTGGCCAGAAAAACTTAGCAGTAACCCAATGACGATCAATAATAGGTCCTTCAGCAAGTTCCCCATCTTGCCAGTTCTTGTATACATACAAATCTAGTTCGTCAAGAACTCTTTCAAAGTCTTTTAAAACATTAAATCCACTATTACTTTCGTAAATGCTTTCAATGTTTTTAATGACATCTAGTTCATCTAAAATGTGTGACATTTTTTTCTCGCTTTTTATTACATACTTATTTATCAGTTAGAGTAAATGGCTAAATATATTTGCAGGGAAGGAGTTTCCTGCAAAGGAAATACTCACCCTGCTTTCCATTCAAAGGAGGACTTAATGGGTAAAGCTAAAGCCAAAAGGCAAGCACATATTAAATCATACGCTACAAATGTAGTAAACATAAAAACTTTCCTTCCTAAAAAGACAAGATCTGTCGAAATACTTCCACGTAATAGAAGCCAAGAAACTTACATCTTAAATCTGACTGATCCGGGTAAAGACATAGTCTTTGGTATTGGACCAGCAGGAACTGGTAAAACGCTGTTAGCATGCCAAGTGGCTGTAAAAAAGTTTCTATCTGGTGAAGTAGAAAAAATCATTGTTACTAGACCAGCAGTAAGTGCAGACGAAGATCTTGGATTTCTACCAGGTACATTAGAAGATAAAATGGCACCTTGGACTAGACCAATATTTGACGTGTTTAGAGAATATTTTTATTCAAACGAAATCGAAAGCATGATACAAGAAGGTGTGATAGAAATATCGCCATTAGCATATATGCGAGGGCGTACATTTAAAAATGCATATATCATTGCAGATGAAATGCAAAATGCTACACCTAATCAAATGAAGATGCTGTTAACACGCATTGGTAACGGAAGTAAAATGGTTGTAACAGGTGATCTAGCACAAGCAGATAGATTAAAAGACAACGGACTAATAGATTTTACTAGACAACTTGGAGAAAGTGAAACTAGCCGTATTTCTACAGTCTATTTTGGTCATCGTGATATTGAAAGACACGAAGTTGTATCAGAAGTTTTAAAAGTTTACGGCGATGCTTAATACCCATGGCGGGGGCTAGTGCGCCCTCGCACACTTTTAAATATAGGCGTTTGATAGTCTGATTCTTTCTGTTGACGCAACAGATACATTAAATACTCATTTTCTGTATAAATGAGTCTCCAAGAGTTTTCCTTTATTGGTGGGCGACCCATTGCATCGTAATAGATATCGCCCTGCCAGTATTTTTTTAACCATATGGGGTTTTTACTCCAACTACTACGCACAGGCCACCATGCGTAGCGTTCTTTCCATTCTACATCTATTTCAATACTAGGAGGCATTGAGTTCCGCTGCGAGAGGAAATATCTCTGCGATGACCTTAGCACACTCCCAAGCGATCTCCATGTGTTCTTTTTGTGTTCCATTTGCACCTCTCAATTCGATGTAGTGAATCCAACTGCGCAATGTACCGTTCATGTACAGTCGAGTTTTTGTATTACCTTCTGGCAATACTGCTCTAGCTTGTTCTTTAGCAATACCATTTTCAATAGCCCAGTTATAGGCATCTTGTGCTGCTCTAATAACTTCTCCTTGCTTGCTATCCCACATCATTTGTAGACGTTCGTCATCTGTCTCAATACTATTTTGTCTATTTTTATTGTCTTGTAAACGTGCTTCACGCTTAACAAACATGTCGCCCATTTCTTGTGGATTAGCATAACGCTGACTGAATTCTTGGAACGCAAAACTACGGTGACGCACAATCTGATGTGCAATATCACGTGTAGTGTCAATCTCCATACACACGTTTACCATTTCCAGTGGTGACCAGTGTGCGTGTTTGATCAAATACTTTACAAGTTTTTCACTTGTTTCACTATTCATTTGATTGGCAGGATTACTTACCCTAGCACAAAATGCAACCAAATCCAACAAATCATCGTTGTTTATGCCTTCTTTTACAAATTCTTCTGTTGCTTTTGTGTAACTTACTAATCGAACGGCCATCCCGCTAATTCTCCTTTGATATTAGATAGTCTTTGACTCAAGAAACTTATCGTTGTATGAATATGTCCTGTGTCGTGTGGTTGTAAAAGCGTTTTGTAATACGCTATTTCTTCTTCTAATACGCTAATACGTACTATGTCATTTATTAGCTCTTTGTTTTTGTTCATTTTTTTTAATATTCATTAACTTAGACATGTAGTCTGTGGCTGTGGTGGTGAAAAATCTTGGAGCAATTCCATGAATAATCATTACAGGAAATAGCAACAGGAACGTAAATCCTATTTTCCATGCTCTAAGCATATGTGCAATAGGTCCTAAACCAACTTCATCTAAGTGTGCTTTACATTGTTTGCTAAACATTTAATCTCCCTTTCCTGGCGCTTCGCTAAAATATTGCATCTTGCCTTGGACACCGTGCCATTGTTCCGCATCCTCAGGAACGTCTTCTTCACGCATAATAGTGATGTTGGGCCAAATACTAGCATACTTATCATTAAAGTCTACCCATTTTGCACCCTCGTCTGTTGTATCTGCTAAAATAGCATCAGCAGGACATTCTGGTTCGCAAACACCACAATCAATACATTCATTTGGTTTGATTACCAACATGTTTTCGCCTTCGTAAAAGCAGTCAACAGGACAAACTTCTACACAATCCATATGCTTACATTTAATACAGGCATCATTAACTATATAGGTCATTTTCTAAGTCTTTCAGTTGTAACTCAAGTTTATGTTTTAGTGTGTTAAGATTTTCGAAGTTATGTATTAGTATGTCTTGCATATCAATATACATACTCTTACGATTATTGTATGACATTTTTGCTATTTTGTCTATAGTTTTTGTCAACATTTGTAATCTTTTAACATGATCTTTTTCTTTATCATATGTTTCATCCCAATACTTATCAAATGTTTTGAATCCAAGCGATTTTAAAAAAGCTAAAGTATTAGGAGGTGCTACTAACAAAAAAGGAGTTCTATATCTTATAGTGTCTATAGTTTTTTCGCTGAAGTTTTGATAGGGTGTAAAATAGTTTGTTTCAGTAATAATATTAATCATATATTTTTTACGATATGGATCTAATGATTTAACCGCTGGCATGATTATATCATTTGCATTTTTACCAAATATTTCATATACCTTATGAGGAGGGTGAGGTTTTGGTTCTACTAGTGTTGTAACACTTATTTCTTTATGGTGTTTTAACAAATGATCTACAATATAATAACGATGTGTTTTAAACTTTTTATTAAAGCAAGAAAATACACAACTGTAGTCTATATTATTCAAGTTTTGTTTGTTTGGATTATCGCTATTATTTTGTAACTCATAAAAAACATAAGGATCAAATGATTTCACATTTTCATAGTTTTTTTCTAATCCATTATCTCCTATTAAAATACGTTTTACTTTTAGTTTTGTATCGTGTATAAATTGCAAATCAGTACAAATAGAATTATCATCCCAAAATCCTCTCCTACCATTGAACTTTGCAGGCTCAAATAATAACCATATTAGTTCTGTAGATATTTTTTCTCTCAATAACTCAATCAGTTTTTGTTTTTGTGGTTCTGCGTCTGGAATATTAAGACTGAGTACAAAAGGATATTTCAGTTTTTCTTTATAAAAAACTGCTGCATTGTTACTTATATTTTGCGCAGGATCTTTTAAAGGTAAAACACTGCGTATTACAAACTGTTGAGTTATCTGATATAAATCTTTTCCATCTGAAAAGTATAGTATTGTCATAAAGACGCTAACCTAATCAACGTTGCTGCTAAGTTAATCTCTGGATCTACAACCAATGTATGATCTACCAACCCTTGCTTGATGTATAAAATAGCTTGATTTTGTTTTTCGTCGTCTCCGAACAGTTCAATGTTGTCATACAACCAACGATATATTTCTTCCATTTCTTCTGCTCGCACAGTGCCACACAACAGTTTACGTGCATCGTGAATCTTGCCTGCTTTGAACAGTTCTACCATTTCCAGTTTCCAGTCGCTTTCACCTGTGTCACCTTCTTGTGGCGCAAGTAATACACCGTCAGTTGAATTCATTTGCACCATGTTAATACACTTACGTAAATCTGGATATGTTGCTTTTACATAAGTGTCAAGTGTATCCAAGTCTGGGGTAACACCTTCTGTGATAAGGATCTCTGCTACTCTAGCTGTAAATTCTGTCTGATCAACTTTTGCAATATGAAAACCTTGGCACCTGCTGTGAATAGCCGGAATAATACGGTTAGGATAGTTACAAGTAAGTATAAACCTAGCAGTAGTATGATATTCTTCCATAACACCACGTAGTGCGGCTTGCGCATTAGGTGTCAGATAGTCTGCCTCGTCAAGCAATACAACTTTAAAATCTCCAAATGGAATCATTTGCACAAACGCAACAATCTTATCTCGCACATCATCTACTGAGTTTGTGCGGCTTGCATTGATTTCTAATATGTCTAATGGATTTACATCGAGCTCGTTAAAAAGTAGTTTAGCAAGAGTAGTTTTACCAATCCCAGCATTGCCACTAAAAAGCAAATGCGGAATAGTTTTATCTTTGATCCATGTTTTGACTTGATTTCGTTGTGCGTCATCTCTAAATACATATCCATCAACGGTTTTTGGACGATACTTCTCTACCCATAATTCTTTCAAGTTCTT
>Ga0099849_1000515_pt1 | contig 17829 bp, 13 predicted proteins | sample CB_VirMetaG_4_FD_78177 | JGI IMG/M metagenome (GOLD analysis project Ga0099849, IMG submission 78177) | Freshwater to marine saline gradient viral communities from Chesapeake Bay - CB_1508_1M Viral MetaG | ecosystem: Environmental > Aquatic > Marine > Coastal | place: USA: Chesapeake Bay... | reverse complement strand
GGTTTACTAAGTGGTGGCTATCAGATCCCACAAAAGAACCTATCGTAGTTATAGAAGATCAGCAAGGGAGAGCAGAGGGAATTTGGGATGGTTGGCATCGTACTGCTGTTTCGATAACCTCTGAGCTTCGTAGAATTCCAGCGTTTGTGGGGAAAAGAAGATAGATGTCAGATAACGAATGGTCCAGACCAGCAGCGCCCCCGCCGCCACTCTTTCTTGGCAAGAAGGAGCGCGACCTTGTTAAGCAAGTTAACGATGAACTTGTAGAAAAGGTTATTGGACAGCAGATACTCTACTACCCTATTGATCTCGAAACAACAAACTTTCACGAGCTATATGGCGAGGCTATAGAAAAAACTTATCTACCACCGATAAGAGTCTACGCTCTTGTCAAGTTTGATCAGGACGACACTTCTTATCTAGATTCAGTTGGGGTCGATAACGTGTCTGAAATTACTGTTCATTTCCATAAACGTAGACTCACAGAAGATCAAGATGTCTTTGTAAGAGAGGGGGACTTTGTTCTCTATGGAGATCTCTACTATGAGATTATGGCACTTTCTTCACAAAGAAGATTATTTGGACAAGTAAACCAAACATTTGAGATCTCTGCTAAATGCAAGAGAGCACGCAAGGGACTATTCGATGCTACCTGATAATTTTGATTTCGCACAACTTCCAGAAGACCAGAAAGAGTTCACCCTACAAGAGATAGGAATGTTGGGCTCTCGCATTGAAGATATTGACTATGCAATGATGTCTTGGATCAAAGAAGACCTTGATTTGACAACAATAACCAATGAAGGCTACAAGCGAGTCCCTGTTCTTTGGCAAACTCCAGAGCGCGCATTCCAGATTAAGAACAATAAAGACCTTCGCGTTCCCGATGATCATAGTTCAGGTGCCCTAACCCTCCCTGTAATTACAGTTGAGAGAACTGCTATAACCAAAGATCCAACAAGAAAAGGTGGCTATCAGGCTCAAATCTTCTCAAATCAACGCAACGGCAGAGTAGGTCGCATGACTATCGCCAAGCGAATCAAGCAAGATAAGACCCGTAACTTCGCGGTAGTCGGTAACACTCGCACAAATACTTCAGGAACTAGGCAGAAATACTTCCCGAGAGTAAACCATAAGGTTGTTATTGAGACTTTATCCATTCCAATTCCGATCTATGTCAACCTCGACTACAAGATTATTGTCAAAACTGAATACCAACAGCAGATGAACGACCTAACCCAGCCCTTTATGACGAGAACAGGACAAATAAACTCATTTGTAATGCGCAGAAATGGACATCTTTACGAAGCATTTATCGACCAAGGCTTCGTCCAGTCCAACAACGTCGCCAATTTAGGCGAAGATGAAAGGCAGTTCACCAGCGAAGTAAGCATTAAAGTGTTAGGTTATCTTATAGGAGAAGGAAACAGCGACGATAGACCTATCGTTACCAAAGAAGAAAGCATAGTAGAGATAACATACCCCCGAGAAACAGTTGTCCCCGCAAGCAGCGACAACTTTTTTATGGACTAAAGACATCCTGAAGTGTTTTGGCAATCAACACTACTATTTAAACTATGATTAGCGATGCTATTTAGCATTATTTTTATAAAGAGAGGTTCTTAGAATGTCAGTTAAAAGCTTTAAGTTTGTGTCCCCCGGCGTGTTTATCAATGAAATTGATAACTCTTTCCGTCCACGTAGACCAGACGCAATCGGTCCAGTAGTTATTGGACGAGCAGCAAAGGGTCCAGCAATGCAGCCTGTAAAGGTTGAATCATATTCTGACTTTGTTGATACATTTGGCGATACAGTCCCAGGAAATGCTGGTGGTGATGTTTACCGTGATGGTAACTACCAGACCCCAATGTACGGCACCTACGCTGCTAAGGCGTTCTTGAACGCCAATGTTGCTCCACTAACCTATATCCGTCTACTTGGTGAGCAGGCAACTGCTGCGACTGGGGATGGAAAGGCTGGTTGGCAAACCACAAAGAGCCCCAATTCTGCACTTGCAGACAATGGTGGCGCTTATGGTCTATGGTTATTTGAAAGTGCATCTGCTGGAAATCTTGGTACTGGCGCATTGGCTGCTGTTTGGTACATCGATAGCGGTTCACAGATTCTCCTTTCAGGAACTTACGCTGATGGCTCTACCACCGCCGCAAAGGTTGGTGCTTTCTTTAGACCAGACGGTAGTGACTTTACAGTAGAAATAACTGAATCTGCTGGTGGTTCAAACAAATACACTTTCAACTTCAGTTCTGCTGATGATAAGTTTGTCCGCAAGGTATTCAACACCAACCCCCTTCTAGGAAACACTGATGCTAGTGACTTTTATTCTTCTGATGCAGAAGAAGCATACTGGCTTGGAGAGTCATTTGAGCAGGAGGTAGGAAACCTTTCTTACACTGTAGCAAACTCTTTTGGTGTTATTCTTCCAATTGCAAAGAATGGAACTCCTGGCGAAGGTCCACACGTAAGCCGCGAGGGAATGCGCGAGGCAGGAACTGGCTGGATTATCGGACAAGATCTTGGTGCAGCCGGCTCTTATGACCCCGCCACTGCCCAGAAGCTATTCCGACTCGTTGGTCGCAAGCACGGAGAGTGGCTAAACAAGAACACTAAGATTTCTATTGAGAGAATCAAGCCCTCTACCACAAACACTTCTGATTACGGCTCATTCTCAGTAGTAGTCAGAGCACTAGCCGACACCGACAACAAGGTGGTTGTAGTTGAGCGTTTCGATAACCTAAACCTAAACCCAACTTCTGAAAACTTCATCGCTAGAGTAATTGGCGATATGACCACTGAGTGGGATGCAACCGAGAAGACCTTAAGAAGCTACGGAGAATACCCCAATAACTCTAAGCATTTCTACGTTGAAATGGAAGATGAAGCATACACTGGTCTGCTAAACGCTAAGTACCTACCATTCGGCTACCATGGTCCTGATGCTTATACAACCGTAGCTGATGTTTATGATGGCTGGACACCCGGTTCTAGCGACTTCGTAGAGACTGCTGCTGTGTTTGGCAGTGCAACAGAACTTCTTGATGATGGCTCAGGGACTGGTAGAACTGGTTCCTTCAGCTTCCCCTCTACTAGACTTCGCCTCAGTTCTTCTGATGGCGGACTATTCGACCAGAAGAACGCTTACTTCGGTATGCAGACAACAAGAAGCCCTTCTAGCACAGCCCCCGACGGTTCTGCCGCAGACCCACATCGTTACTGGCCATCTGCTACAACACCAGCTTATTACTTCACCATGGATGACCTAGAAGTCGATTCTAACGGTGTTGCTACCTATGTTGAGGGTTCACGTCAGGCAGGCACAAGCCGTACCGCTACCAGTGGTTCAGATCACCTTATTGAGGACGATTCCTACAACCGCTTTACTGCACCAGTTTGGGGTGGCTTCGATGGTGTAAATATCCTCAAACCAGATCCATTCTACAACGCAGGTATGGAAGGAACCACAGAGCTAACAAACTACGCCTACAACACTTACAAGCAGGCGATTGATACTGTCGCGGATCCAGATCTACTAGACATGAACCTACTATCTATTCCCGGTCTAACCAACACTGGCTTAACCACAACGATGGTCGAGGCTTGTGAAGACCGTGCAGACGCTCTTGCTCTAATTGACCTTCCCAACGTATACCTACCAGTTGCAGAAGGCTACTACAGCCGTACTGCTCGTGTCGTAGGTAACGCTACAACTTCAGCCCAGGCATTGAGAACAAGACAGATTGACTCATCTTACGGTGCTACATTCTTCCCATGGGTTCAGACCCTAGATGAGAGAACCGGTCAGCTTCTTTGGGTTCCTCCCACTGTTGCTATGATGGGTGTTATGGCTTCCTCTGAGAGATCTTCACAGGTCTGGTTCGCACCAGCAGGCTTCAACCGTGGCGGACTATCCGATGGTGCTGCTGGTATTCCAATCTCAAACGTCAGCCAGCGTCTCTCCTCTAAGGAGAGAGACACCCTCTATGATGCTCGCATCAACCCAATCGCCAGCTTCCCAAGCACCGGCATCGTAGTGTTCGGACAGAAGACTCTACAGGAGCGCCCATCTGCTCTAGACCGCATCAACGTGCGTCGTCTAGTCATCTACCTCAAGAAGCAGATTTCTATCCTATCTACACAAGTTCTCTTCGAGCAGAACGTGCAGGCAACTTGGAATCGCTTCAAGGGTCTCATCGAGCCATTCCTTGCTAACGTCAAGACTCAGTTCGGTATCACTGATTACCGTCTAATCCTTGACGAGAGCACAACAACCCCTGACCTAATTGATCAGAACATCATGTATGCTAAGATCATGGTCAAGCCCGCCCGCGCTATCGAATACATCGCAATTGATTTTGTGGTTGCTTCTACTGGCGCATCATTTGACGACTGATAAACGGGGGCTTTTGCCCCCACCAACTACTTATTTATGAATTACAGGAGAACCTAACAAATGCCATTCTGGTCAACCAACTTCGGACAGGACGCAACCCTAAAAGATCCAAAGCGTAAACATCGATTTACCGTAGAATTCCAAGGAATTAACGCTGCTCAGGGAGGTGCTCTCCTTTGGTATGCAAAGACTGCTACTAAGCCCGGCTTTACTGTTAACGCTGCCGAGCACAAGTACCTCGGTCATACCTTCTATTACCCAGGTAATGTAACTTGGGACGCCGTAACTGTTACACTTGTTGACCCAGTTGACCCAGATGTTACTGCTACCTTCTCCGATATCGTTGTTGCCGGTGGTTATACTCCCCCAACTGACGCTAACTCACTCGGTACCGTTTCTAAGGCAAAGGCTACTGGTGCTCTTGGTACTGTTCTAATCACTCAGCTTGATGGTGACGGTAACCCAGTAGAATCTTGGACTCTATGGAACGCCTTCATTATGAGCATGAAGCAGGATGACCTTGATTACACCAGTGATGAACTTTCTACAACAACCGTAGAACTTCGTTTCGACTGGGCAAGAGTTGAGACTCTTACTAACTCTTCCGCTGTAAATGGTTCTGGCGGAAACGAGTTCTTCAAAGCTTAATAGACAATAACTAAACGCGAGGTGTAAATTGTCAAGAAATCAGGATCGCCTAGGCGGCGTTCAACAGCCTGACACGAGCCCTCCGCCCCAACAGGGTGGCGGGGGTTTCTCGTTTGTAGTTCCTACAGAATTTGTGGATCTACCTTCACAGGGTCGCTTTTATGCACAGGGTCACCCTCTTCACGGAAAAGACTCTATCGAAATCAAGCAGATGACTGCTAAAGAAGAAGACATTCTCACTTCGAGAACTCTTCTAAAAAAGGGACTGGCTTTAGACAAACTCATAGAAAGCCTCATTGTTGATAAAACAATCAACCCAGCATCGTTGCTTGTTGGTGATAGAAACGCCATCATAATCGCTGCTAGGGTATCTGGTTATGGAAATGGCTATGATACAAACGTATCTTGTCCAGCATGTGAAACAAAGCAAACATACAGCTTTGACCTAAACTCGGCGCATTTAGTCCATGGTCAAACTAGAGAAGATTTACAAGTTACAGATAACGGAGATGGAACAATAACCTGTATCTTACCAAAGACACAAGTTAGTGTTGTTGCAAGACTGTTAACAGGTCGCGAAGAAAAAAGGCTGATAGATGTTGCTAACACCGATACTCTTATATCAACCCAGCTACAATCAATAATAGTAAGTGTTAACGGAGACGCTTCTCCGCAAGCAATTGATTATCTATCAAATAACTTACCCTCTTTTGATTCTCGTCATCTTAGAATGGTCATGAAGATGGCTACCCCCAACATCGATCTAACTCAGAAATTCTCTTGTACCAACTGTGGTCACACACAAGAGATGGAGGTGCCGCTAACGGCGGACTTTTTTTGGCCTGACCGATGAATATAACGAGGCAGTTTATGAGCAGATTTTCTTTCTCAAGTATAACGGTGGGTGGAGTTTTTCTGAGGCTTATAGCCTCCCTATAGGGCTTAGAAAGTGGTTTGTTAACAGGACTATCAAACAACTTGAGATGGAGTCCGAGGCTATTAGGAAAGCATCCAAGGGACAAAGTAATTCTTCTTACCAAGAATTAACACCCAGTAACCAGCCACCTATCCCCAAAGAATATGCTAGATAATGAGGGCTCCTTCGGGAGCCTTTCTTTTTATGCGTATGGCTATTTATATGGAGAGGTAATTTAATGGCTTTAACTCCCGAGGAGATTGCTGCTTTAACAGCCGAGCTTGAAGCTCTAGCCACGGCTGGTGCTAATATAAACCAGTTAAGAAACAATCTTTCTAATTTAAGCAACACTGACTTAAGCGATCTTCTATCATCACTAGGTACAATTACGACTGCCAACGAAGACTTGGCAAAAGCTATTAGAGCACAAACTGCTTCAAACAATGCATCTATATCCTCATTAGAAGCAAGAACAAGAGCTTTACAAGATGAGGCTGCCGCATACGAGGGAACCACACAAGAATTAGATAAGAAAATAAAAGCCCAAAAAGCAGCACTAGAATTAGCGAGAGAAGAGCAAAAAGTAAATGGTGGAAGTTTTGATAACATTAAAGCCCAAGAAGCAGCGTTAAAAAGCCTAACCGATCAAAAACAAGAACTAACTGAAAAAGCGCAAGAATTAAAGACCATCCAGCAGCAATTAGTTACATCAGGTAAGCAATTTGCAGAATCTATTTTTGCTGCTGATAAGGCAGGCGAGGGTATGCTCAATTCTGTTAAGTCTCTTGCGAGCGGATTGGGTGATTTAGCAGTTAAAAAAGTAGCTAGTTCTAAATCATTAGGTAAATTTGCTGGTGGAATGGCTGGTGCCCTAAGTTTGGGAATAGAATTTGCAAAAGCAATTGGTAAGTTAGCTATTGAGGTCTTTAATGCTTCTGCTGAATTCCAAAAAGCAACAGGTACTTCCCAAGCATTTGCAAATAGCATAATGAAAAACTATGCTGAGACTCGTACATTTGGAGGCACTCTAAAAGATGTCTCTGCGGCAGGTCAAGCACTTACTACTACGTTTACAGACTTCACCATGACGAGCGAGGCTACTCGTGATTCTCTCGTTAAGACTAGCGTTGCTCTATCTAAGCTTGGTGTTTCAACCCAAGACTATGCGAAGGGAGTCCAGCTATCTACCAAGGCACTTGGGCAGACCGGAATGCAAGCAGAGCAGACACAAAGAGAGTTGGCTGCCCTTGCTATGGATATTGGCGTTGCTCCATCCAAGATGGCTTCTGATTTTGCTGCGGCTGGTTCTCATTTAGCTAAGTTTGGTAGAGATGGAGTCAAGGCATTTAAAGATCTACAAGTAGCTTCAAAGATTACTGGTATTGAAGTAGGCAGGCTTCTTTCAATTACTGAAAAGTTTGATACCTTTGAGGGTGCAGCCGAACAGGCTGGTAAATTAAACGCTGCTTTAGGTGGAAACTTTGTTAATGCGATGGAATTGATGACTGCAACCGATCCGGTTGAGCGTTTTGAGATGATTCGCGACTCTGTTCTTGATGCTGGGCTCGCTTTTGATGATATGTCTTACTACCAGCGTAAATTCTATGCTGATGCTATGGGTCTAAGTGATGTGGCTGAGCTTGCTGCTGTTATGTCTGGAAACATGGATTCTCTAAATGGAGAAATCGGCAAGACTTCTGCTGAATATGAAGCAATGGCTGAGAGAGCACATACAGTTCAATCTTTCCAAGAGCAACTGAATGCACTTTTTGCCGATATGGTTCCGCTTTTGATGCCTGTGGTTGAGGGACTGCAATTTTTCATGACTATTCTTTCTGAGAACAGGTCAATTATACAAGCAATTGGTGTCGGACTTGGAGTTATCGCTGCTGCTATGTCTGCAACAGCCGTAGCAACTCTTGCAACGACGGCTCCTCTGCTTATTCTTGCCGGGGTCTTAGCTGGTTTGGCTTACTTCTTCTTCAAAGAAACCTTCGCATCTTCATTCCTAGAAGGTCTTTTCAAAATCGGTAACGGATTTAGTTTTATAGGCGATTCAGCCTTAGCAGCCATAAGCCCAATAGGGGCTTTAATGAAGGCTGGTGATGTATTAGCGGATACATTCTTTGGTAAAGATGGGGTAAAAGTTGGTGCTGAGATGACCACCAAATCAGTTCAGAAGATGGATATGGCGATGGCTGATGCTGCGTCAACTTCAAGAGCCACAGCACCAGTAATCGCCAACAACAACATAATGTCGAGCGCTGTGAACAACGCAGTAACCACTACAACAAATAACATTCAGAAAGATCAACAAGATCGTAATATTATTGTTGAGCTTGATGGTAAGAAGGTTGGTGAAGGTGTTATGGGTAAGTTCGCAAGAAACGCGGCTATGGTGTAGGAAAATAAACAATGCAAAAGCTTTTTGATGTAAGAAAATACCAAAACGAAAACAGCACACTAGTGGATGGCTCTGATGCTCTCGCAAACAAGAAAGAACTAGTAATCTCTTTCTATCATGAGCCATCTGGTAGAAGTGTGTTTTTCAAGGCGTTTATAACTGCGTTCACAGAAACCTATAACTCTAACTTTACTTCTCACGAAGCATTCGGTAGAACTGATCCAATTTACCAATACAAGAACACAACTAGGAAAATCTCACTTACCTTCGAGGTTCCAGCAGCAAGCGAAGGAGAGGCATATGAAAACCTTGGAAGAGTATCTGCTCTTGAACAGATGTTATATGCTTCATATGCGGGCGATCCAAATAACGCCCTAAACATAACCCAGGCACCCTTGATAAGACTTAAAGTCATGAACTTGTTGCAGAAACAATCAGTAGTTTCAACAGGAGATATGACTAACGAACAAGGTATTACCCAGTATGGCTATAAAATAGAAGACAAAAAAGACACATTTCAGATTTATTCAAGCACCTCAGACTCGACAAGAGGACTTTTAGGAATAATAGATAATCTAAGTGTTAATCATAATATAGCAGGGGACGATAGTGTCTTTCATAAAACAAAAGTTGAAACCGATCCAGAAACTCAGAGATCAAAATTAGTTGGTGTCCCCAACACTATCCTTCCAAAAAACATAGAACTAAGTCTTGGCTTCTCGCCCATTCACGAAACTACTCTAGGATGGCAAGGCGAAACGCAAATTGAATCACTATTTCCATATAATGCTGTTACAGAGCAAACCGCCAGAGAAGGAAAAGAAACATCAGCCAATCCCCTTATAGCATACAAAGAAGAAGTAGCAAAACAAAAAGCAGAAGAGCAAAAGAGGAAGTTAAGACAACAAAATATAGATAACGCCAAAGCAAGATATAGCGGAATGCTTGGAGGAATGAGGATGAAGTCAGACACTAGAAGAAAGCTGCGAGGTAATGAAAAGGCCACCCAGAGATATAATGACTATGCTGATGCCCTATTTGATGAAGGCTTGATGGAAGCAGGTTTTGCAAATGAGGAAGAATTAGATAAATTTATAGAAGACATATCATAATGAGCGACATTAAAAACTTTACATCCACAACAATTATAAACGACACAGACTTTTACAGAGAGTTGCGTGAGCGCAGAGGTGTAAAACAAATAGAACACTTCACCACTCCTCGTCTGCGACAACCAACCCTATCAGACAGAGTGAAACTCAAAACCTCGACTCACATCTGGAAGTATGGTGATAGATTTTACAATCTCGCACACCAATACTATGGAGACACACGTTATTGGTGGGTTATTGCTTGGTACAATGGTATCCCAACAGAAGCGGAAGCAAACACGGGCGATGTTTTAGAGATTCCTCTAGATATTGGCGAAGCACTTTTGGTTTTAGGAGCGTGATAGATGACCTGTTACAATCGAGAAAATCCTTTAACTAAGGAACAATTTGATGCTCTTATTGAAGAAGTTCATAAAGAATCTAACACTTGGGAAACAATCGCTGGAAGATATGTCGAAGAGAAAGTCGGAGGCGAGTATCAATTTGACTTAGTTGCTGGCGTAGTGGAGTGGGCTTCTGATTTATTTGGACCAAGTGTTGATGATATTAAGCGTCCAGAAAAATTTGTTCCTTGGATGAAAGAAAATAACCAAGATGTTTCTGCTTTATATGATGTTTATGCTGCTTACAATAGAGATGTTCTAAAAACTCCCGGATTTCCAAACCCAAGTGATCTCGACTTTGGAGAAAGATATTCAGGTGTAAAATGTGACTCGGATAAACAAGGGCTAAAAAACCTAATCAAATCAAAATATGAGGATGCAGTCACAGGATATATAAACACTTGGATTGAAATAGATGAAAGAAGTATTTTTGGCGGAAACAGGGGTATATCTAGAGAACAATTATCTGCTGCTGCCGAGTCTGAAGAAGGAAGAAACACTGCTCTTGCTCAAATAAATGCTGAACGGAAGAGACTTGAGGAAAGAGCAAATAATATTGAAAGAGACTTGTTCACGGATAAGGCAATCTATCAAGAGCAGTGCTTCCTATTAAGTCAAATTCCAAAATTACTAGAATTGAAATCAAAAATGCCGCCGCGTCTTCCTTACAACAAAGATGATGGTGTAGATAAGAATGCTCCATTGCTGGTTTTCGATGAGCCCTTTGGCTTTATGAATAGAATGACTCAATCCAGTCATTCCCATAGATTATTTAACCTAACAACCGATCAAATTTCGTCTCTTGTTCCTACATTGAAATTGTACAAAGTTTTAACAGATCCGAGCACTGGAAAAGATTTAGGTTATGTAGAAATAAAGTTTGATTCCAACCCTGCTATTAAAAGTTACAGCGGCAACCAAAGTGCTTTGGATTTATTTAAATCAAAAAACAAGCGCGGTTTGGGTGTGGGGCTAAAAGATTTCAACTTTACCTTCCACGGCTCAGATCCGTTTGCAGCAAAAAAGGCAATACAAGCTAAGGTATCTATATTTGCTACCAGTTTTGGTGACTTAATTCAAGAAAGAAATGGTGAAGTTTACCCAAGTACATCCAATATTAGTGAAAATATTGATACAAATTATAGATTTGCTGATTTAGCACTTAAAACAGGAAAAACTCCCGAAGATTTGAGAAGTAATTTCTCATCAATTCAGAAAGACAATTTAGATAAATTAAATTTTAGATTAAAAGTTGTTTTAGGATGGGCAATCCCGAACAAGTACCTCTCTTCTTTTACAAAAGAGGATAGAGATGCAGTCTATGATTCATTTGTAAATCTTAGTTTAACCCCAACAACTCATGAGTTCTCTTTTGACGAAATGGGTGGAGTAACATTTGATATAAATTATCTTGCATATATCGAAGATTATTTCAACAACTCTATGTTTAATATATTTTCTACTCCTGGGGTTGAGACAAACAGAATAGCACGAAAAATGTTATATAATTTTCTTGAAAATATCAATTGTGATAGTAACGAATTAGACTTAATAAAAGAAGCAGATGCACAGGTCATCCAGCTAGAAAGAATTCAATCTTTTAGAAAGATAATCTCAGATCTTACTGTTGAAAAAAGAATTTTTTACTATAATTTATCTTACAATCAAATTCAGTATTTTTTGAGAACAGGGCGGGTACCTCCGGGTGCAGATTATGAACCAAAGCAAGACGGAGATATCAGTACAAGTGATATGGACAAGCAATTTAATGTTATTTCAAATGCTATCAGAAGAAGCGGAACTCTTGAAGGCGATGAGTTAGAAAAAACTTTAGAAAATTTTAGAATTTCTTTAAGAGCAACATCTAGTGAAAAAAATAAAATATCATTTATTTTTATTTCTGATTTGTTAGATATTATTATGAGAAATATAGATAAAACACTTGAATTTTTGTGTGAAAATTTAGGCGATGAAGAAAAAGGTCTCTTAAATTATGCTGATCGTGTTGATAATTTAGCACCTGCTTTAAAAAATACATTGAAAAAATACTCTAAAAATATATCGAATAATAAAGCAATTATTAAAGAAATTGAAAAGCTTAAAAAAGCAAGAGAACAATATAAAAAAATGAGAATTGTTTTAGGACCTATGGAGATTAAAGATCCATTTAGAAACAATGGTACTTTCCCTTGTACTATTGGTGATGTCCCAATATCTTTAAACTATTTTACAGATTTTTTGACTGAAAAGAAATTATCCAAAGATGAAATCGTATATCCAATTTCTAACTTTATTAAAGATTTGATTAATGATCTTATAAAGAATTTTCTAAATACAGATAGTTGTTTTAGCTTTAATGCAAAACAAAGAATTAGATTAAATACAACAACGTTATCTTGTTTTAGCAGAAAAGAAAATCAAACTGGTAATGATGATATCACATATTTTATTAAACAAAACCCAAAAACTCTTGGAAGAGGAAATGTTTTTCAAGGTTATTTTTTGAAATTATCTTCAAAAAATAAAGATCAAAAAGAAAGAAAATTACCTCCTGTTTTGCTTGTTTCTGGGCCATCTCGTTCACCTTTGCATTTATTGCAAGCTAGTAGAGAGTTTAATTATCAAATTTTCTATGCCGGCAGAGCATATCCGGTAGAATTAATGAATGGAGATGAAGCTACAGATTTAGATAACGGTATATTCCATTATATTTTAGGCAAAGACAGAGGTTTGGTAAAAAATATTTCTCTTGATAGAACAGATATGACTGGTCTTAAAGAATTAAGATTCGAGCAAGAAGGATTCGATGGCTTGACTCAATTAAGAGAAGTCTATAACACCAATATTGACTCTATGTTGAATTTACATACTTTTCCGGGTACTTATATCTTTGTTGATCCAAGGGGTTTTTCACCCGAGGCTGGAATTGATTACACTCAATTTGGTATTGGAGGATATTATATGATCACAAGATCAGAACACTCAATCGGACCAGGGAAAGCAGATACAAAAATTGTTGCCAAATGGGTTGCTCATGCTTCCAAAGAAAAAGAAGCAGAAAGTAAAGAAAAAGAAAGGATTGTTTCTGAAAATGAAAGTACTCCTACAAAATGCATTGCAGAAAAAAGAAAGAGTTCATTTGGAACTAGATTTGGTGCTTCTTTAGAGATTAAAGACGCTGGTGATGCAGCCCTGGCTGCTCTAAACCCTGGCTTATTTGTTGCAAAGGCTGCTATTGAGGCAGCAACTGGGAGTGATGAAGATGTCTGATTTTTATAAAGACAGCAATAATGAAAGTTCTTTCAAGCTTTTTAATAAAAGAGTGTTATATAAGTCTAAAGTTTTAGAAACTAACGAATCTAGTCTTGTTGATTTTTCATTCGCTGAAAAAGCATTGTACGGTAAAGTAAATCGAGAATTTGTTCCAATAACTGTAAGCAACAGACTAGCACAACTTAAAGGTTTTCGCAGTTCTGCTGAACCTCAACAAAATTTACAGGCATTATCTTTTGTTGTAGATGCTTTTGAAGCTATGGCTCAGCAGTTTAAAAAAGCACAACAATTAGGCAAAATATCTTCTAATGATACAAATCTTACAAATTTAAAAGTATATAAAAGTTATGTAAATGACTCTATCAAGTATAATGATTATCAAGAAAAATTAACATTATCATTAAAAAATAATTTAAATATTAATAATATTAATAATTTTGATTCTTTTATAAAAGAGCTTCTCTCAACATTAACTATTGTAACAAGGTCATACCCTTTGTCAATGCCTGCCTATATAAAAAGCCGTCGAAATAGTATCACTAATACAGGTCTTGCTATTGAAATTGCTGATGTACCATACGATAACGACGAACAAAAAATTTCTGAGTTTGTAAACAGCAAAAATTGGGATTTTTATGTAAATGCTTGTAATTCGTATGGTTTTATGATCGACATCAGCGCACCTTGGAGATTAGTAGCAGACCTTGACTCAATAGCAATGATCGGTTATGCTAGTCAATATAGACTTAACACAGTAAATCAAATATTGGGAATCAACTATAAAACAACTCATATTTCATATTTTCAACAGCTTCCTTTGCAATTGTTAAATCTTTACAACAACTTAATTCCAAGACATCAAATTGTATCTAGTGAGTGTGGTGCTGAAGTTGTCCAAACAGAAGAATACACTCTTACAAGTTTGACTGAAAAATACAGTAATAATTTCTTTTTAGACTTTTATTTTAATCTTAGATTCTCAGAAGAAGAAAAAAGATTTTCAGATGCTGAAAAAAATAGAATAATAAAAGATTGCAAAGAGCTTGCATCAGCAGTCAACAATCAGACAGCCCTCAATACTTTTGAAAGATATATCAACCAACCATTTGACTACAGAGGATCCTTGAGTTATCTTACTAAGGCAAGAAGATTAAGAGAGGATAAATGATATTCCAGACACTTGACGACAAGTCAGAGTGCGTTGGTGTTTACGTCGATGGAAAGCTGCATTTCGATGGTATTCCAGATGATCTGACGAAAACATGGAAGTACACTGGTTCTGTGCAGGACGATGCAATCGAATATGCTTGGCTATACTGTGGAGGCAAAGACCTACAAGCAGCTTGTCCTGAGCATTTGAAGGAAGAATTGACAGAGGTTCAGAAGACTTTCAGGGCATACCTGAAGTCATTTGAGATTGCGAAGATCAATCTCAGAGATAACTGTTTCTTTGATCTTGTGCCCTCGGACTTTCTCATGGAGTTTTGTGAGATTCGCAACAAGGTCACCCAGCATGTGTTTGAGACCTGCTCTCGACCTGAAAACTATGATCATCTCGATCAGGCTTACAAGTTGCTTCACAAGATCCGATACCAGAAATTGAACATCAATGTGGATGGGTGTCGTCACCTGATGACCTCTACAAGCGACCGAGAAGACATCAAGATGCTTGTAAAAAACAAGGCACACTATGTTGACTACAACCTTTTTGGAACGGTTACAGGGCGACTCACGACCCGTAGAGGAAGCAATCCGATCCTGACCATGAAGTCAAAGTTCCGTGAACTGATCAAGCCTACAAATAGTTGGCTTATGTCTCTCGACTACAACGGCGCAGAAATTCGCACCTTTTTGGCTCTTTCGGGACATGATCAGCCAGATGAGGATATCCATAAATGGAACATGACTCATCTTTATGGAGGATCTCCTGTTGATAGAGAGGAGGCTAAAGTAAGGTTCTTCTCTTCGTTCTATAACCATAGCGATAATTCTTTGAACGACTCAGTTTACAGCCGTAAGCATGTAATAGACAAGTATTATGATGGAAATCGGGTAAGAACTCCATTTGGTAGGACAATCGAGGTCGATGATCGCAAGGCTTTTAACTATGTGATCCAAAGCACCACTGCTGATCTTACAATCGATCGTGCTGTGGCGCTTGATAAGGCGCTTGAGGACTGCAAATCCAAGGTTGCGTTTATTGTCCACGATGAGATTGTTCTTGACGTTCATGCTGAAGACAGATATAAGATCCCTGAACTAAAGGAGGTGTTCCAGAACACTAAACTTGGTAAATTTAGAGCAAATGTGAAAGCAGGCAAGACTTACGGAACGATGAAGGAGATTGAGCTATGATTTCGCTGATAGGCATAGGCGAAGCAGGCTGTAATGTGGTATCTCTTTTCGAGGATCACAAGGAATACAATTGTTTTTTGTTTTCAGAAGGTCAAGAGAACACGAAGTACACAAGAAAATTAACAAGAGTGACCAAAGCAGAGGATTGCGAGGGAGAGGCACCCAAACTATCTTCTTACAAGACGAAAGAAGCAATACAAGACAGAGTTCAGGTGTTTCTCTGTGGCTCATCTTTCTCTGCGAACTATACACTGGCAATATTGGAGCAGATAAAAGACAGGCAGATTGATATCTTCTACATCAAGCCAGATGTAGACTTGCTGATTGGAGAAGTGAGGTTACAAGAGCGTGCAATATTCGGTATTCTACAGGAGTATGCCCGTTCAGGATTGTTTAACAGTTTTACCATCTTCTCCAACCCGGCAATCGAGAAGACAATAGGCGAGATCCCAATAAAAAAATATTTTGAAACCATCAATAAGAACATCTATTATGCTGTTCATTATTTAAATGTTTTCGATCACACAACACCACTTGTAGGCAACTTAAGTAAGCCTTCAGAAGTCCAGAAAATACGAACAATCGGGATCATTTCAGTAGACAAATTAAGTGAGCAATGGTACTATAAAATGGAGGAAGATCGCGACGTAGCCTACTATTTATGTATAGCAACTGAACGCTTGGAGAACGATGGAAAGCTTCACTCGAAGGTAGTCCAGAGTCTCAAAAGCAAACCCCGAAACGCTTTCAAAAATGTGACTTATGCTATCTATGAGTCACCCTACGAAACCGACTTTGGGTTCTGCGTAGCACACACAAATTTTATTCAAGGATTATTGCTTGACAGCAGAGGCTGAGCAAGTTACATTACAAATGAGCAAGGGAAAGCTCTAAACATCACCCAAACAAATACGCTTGACAGGACTTGGAGAGCGTGTTACATTAAGATGGTAAGGAACGCTTACTATACTATACCCAACAACAAGGAGACTATAATGGGAATTAACATGGAACTAATGCGGAAGAAGCTCGCCGCACTTCGTGGAGAAGGAAAGAGCGATCGAGCCAGTGTTTGGTTCAAGCCAGATGAGGGTGATACTGATGTACGCATCGTGCCATCAGCAGATGGAGATCCACTGAAGGAGATCTTCTTCCACTACAACATCGAAGGACACAGGGGCGGTGTTATGTGTCCCAAGCGCAACTTCGGCGAAGAGTGTCCGATTTGCGACTTTGCATCAAAGCTTTGGCGTGATGGAACCGACAACAACGACGAGGAGACCAAGAAGCTTGCTAAGAGCCTGTTCGTCCGCACTCGCTACTTCTCACCCGTAGTCGTGCGCGGTCTGGAGTCTGAAGGTGTAAAGGTCTACGGCTACGGCAAGACTGCTTACGAACTCCTTCTCGGCTATATTCTTGACCCAGAGTACGGAGATATTACTGACCCCGAAGGTGGTACTGACATCACCATCACATACACCAAGCCAACGCGCCCCGGTGCTTACCCACAGACCAACATGAAGATGCGTCGTAACACGAGCAGCCTTCTTGAGGACAAAGATGCAATCCCCGGTCTGCTCCAGAACATGCCTGACATTGATGCACTGTTCACCCGTCATACCTCCGCAGAGGTAGGAGCAATTCTTGACTCTATGCTGTCTGGTGATTCGTCTGCTGAGTCTCGTTCCCGCGAGACTACACAATACAGCAACAACCAGAAGTCAAGCGTAGATAAGGCTTTTGACGAACTGATGGCTGGCTAACCCTCCAACTCATAGTCAGCAGCCCCCACCCCTAAAAAGGTGGGGGTTTTTGTTTGCACTTTTGCTTTCGCTATGTTATAATTACTACTGAGCTTCGGCTCAAAATTAAAGAAAAATAAAGAAAAGTTAAATTAAATCAAGGAGAACTATATGGCTAAAGCAAAGGCTAAGGCTGGACGTGTATCTATGTCTGACCTTAGAGCGATGATAAATAAAAAGGCAGGTCGCAATGTCGCTCACGACCTACGAGAAGACAACCCAACAGAGGTCAAGGAGTGGATCCCAACAGGGTCACGCTGGCTTGATTCTATTATCTGCAAGGGCAAGTATGCAGGTATTCCAGTTGGTAAGGTAACAGAACTTGCAGGACTTGAGGCAACAGGCAAGTCCTTTCTCGCAGCACAGTGTGCTGCTAATGCACAGAAGATGGGTATTGGAGTTGTTTACTTTGATTCAGAGTCTGCAATTGATCCAGCTTTCTTGGAGAAGGCTGGTTGTGATCTTGAAACTATGATGTATGTTCAGGCACAATCTGTTGAGTTTGTGCTTGAGACTATTGAAGAAATT
>Ga0099849_1000513_pt1 | contig 17844 bp, 27 predicted proteins | sample CB_VirMetaG_4_FD_78177 | JGI IMG/M metagenome (GOLD analysis project Ga0099849, IMG submission 78177) | Freshwater to marine saline gradient viral communities from Chesapeake Bay - CB_1508_1M Viral MetaG | ecosystem: Environmental > Aquatic > Marine > Coastal | place: USA: Chesapeake Bay... | reverse complement strand
TTGGACTCATTTTGAATTTGTTTTTGTTCTGATTTCCAACTCACCCCAAATGGAGGATTGGTTATCATGTAATCAAATTTTCGATTTCCATCGTTGTGTTGATCCTGAGTTAATGTAGAACCTAACTTGATATTGTTGGGTTCTTCATCGGTAATTAAAAAATCTGATTTACAAATAGAATACGTTTGAGGATTTAATTCTTGTCCGAACAAATTAACATCTACATCAGAGTTAATGTTTTGATGAATCCAATCTTTTCCAATGGTTAACATCCCACCGGTTCCACAACATGGGTCATATAAGGAAATAATTTTGTTTGGGTCTTTTAAAACTTCTTTTTCTGAGGAAAAAACTAACGAAACTAATAATTTGACTACATCTCTTGGAGTATAATGTTCTCCACTGGTTTCATTACTCATTTCTGAAAATTTTCTTAGAAGTTCTTCAAAGATATTCCCCATGACATAATTGTCTACGACTGAGGGGTGTAAATCTATTTCAGTAAATTTTTCAACTAGTAAATATAACTTGTCATTAGAATCCAACTTATCAATATGTTTTTGTAGTCCAAAATTCTGAACAATGTCTTGAACATTGGTGGAGAAAGAGGTCAAGTAATCATAAAAGTTTTCAGATAATTTTGATGGTTCTTCTTTCAATCGTTTCAAATCATATCGTGAATAGTTTGAGAACTTTAAGTTCAATTTGGTTTCAATAATTTTAGAGGTATCTTCAAAATTACTTTTGTATTCATTGTGGACTTTTAAAATATCATCTTTGTGAGACTCTAATACACAATCCATTCTTCGTAACACAATAAATGGAAGAATAACATCCCCATATTCATGTTGTTTAAATAATCCTCTAAGAACGTCATCACAAACGTTCCAAATAAATGATGATATTTCGTTATGATTTTTCATAGTTGATAAATTTATAGAATTTTTTTGGTTTCTATAAAGTAGAAAGAATTCTTGAGAAAATAAGTAGTTTTTAGAGGATGACTATCCACCCTCCATAACTTATTCTACGGTCACACCCTACTTTGTGGAGGGTGAGATCTCCCAAGTTAAAAAAAATTCAAAAAGTGATAATGATACTAAACCCTCCACAGATTACTCCACACTCACACCATACTTTGTGGAGGGTGAGAAACGACTTCCCTACCTTGTGTTTGATTATTATATCTCATCAAACAAATTTAGTCCAAGTCAGTATTTTTCAAAAGATATATCCCATAGAAAAGAGTTACATGATACGATTTGGAAACTTTATTTACAAGGATGGGGATATACGAAGATCCATCAATATTTATTAAAGAATAATTTTGAAATTGGAAAAAGTAGAACCACCGTATATCACATACTGAAAAAATTAAAAAAACGAAAACAGGTTTTAGAACAAAGTGAAGTTGGAGAGTATCGGAATTTTGAGTTGGTGTGGTTGGAAAAGTGATTAATATTCTTTGGAATCAATCAATGAGTTGACCGTTCTTGTAGGTTCCTTCATACAGAAGTTGTCCGTTTTCGTTGTACCATTTCCAAAGTCCATTTAGTTCACCATCTTTTTTGGTTCCTTCTCTTTGAAGTTGTCCATCTTCATAGTAGAATTTAATGGGTCCATCTTCTTTACCATCTTTGTAGGTTCTTTCTTCTTCTAGTTGACCATTCGAGGAGTAGGATTTCCAAAGTCCATCTTCTTTACCATCTTTGTAGGTTCCTTCTCTTTGAAGTTGTCCGTTTTCATAGTAGGATTTATAGGGTCCATCTTTTATACCATTCTTCAAGGTTACTTCATACCTGAGTTGTCCGTTTTCATAGTACCATTTATAGGGTCCATCTAGTTTACCATTCTTGTAGGTTCCTTCATCTTGGAGTTGTCCGTTTTCGTAGTAGGATTTGTAGGGTCCATCTTCATTACCATCTTTGAAGGTTTCTTCTTTTTCGAGTTGTCCATTATCAAAGTAAGATTTTATTAAACCATGGGGTACACCATTTTTTAGACTTCCGTATAATTCATATTGACCATTCGGGTAGGATTTGAAAACTTCTCCACTAAATGGTTTGTCAGAATTTTTTAAAAAATATTTATCATTTCGAAAATTTAATGTTTCAATATCTGTAGGTTCAGGTTCAGAACACCCAATCAAGATTAGTAAGAGTAATAATAGTAATTTTTTCATTTTATAATACCCCCCACCATACTTATTCCACGGTGACCGATTGAGGACGAAGGGGGGTACTTAATTTTTTTAACCTTTCCATTTACTTTTCTCAATAAGATATAAGTAATTTTTGTCATTTAGTAATTTGATTTTTATACCACCAAGTTTTTCAACAGATTTTTGTGAACGAAAATTATTTTTCCCAATTTCGAAATATACTTTATCTAAAAATTGAAAAATATAATCCATCATTAATTTCTTAATTTGGTAATTCATTTCAGTACCCCAATATTCATTAGAAATAAATGTATAACCTATTTTCACTGATTGATTATTTTCATCAAATGAATAGAATCTTGTATTTCCAATAATTTTATTTATTTTTTTATCAATAATAGTAAAACAACCTTCACTATTATTTAAACCACCTTCAAAATATTTTCTAAAGTTATTTTTTTTCCATCTATCTTGATTGGGGTGTTGTTCCCATATTACTGGGTTACTACCAATTTGGTATAATTCTTGAAAATGGTCTTCTGAAGTTTGTACTAAACGAACGTAATTATTTTCTAAAGTTATTTTGAATTCAATCAAAAACACTCCCTTAGGTACTTATTCCACGGTTAAGGTATGAATGGGGGTTTTTATTTTTTATAGTCATAATAAAATTTAATGAAGAATTGATAAATTGGAACTATAAAGGATTTCAGTTGGGTTTGAAAATTTTAAACTCAATTGATTTTTCTATGAATGATTAGAAATAATCCTCCCCCTACTAATGTCCATAAGATATCATTCCAATCAAAAGTCCCCCTACCAGGTGTAAAGATTGTTATAAACTCATTACATATTAAACCTATCATAGAAATGTAAATTGATAATTTTAGTCTTTCCTTAATAAAGAATGAATGAGGTTTGAATACCTCTGGAATGATTACATAAAAAAACGAAGGTAAACCTATTCCTGGTAAAAAGTTTGGGATAACTCCTAGGAAATAAATTATCAGACTATTTCCTCCGTCATAATTTGGTCGAATATTATCTTGGACAAGACTGAAAAGGAAAAAAGTAATCCCAAAAATAATGTAGTAATAATATTTTTTATTCATGTTTTTTGGACTTGGTGTCGAGAGGACACCCACTCTGAACTCTACTCCACAGTAGATCAGTAATAAATAAATGATATATCGTTTTACTACTGATCTACACCTTGTCTATGATCTGTTGTTCCCCCAACTCTTCACAAAAACAAGGGTTTTAATTCTTTGATATATATTTATATATGTGAAACAATTATGATTTCATAAACATCTCCTTTGTTTAGAAAATAGGTGATCCAAACAGATCACCTATTTTTGTTTAGATCCCTCAACATTTCTGGGAGGATTATTTCTCCTAATCTTGGTAATATGTTATTATATCGGTTTAGGACATCTTGTGATCTTTCATCCAATTTTTCGTCTTCATCCTCACATAATCTCTCATATATATCACTATGTCCCCACAAATCTCCTATCAACCTATAACACGACATCAGTAAATCAATCTCCACCAACTTTCTTTGTTTTTGTATTCCTACTTTTTTACTCATTATTTCATCTCTTTCTTGTATTGTTGTTTTAATCTTTCGTGTCGTTGGATCCTATATTCTAATCCACGATCAAATCCGTCTTTCATATTTTTTAATTTGGATCTCCAAGTGTGATCCAATCCACTATATCTACGATCCAAAAATTCATAGAATTCTTCTGTGATCTTTATTCGTGTGTTTAGATCATAATATCCCTCTTCGTTCAGTATATCACAGAACTCATCAACAGATATATCACCCCATAGTTTTTTCATACGATCGTATAGATCTTGGTATTCTTGTTTCATTATTTCACCTCTTTTAGTTGTTCTAAACACTTGATTATTTTGTCTTGGTAGTTTTTAATTTCTACCTCAACCAAATCTCTTTGATTACACAATTCCATTTGTTTGTCTTTGTATTGTTTTATAGTGTTTAGTAGTTGTTCTTTTTTACTCATTATTTCACCTCACTTTTGTTGATTTCTTCCATTTTCTTAAAGTCCTCATCATAGTCATCAGTATAGTAAAAACTATCTTCCTCACACCAATAACTTGGTAATCCATTATACAATCCCTTAATGTGATTGTAATTACTATCTATGTTTAGGTCTTTGGGTTGTATAACATATCCACCACCTTGAGTGTCTATAACGACAAACCTAAACCTATTATCCTTTTCTTTGGTATTGTCGTTGATACTAACATATTTGTTTTGATGTAGTCGTTTATTTAACTCCAAGGTTAAAAAGGGATTTACTTGTAGATTATGATTGTATTTTCCCAACAAACTCATTTCATTATCATCTAACTCAAAGGTTATGTTCGTAGTTGGATTTTCTTGTCTATCAAATCCACTCCCAATCACATTTAGTTTTCTTTTATATTGTTTTACTTTATTCATTATTTGTTCTCCATTTTTATTTTATGTTTAATGTTTCCACGAACATCTTTACCACCATTTCCAATTCTTTACGACTTGGTTTAGTCGTCTTAAACTGAAAGTGGATTGATTGTCGTGTGTTTGTTTCTCCACCATATCCACGATCTACATTATCACTTTTGGTGATCTGTGGTGGATTGGTGATGTAATACCGATTAAATAATTCATCAGTAAAATCTTGTAATATGGTTTTTAACATTATCTTATCTTGGATCATTATTCGTTCTCCATTTTTATTTGATTATTATTTTTAACACCTAATGTTTCTTCCAAATACCCCTCATTAGTAAGGTTAGATTGATAAATACTTTTTCTATCAAACCAACAACTCATCAAATCCCATAAATGAGTGAATAAGTCGTGTCCGTTTGGATCTAACATAAATCTCTTAAAGTCATCTTTGGATTGGATTGATGTTTCGTAGTCGTTCATATTTAGGTCTTTTCTATCTATATAGATTTCATATAGGACATCAAGTAGATTATCTATGGTTTTTGGTTTTAACTCTCTCTCAAATTGATGATAATTCATTATTCGTTCTCCTTTTTTAATAATTCTTCACCCTCTACTCTCAAACTTTTAATACCATTACTGATACAAAAGTGTATCAACCAATCATTACGACATCTTACCCACTCCTCATCAGTAGTTTCTCTTCCTAACTCTTGTTCGTGTTCCCAAATGTAGTCGTGTATATCTAACATTAGAGGTTCTGTGTATTCATATTCTTTATCATCTTTATCAATCAAGTATATTCCTTTTAATAGGACATCATTATAGACAACGACTTGTTTTATGTTTTCGTAATTCATTATTCGTTCTCCTATTTATTTTCTCTAATAAAGTTCATATCATCAGTTGTTTTGGTAGAGTTCTCTAACTCATATCTACCTCTTTGATCGTAAGGTTTATTATCAATATCATTTTGATAAACATTCCAATTATCTTTCTTCCAATCCCCACCCACAATCATAGGAACGGGATATTTTTTCTGTAAATCTCCTTTTAAGAAAGTTGTATTTGGTAATCCTTTACCTAAAAGGTTTTCATCAAGGTATTCTTTGAGTTCAGGTATATCCGTTCTAATGATTATATCTCCACAATCATAGATTTTGATATTACCTCTATAACTAATTCGTTCGTGGGAACTTTTAAAAGGTATAAAATCAGTATCACTAAATAACCCTCCTGTTTTTCCAATAAATTCATCTATGATATGATCTACTCCTTTTTTAGAAAAACCTTTTTGATAAAGATTTCTTACAAAATCTTCTGTTAAAAGTTTTTTCATAAAATCGTCAATTTCATTATTGGTTTGTTGATTTGGTTGTCTTTGTTGTTTCTGTTGTTTTAACTGAAACCCATTTAACTTTTTCTTCTTACTCATTATTCGTTCTCCTTTTTAATTTCTCATTTGTTGTAAAGTCATATTTAGTAATACTTTATTCATATAATTTCTGTTATAAGATGTGTGTGTCTTTCTATCTTTGTAATATGAAAAGACAACTCCATAATCGTAGATATAACAATTCTCTTTAATCTGTTCCAAAGACCAAGTAGGTTCTTGTTCTTTGTAAAAATCAATTACCTTATCCCACCTATCTTCACTTTCGTATTGGAATACATCTGTAATACCCTCATACACTTTTGTAAGTAGAATTGGATTGATATAGACATTATCATCACCCAAAGAAACGAACTTTTGATTTCTATTTAGATTGGTGATTTCTTTGTTTTCAGTATCATTATGGATTGGTAATTCTAATTGATTAAAAACCTCTATTGGAACACCAATAACAACATAAGGTTTTTTATCTCGTCTTCTACAAGAATTTATCCAAGTATCAAGTTCGGTTTTACCTCTTACAATTTTATCACACTCTAATTGACTTGATGAAATTGAGTTCCAAGTTTTAACACTATTCTCATTTGTAAAATAGATGTTTCCATACAAATCAAAATCACCCCAATTATAAGTTCCACCTCTCAATCCCTCTTTTTTAATGAGTTCCCAATTCTGTGGTGTTGTAATGTGGTATAACATCTCATTTGATAAACCATTATCATTTATGTATTGTTTTAGTTTTTGATCACCAAGAATTACACTTTCTTTAATTGGTATTTTTTTTAGTGATAAATCACCACAACATTTCTTAAACTTTTTACCACTATTACAAGGACAAGGACGATTTCTACCGACTTTTAATTCTGTATCTTGTAGTATTTGTTTCATTTTAACCCCTTTTGGTTTTTGTGTTTTCTATTTTTAACTATACACCAATCTACAATTTTTTTTTCCCTTTTTAAGTGTCTGGGGGGATAAGTTTAGATCTACTAATTTTTATGACGATAAAATCTGTAATATTTTAACTTACAAAAAGGGGTTATTTTACTTGTTTATGGGGTATAAATTCCGTATTTTGTAATGTGAAGAAACAACCTCAAAAAACACCCCTTTACGAGATCCTAAAAAAAGAACGACAATTCGGTCATCTTAAAAATCAAAGTGAGTATAGAGAGGTATTAGAGATCTTTGGTATGAGTGAAGATCAATTACGAGAACTGATAGATCGTTATGGTAAAGATTTTACTAAACGATTTGGTTGGGGATCTGGTCGTGTTAGAAGATTAAATCGTATGATTAAAGATCGTCAAAATGAGATTGAGAAACACAAAAAGGAACTACAAGGACTAAAAGATGTTTTCTCCCCTATTATCAAGTCCTTAAATCCAACGATCCAACTGAAAAAACCAACTAAAAACTATCCGTATTGGAAAGGTCGTATTTGGTGGAATATGGGATATAATATCAATCAAGGAAGATTTAATACCAAAGGAAGAAGAACAGATTTCCACTTGTGTAGTGAAAAAGAACGAAAAGAAATGAAATACACCAAAGATGATCTAAAAGAGATCTGTTTAAGAAAGTTTAGACAAAGGATCATCTCAAATGATTTTGGGATCCTTACTCAAAAATAAAACTCATTAGAAAATCTTTTTAAGATCTTAAAAAATATTACTGAACGATTTTCCTATGGATCTAAAATTGATCTCAATATATAAACCACACCGATCTTGTTTTTTTTTGGATCCAAGTGATCCATTTACGAATAACCAAAGGGGTGGGGTAGTCAAAGTGGTAGTCGTTTTTTTTGGATCGTGGTAGTCGGTAGTCGTTTTTAATTGACTACCACAACTAACTAATTGTGATCTCCTCTATGGTAGTCATTTGGTAGTCATCACCCTCACAGATCACCAATTCCTATAAGTGTTGATATTATTAGATTTAGGGGAAATAAAAAGGGGGTGTAACACTATCCCAAAGCAGGTGCGCTAACCGGACTACGCTACACCCCGAAATGTTGATATTACTGAACTTACAAGGATTTTGACCCCTATTAAAAACACGATCGGTAGTCGTGGTGGTAGTCATTTTTTTCTTGTTTTAGATCTATTTTTACCATAGTTTTTATTGATGAGAAAACAAAACTATGATTTTAGATCAGTCCAATTATCAAATAGTAAAATTAGAGAATAATAGTGAGAAAGAGTAGTATTTACAAGGACAAAAAACGAGGTGATTTTGTCTATCAAACACGAACTTATGTAGGATCTACAAACGGAAAAAAACGAAAGATCCAAAAGAGATTAGGTAAAAATCTAAAACCTAATGAGATCCTTTTAATGAAAGATGAGTGGGATAAATTTTGGGATCTACAAGAAAAACAGATCTCTACTAAAAACCCATTTAAGAAACCAAACTTTACAATCAAACAAGTAGTGGATTTTTGGATTGAGGATTGTGTTAAAAAATGTGATGTTGGGGAACTATCTAATTCTACTTTAAGATTTAACAAAGACAATATAAACCTATTCATCTCTTGGTATGATAGTGAATACGATACAACCAAGTTGATCCAAAATGTTTTAACAAGTCATTTAGAAGAATACAAACGATACAGACAAACTCTCAAATATCAAGGTAAGAGATTATCAAACAATACGATCAGTATAAATCTTCGTTCATTACGAACTTTCTTTAAGTGGTGTGTGAAGAAACGATATATTGATGAAACACCTTTTACAGAAGATATTATGATCCCCAAATATACTCCAAGAGGAACTGAAAATGTCCCTATGGGTATGGATTTCCAAAGGATCTATAATTTTACGGAAGAGAGTTTAGAGTTCGTCCCAATTCCTAAAACGAAAACCAAACTTGTTCCAACAAGATACAAAGGTAAGAAGATGAAAGAGGTAGAGATCACATTACCTCAAAAATGGGATTTTTGGAACGATAATGAGTGGTTTAGATATGTTGTATGGTGTCTGTTAAATACAGGGTGTAGAATACAAGAGATCCTCAATTTAGAGTGGAATAAAGGTGATAATTCTACTGACTACCGAAAATCATTTAGTTATGTAAGAAAGGACTTAAAAACCTTATGTATTTTCAGTAAGGGAACTTATGGTGAAATACCGATCCCTCAACAGATGAGAGATATTATTATTAGATTATCTAAACTGAAAAAGAAAAACCAATTTGTATTCCAAAATCCTACAACAGATCTCCCATATCAAAAATCTCACTTTAACAAAATGTTTAGAAGATTTATGGAAGAACTTGGACTTGGTGGTAATGGTTATACTCCCCACTCTTTACGACACTCTTATGTAATAGATCTGTTAAATAAAGGTGTAAGAATAACAGACATCTCAAAGATTTTAAGACATAGTAGTATTAGAACTACATACGACATTTACGGAAAACATATTGATACTGATAGATTAGAAGACATTATGGGTAAGATAGGTAAGTAATGAGGTTTGACGACTTTAAGGAAATCAATATGAAAGATGTAGATAAGGATACATTAAAGTTTTGGATCAATCAATTTCAGTTAAACATTAGAAAGATCAAAAACGAATTATTGAGTAGAGAGATCCGTATTTCTACAAATGAATTTGGTAGTGATCTGTTTGATGATTTTGGACTACCAAATGTAGATCATAAAGATCAAAACTAATTAGGAAAGTAATGAAAAAGAAAAAGATACAAAGACATAATCTTCCGGTAATAACCAATCAACTAATGACTAAATGGGTCAATCTATTTAATTATATCCACAAGGATTTACAAAAGGATTTAGAGGGTTATAATCTATTATATGAGTGTGTATGGGAAATTGATAAACAGATCAACGAAAGTGATGTTGATTTGTTTTGGAACATAAAAGAGGTGAAATAATGATAGTAAGTATTGTAAGAACATCAACCAACAAACAAGATGAGAGTATTAAATCACAGATCAATATGATCCAAAAGTATTGTGATCTAAAAGAGATCCATTTAGATCAACACTTTGTTGATGAGGGTGTTAGTGGTGGATCATTAAAAAATAGAGATCAGTTTAATGATCTTATGGATCTTGTAAAGGACAATAAGATAGACACGATTATCTGTGTATCTTTAAGTAGAATAAGTAGAAATACATTAGATCTATTAAAGTTCGTCCAAACACTTCAAGATACAGACACAAACTTGGTTGTTCTTAAAGAAAACATAGATCTCAAAACTCCTATGGGAAAATTCTTCGTTTCTATTTTAGGTAGTATCTATGATTTAGAAAGAAACTTGATAAGTGAAAGAACAAAAGACATCTTAAACAATAAGAAAGATCACAATAAGGTTTATTGTGGAAATACTCCGTATGGATATGATCGTAATGGTGATCGTTTAGTGGAAAATCCTACTGAAATCCGTATGATTAAAAAAGTTCATACTTTAAGAAACCAAGATAAATCTTATGGTGAGATCGTCAAGTTTCTAAAACGAAACAAATACACTACAAAAAAAGGTGATTTCTTTGGTAAAAATAATGTTAAATCATTACTAAATACTACTAAAAATCACCCTTGTTTATCTCTATAAAAGGGGTATTAGTGGAACGACTAATACCCTTTTTTATGGGGTTGGATCTCCTAACTAACTCGGTTTTATTTAATCAATTTTTCTACATCTTCACCCTTAAAGTATATTCTTCTACCGACTTTATATTTGGGTAAGATGTTTTCTTGGGAACTCCACCTATAAAGTGTTGTAGTTGATATATCAAAAAGGTTTTTCACATTTTCAGTAGTCATCAATCCTTTGATCCTACTATCTGTGTATTGGTTTTTGTTTTCTTTGATCTTTGGGAAATGTATTAAACTCATATTCTCATATCTTCCTTATATTTTTTTACTATTGGTTTGACTTTTGACTTTAACAACTCCCTTGTTTCGTTTTTTGATAAATTGTAATACTGATTGGTTTTGATTATTAGGGATTGTATTAGATCCCATAATTCTTTGTTGATCGGTTGTCCTATGATCTCTTCTATATCTTTGTTGATCTGTTGGATCTGTGATTGGACTAATTCTTTATTTTTCATTTTTGTTTCCCCAAGTTTGTTTCATTATAGTGGTGTATTTACTATCGTGTTTTCTAAATGTTCTATCTAAACGATCTGTTGGACTTGGTGTCGGTGTTTTGGTTTTGGTATTATCTTTCATTTTCGTGTTTCTCATTTATTAGATCCATTATACGATCCAAGATCAGTTCATATAATCCGTCTTTAACGATCTCATCAAACTCTAATCCCATATGATCTAAACAATACTCCCAATCTTCTTTATTTACTCCACCAGATTGGAAATCATAATCACTATAATGGATCGTTGGTATGTTGATCTCTAATTTTCTATTTACTTGTTTTCGTTTCACTTTTGGATCTCTTTTTTATCTCATCAAATAATTTGTGTGTTTTGTAAGAACTGATGTCGTAGTAATCAAATTCTTTCCCATTTGGTAATATTTGTTTCATAAACAACGGATAATGATTTTGTGGGTAATTGTTGGGTGATCCCTCATCATCTGTTTCCACGATCCTACCAAATAAACTGATCTGTATTAGATCTCTACAAACTCGTTCTAAATCTTCATTATGGATCTTTTGTAGATCATTAGGATCCGTAGATCTGTTGGTTAGATCTGTTTTAAGATCTTTCCAATCCTTATAGTTGTCTTTATAGAAGAAATCTCTATCTTTGTGGATCAACAATAAATCTTGGATCATAGTTCCAACTCGTTCTAATGTTTTGAGGATCTGTTTGGGTTTGATATAAACAACTTTAAGATCTTCTTTCATCTATGAACTTTCCTATTTTTCTCTTTAATGATTTTGGTTTGTAGTTAAATAACTCTATCATCAAGGTATAATAGATGAACTCTAATGTCCCCAACGACATAATAAAATCAAATATTCTCACTTTATCTTTATTTCTCAATTTCATACTGATCTAATTTTTTGGGATTGATAATACTTTGGTTAGGACTATATCCCACTCAATCCCAAAGGTGTTGTCTGTTGGACTAACGGAACCAACGATCACAACCCCCTAAATCTTTTTTCCATTTCCGTTTCCTTGATAAAACATAGGACGAGATTTTTGGATCTCTCTTTGTAGTTTTTTCTTTTCCTCAAATCTTTTGTTGTCTTCTTTGTATCCGTTGATCTGTTTATTTAACTTGATCTCTTGGTAGTGTTTTTTCTTCATACTATCGTTGTGTTTCATTTGATTGAGTATGTTATTCATTATGTCTGTTTTATTTAGTTTATTCTTTGATTTAATCATTACAATACCTTATCTGTTTCTTACAATACACTTTTAATTTTTAAGTGTTGTTCTTATATATAATTTTCCTCAACAACACCCCCCTACCTACCTACACTAATAAATAGAGATCAAAATAAAAAAACAGTCAAAAAAATGTATATTTATGAACTTTTTTTAATTTTTATGAATAATACTGAACTATTTTTCTAAAAAGGTTTGGTATATCTCAAATCGTATGTAAAATGGTGTCTATTTCGTCCTAAAATACCCCTAAAATCCACTTTTATTTATCTTTCGTATAAACAAACCCTAATTTGTTGATTTGTCGTCAGGTGATCGGGTTTTTTGGTGGGTGATAAAAAAGGGTAGAGAACGAGAGTATCGGAATTTTGAGTTGGTTTGGTTGGAAGAGTAAATTTACTTTTGTTCTCTAAGTTTTTCTAATAATTCTGGTCGTGAAATTAACATTTGAAGTATTCTATCTTTATTTTCTTTCTTTTCTAAATACTCATAAAGTTTAGTATTTGAATCCAATGTTTTGATATTTTTTTTATCATAAATCTGTTCCATCTTATCACGTTTATTGGAATCAGTATTATCAGAGTTCAATACATTTATCACTTCTTCATCATTAACGATATCAGATATAATTCTTTTCACAGTTTCTTCAGTACCATCAGGTACTTTCCCATAATAATCATTGATTTGACTTATAATTTCTGATAGTAAATCATAATCTTCTTCCGTATCAAATGGTTTTCCATCATACTTGGGAGAATCAAACATCGTATCATCAGGTTCTAATGAAATATTTAACTGACCTCTCACATCTAAGGTCAAAGATTCTAAGTCAACCAAGTCTGAAACATCGATACGATTTTGACCATCTACTGGAAATTTCTTTCGTAAAAATTCGAAGAAACAATAATGTTTCTCTAATTCTATATTATCAAACTGATGTATCATTGAAATGTATCCATAGGACTTACAATAGTTCGAAAACAATGTTCTAGATTCATCTCTATCTTCATCAGGTAATTCTCTCCATCGTTCTAATACGATATTTAGATCCGGTTGAAGTAATGAATCATCTCTATTTTCTGAAAAATAAATTGAATTCCAATGAGTGATTTCTTCATCGGTAAACAAATTATAATGACGAATCTTATCTAAAATATCATACACCAGATTAGGGTCAGTATCTTCAGAGAGTATGGTCGTTTGATAAAAGTTTTGAAAGGATTGTTGAATTGTTTCAATCTTATTGACAAAATCTAACACAAAGGTGTTTCTTTTTCCTTTGGTTTTACGATTTAATCGTGAGAGAGTTTGAACACATTGAACTCCCCCTAAGGGTTTATCAATAAACATGGAGTGTAGTAATGGTTCATCAAATCCTGTTTGAAACTTATCACATACAATTAAGACTCGATATAAAGGATTTTTAAATTCATGAGGAATGTTATTGGTTTCCACTCCATTATCTTTATTTAAAGAAATTTCGGTAACCTTATCTCCATTGTAATCGGTCTCTCCACTAAATCCAATTAAACATTTAATTTTATTTTGAAGTCCTTTTTCTTGAAGTTGTTTATTCATTTCCATATAAAATTTCACAGTGTCAGGTATAGAACGAACAATTATCATTCCCTTTCCTCTTCCTTCAATGGAATGAACGGTATGTTCTAACAATTGATTTAAAATAATTCGAACTTTCTGAGAAATAACCTCTGAAGTAGAATCCACCCATTTAATCAACTCTCGTTTTCCTTGTTGACCAGGAAGTTCGATATCCTCTCCTTTTCCACGAAGTTTAAACCAACGTTTTACAGGGGTATAGGTCTTTAACACATCTAAGGTAAACCCTTCTCCAATGGATTGTCTCATGGTATAGGTATGAAAAGGTCTTTTTTCTGTACTTCCAGGTTGAGGAGTTCCAAATATTTCAATGGTTTGAGGTTTGGGAGTTCCGGTAAATCCAAAAAAAGAAATGTGGTCTTGTTTTTGACGAGACTTCATTTCCAACTTGATTTTAGAAATCTCTTCATTAATAGTATCATCATCTACAGGAATTTCAGGTTCATTTAACGATAAGGTTTTATTCAAATTCTTGGTTCCTTTTCCACCTTGTGAAGAGTGAACCTCATCTACAATAACCCCAAACGTTCTACCTTCTAATTCTTTCATTCGATTTACCACTACGGAAAACTTTTGAATGGTGGTAACGATGATATTTTTACCAGTGGATAAGGATTGTTTGAGTTGTTCTGAATCTTTATCAATTTGTTGAACCACTCCTTGAGTTTTCTCTAAACTCTTTACCGTATCTTGTAATTGTTTATCCAAGACTTTTCTATCAGAAATAATAATCACTGAATCAAATAATCGTTTTTGACCATCATCGACAAATAAATTGGTCAACATAAATGACAACCATCCAATAGAATAAGATTTACCGGATCCAGTGGTATGTTGTACTAAATAATTGGTTCCTACTCCATCTTTCAGTAATTGAGATTTCAGTTGACGAATTACATCTAATTGATGATATCGTGGAAAGATTAATACCGGTTTTTTCTCTTCCATAACTTTTTGTTTAGAATCACTCCATTTGTAATCTGACAAATGAGTAAACAACACAAAATTTTCAATAATATCTAATAAGGAAGTTGGGGTTAATACTTCTTTCCATAAATAATCTACTTTAAATCCATCACTTTGAGTTTCTCGATTATGTAAAGTCTTATTAAACGGTAAAAAATATGTGTCTTTTCCTTCCAATTTTGTAGTCATATGAACTTCATCATTATCTACACTAAAATGAGATAAACATCGTTGAAATTGTAGTAGTGGTTCCCCAGTAGGTTGTCTATTAAAACGATATTGGTCATCAGAGTTCTGTACGTTTTGTCCAGTTAATTGATTTTTTAATTCAATTGTTGTAATGGGTAAACCATTGATAAACAATACCACATCAATAGAGTTATTGTTGTGAGGTGAGTAATGAAGTTGTCTTACTAATAAAAATTTATTCTTTAAGTATTTATCTTGTCGATAATTCACATTGAGTGAACTCGAGGGTTGAAAATACACTACCTTGATATTTCCCCCATAAACATCATTAAATCCTTTTCGTAATACATGTATCAATCCTTTGGATTCAATTTGTTTGTATAGTCTTTTGATTAAATGAGAGTCTGTATTGTCCCCATACTTTTTTTCTAAACTTTCATAAGTGTTTGGTTGGGTGTCTTTTATGAACCCGATCAATTCTTCTTCAACAACACAGAGTTCCTTGTTGTACCAAGTATCTGTTCGTTGATGTGTTTTGGAATGAAATTGTAATCCATCATCAATCAAAGAAGTAAGTTCTTCTTCAATATGTCGTTCATATCGTTTTTCAGTTGGATGTAAGGGACTCATTTGTTCCAATCTCTCACATCAATTTTACCAGTCACCACTTCAGATATAAGGGATTGACGATATTCTTTTAAGAGTTCAATTCGTTGAGTTTCTTTTTCAATGGTGGAATCAATCTTTTGGGTTTGTTCATCAAGATATTCAACGATTTGGGTTTGTTCTAATTTACCTGGTACGTAAATAAAACAATCTTTTATGTTTTCTACATGAACATTTTGATTAACACCACCATGGATTTCTGAAAGTATTTGATTTAGGTAAATTTCAGAATCAAAATAATATCTCAAAAACTGTAAAAATATTTTTTTATTAAATCTAAAACGAATTAAAAATGAACCATATATTGAGGGTGTGGTATCATTAAATATTCCAAAACGTCCAACACCCCCTGTTCTTGGAAAAAGGAAATCACCATTCTTAAGAATAAATCTATCCTTTTCAATATCTTCCAAATTATAATGGGGAGATTTATCAATAGAAATTGTTCTATCATCATTTAAATCTGTTATTCTTACTACCTTTAAACCTGTTTCAGAATATTGTTCAGAAGAATAATAACCCTGTCTATGTTCATCCGTAAGATATTTTACCTTACTTTTACCCCATTCACTCGGAATCTCCCCAATCCATTCCACTCCACTATCTTTCATCTCCACATCAGGATTCAATCCTTTGGTGACACAATGATTGATGAGGGAAGTTCGTTTCTCTTTAAGTAGTTTTATTTTTTGTTCGGTTTTTTGAATCAGTTCATCAATCTTTTGGGTTTTGGTATCAAGGAAGGAGACGATTTGGGTTTGGGTTTCTTTGGGTGGAACAACTATGGGAAAATTTAAAATGGTTTCTCTTCCTAAACCCCATCGGTAATCGTATGAAACTCCTTGTCCAAATGAAAAAAAGATTCTTTCTTTATAATGTCGTTGAAGTTGGTAATTAAAAAATTGAATTTCCAAATCATCATTCAGTTTATTTAAAACATAATATGATGGTGAAATTATTCCATCATACTTACTTCTATCAATCCATCCAGATTTTAAATCCATAGGATTCATCACAATATCATCAGGATAAATTTTTGTATATCCTTTGTATGTATCAGGTAACTGACCTTCGTTGGATGAAACGTCTCTTTTTATTATTCCATTCATAGTTAATGATAATACCTGTTCTTGTTCAGGATTTTCCGATACTTCTTTTTTTAAATAGAATAAATTTTTTATTCTTTTGACTTCCCAATCCTTAGGGATATCTCCAATCCAATTGTATTTGATGTCGTTTAAAAACAAATTAATTATCCATTATATCTTTTTGTAATCCTTCTAAGTCTTTATCTATTGATAGAATGTCATCAGTAATATCATTCAAAGAACGAAGTGGTTTATATTGGTAAAAATACTTGGTGAAATTGATTTCATATCCAATCTTATCTTTACTCCTATCCATCCAAGAATCAGGTAAATGTGGTTTTACTTCTCTATTGAAGTATTCATCTATATCTTGTTGAAAAGGAATTCTCTCAAAATCTCTTTTCTTAGAATCAGGTTTTGGATTACCTTTTTTATCAGTTTTAAAATTTCCATTCTCATCAACTAAAGGTTGTTCAATGATTACTTTGGTATATCCAAAGAAATCATTTGAAAAAATTTTACTATGTTCGTTTTCTTCAAAATTTTGATATAATGAAATAATTTCTTCTCTTTGAGAATTCGTTATTTCCTTTCTTTTCTCATTTAATTTTTTCTTCATTATTTTGAAGAATGGTTCACAATTTATTAATTGAATTTTACCTTGTCTTTTAGAGTCTTTTTTGTTGTTAACAATCCATAGATAAGTTGTTATACCAGTATTAAAAAATAATCTATCGGGTAGAGATACCACACATTCTAACCAATCATTCTCAATAATCCATTTTCTAATCTCTGATTCACCACTACCACTATCTCCAGTGAATAAAGGTGAACCATTAAATACAACACCAATACGAGAACCTTCAGGTTTCATTTTGGATATCATATGTTGAAGGAAGAGTAGAGAACCATCAGAAGAACGTGGAGTTCCTACAGAGAATCTACCCAATGGGTTTTTAGATT
>Ga0099849_1000512_pt1 | contig 17846 bp, 5 predicted proteins | sample CB_VirMetaG_4_FD_78177 | JGI IMG/M metagenome (GOLD analysis project Ga0099849, IMG submission 78177) | Freshwater to marine saline gradient viral communities from Chesapeake Bay - CB_1508_1M Viral MetaG | ecosystem: Environmental > Aquatic > Marine > Coastal | place: USA: Chesapeake Bay... | reverse complement strand
TGAGTGGGATTACAGTATGGACTATATAAAAGCAGGAGGAACCCATGAGTTTGAAATATAAGGAGCTAAACGAAGTTTCGATATTTGTTTTACCGTTTCTAGCTATTGAGCCTGGTATTCTAAAGGGAAGAGTTTTAAACGCCTATCTAGGAGACGATAAGGTAGATGCTTACAAAGAGGGACATATTTTTCTTCTTCATAGTAACTATCAGGATAGGCACTTTAAGCTTTTTGAGGAGATTGTAGAATCTAACGATAACTTTGTTAACTGCTACGATATCGTAGATAGTTTCTATGGTGTCAAGGTGTACAAGATACCTGATGACTTTAAGGATGCTTACGAGTCATTCCTAAAGTCTAAGTATTCAGAGTATTGCATGGCTTCTAGAGGCATGTGCTTTAGATACAATCTCCTACCAGAATCTAGGATTCTGCATCATGTATTTAATAAGTCAGAAGAGCTAAGGAATAAGAAGTCAGAGTACTTAGGAGTTGACCTTCCAGTAGAAGCCGAGCTTTGGTCTACCTGGGATAAAAGTCTTAACTACATTACAGATGACTTGCTAGAGTTTTTACGGTCTAGCTTGAAGAAGTCTATAAGATTATCACCTAGTAACAAATTTTACGATGAAACCTGAGTTTTGGAATAAGCAACTCGGAGATGGATGGTCAGCTATTTTAGCTGACCTTCTTTCTTCTGAGTATGCTGATAAGCTAATGAACAAGCTTAACAGTGAATACAATCGGACAACTGTCTATCCTAAAAAGACAAATGTCTTCCGTGCTTTTAGAGAGACCCCTTGGGAAGATCTAAGAGTAGTTATACTAGGTCAGGACCCCTACCATGACGGTAAAGCTACAGGATTAGCTTTTGCTAATGGTTTTGATATGAAAGACCTTGTAAAGAGTCCATCTTTAAGAAAGATAGAAGACTTGCATCAAGGGTATAAAGGTATAGACCATTCGCATTTTGTCTTTGATCCTTCTATGGTATCCTGGACTAAACAAGGAGTTCTTATGCTTAATACTGCTCTAACTGTAGAGAAGGGAAAGGCTGGTTCTCATAGCAAGTACTGGAAGAAGTTTACTGAAGGTGTTCTAAAGACTATAGCTGAGTACAGACCTGATTGCATCTTTATGTTATGGGGAGCACATGCTAAAGCATACAAGCCTCTGGTTAAAAGCTGTAATGTTCTCGAGTATGTACATCCAGCCTATGCTAGCTATAAGAAAATAGATTGGAAATGCCCAAACTTTGATGAAGCTAATTCTATATTAGAAGATGCCAACGGTCCAGAATACAGGATTTTATGGTAACTTTGTAATTATGGCGAAAAAGTTTAAAGATACAAAGCTAGGTAAGTGGCTAAAAGAGAAAGCTCCAGATGTATTAGATACTGTTGGGGACTTTTTGCCAGAGGAAGGCGTTCTTGGAATAGTTAAGAATATTATCGACAAGACTCCTGACCTGAGCCCTGAAGACAAGGCTGCTGCTCAAGCTATGGTAAGAGAGATGTATGAGCTAGAAGTAGCTGATAGAGACTCTGCCCGTAAGAGAGAAGTTGAAATTAAGAAAGCAGGCAAGCAAGACTGGATGATGCTTATCACAGGTCTTATAGGCCTAGCGTCCTTTGTATTTTTAATCTACGCTGTTGTCTACGTAGAAGGCGTTACTGATAATGATTTGTTCGTCCACCTGATGGGGATGATCGAGGGTGTTGTTATTGGTAACATTTTTGCTTACTATTATGGTACCAGCGCTCAAGACCGTAAATCATGAAACACCTAAAGAAAGGCTATGTCTACAATGGCAAAGCCATTAAGAACACCCAGATGGACACGGATGGTATGAGTCAACGTATGACTGACGCAGCTGATGCAAAGTCTACTAGGCCCAGACTGTTGATTAAGAGAGATGAGGAAGAGGACTGGAACTAGTCCTCTTCTTTTTTTAGTCCTAATGCTCTGTCGAAGATATCTTCGTTAGAGAATACTGAGAAGTCTGTTACCTTTTTACCAGTCTGCAGATCTGCACTAGCAGTACGGTAGAGTTTATCAAATCCGATAACTCCTGGAGTTAGCTTAACAGCGTCTCTTACTGGCCACCACCAGCCTTCGTAAATCCCTGATTGGATCTCCATAGGTCTATCGTCAAACAGTCTCCCTACAGAGTCGTACAGTTTTTGTCCTTTATCTTGCAAGTAATATGCAGGTATAGGGTTATCTACTAGTCGTCCTGCTTCTAGTGGGTTTAGGTAGAATGAGATATCATTCTGGAACCTGTTAAGCATGTTTAGACTAAAGATAGCTGCACCTTTAGCTAGAGTGAGCTCATCGTCATCCTCGTCAAAGGCTGACATAGCTGCTGCCAGTACTAGTTTAGAGAATACTCCAAGTGCCATATAGATAAGCCACTCACTGTAGGTAGCTGCTATATTCTCTGCATCTACTTTATCGTACTCTTTCTGGAGCTCTTGTTTCAAGTATTTATTGAACTTGAAAGGATTCTTCATTAGAGATGCTCCAAAAGCTTTTAGTGTAGACAAGCTGTTACCGGCTATGATGCTGGCCTTATCTGTAAAGCCTAGCTTGGTATTCTTTTGTCCTTTCTTTTGTGCTAGTACAAGAGGAGGTATAAGCATGTTAAAGAACGGTACAGCTCCTAGAGGTACAGAAGAACGGTATCTACCTTTAGTAGTATAGCCTGCTATAGCATCATATCTTTCAACATCAAATCTATCTGCTACGGTTCTAAACATCCAGGTCTTATACTGGGATAGTGCTCTACCTAATAGATTCTTTTTGAAAGGTACTTTATTGTTGTAGTCACCATGTACTCTTTCTACTACGTTCTTAACGTATACAAAGAACTTATCTGCACTAAACTCTCTGTGCTGATCTCCTCCTACAATCTTATAGGTTTTTACTTTTTCAGGACCTATTTCTTCATTAGTATAAGCTTCTAACAGAGTAGTAGTAGTACCATCTTCTAGAATAACTTCGGTATCCATCATAATACCTGTCATTATAGTAGCCTGGTTTACGTACTCTGTTTTTTCCATTAGCTTATACAAGCCTTCTTCCATTGTCTTTCCTTCCTTTACTTTTCCTAATCTGTTCTTACTTCCGAACTTTCTATAGGATGTCTGAGGTCTCTGTTCAAGAGGGGGTAGTCCAATCTGGTAGTCCTTAGCTATCTGTGCAATCTTTACTGCTAGTTCTGCATTTCTAGGATTGAAGGTAGCATGTGATGATCCTACCTTTCCGAGGACTAGTTTATAAGCCCTTTGAAGACTCCCTGTAGTAAGGTCTCGACCTTTGGAGGCTTCCATAAAGTTGGCTAGGTATCCGAAACCTGTGTTAGCAACGGCTGACGGTACGGATAGACCTATACCTAGTGCTTGATTGAGTCTAATAAGACCATCTGCTACTTTGGTAGGACTCACTTGACCGCCAATAGACTCATACAGCTTTTCTAGTCTAGCCTTTTCTCCTTTTAGCTGGTCGTACTCCATCTGCTCGTCTACAGTAAAGTTTCTTCCCGATGCTTGGATACCTTCGAGCTGCTCTATTTTTTCTTCTACCTGTTCTAACTCTTGTTGTACTTCCGCAGCTTGCTTCTTCTCTTCCGACGTTAGAACTGTACCAAGTTTGATGCCTTTCTTCTTAGTAGATAGTCCATATACTTTCTCATCTAAGAAAAACTCTAAGGCATCCATCATATTCTTGGCTTCCCCCTTCTCCCTTTTTCTACTTTTAAGTACTTCAGGTGCTAAACCTTGACCTTGTATTTCTCCAGCCTCTACTTCCATAGAACTAACATAGCTAGTCATAATAGCAGAGATAGGCTCTAGTGTTCTTCTGTGCCCTGCCATAAGAGTGTTTACTCTGTACATGGCAAATGCCCCAATTAGATTAGAAGAGCTTTCTTGGTATAGTTGATCGATAGCATCTTTTTCTAACTCTCTTAGAACATCTGGTTCTGGGTATGCTCCTCCATTTCTTTCCTTATAGTCTTGGACTAGTTCAGCTTTCTTCTTGGATACAAGTCGTTTGAAGTTGTTTACAGATACACTAGAGATATTTACCGATTTGGTTTCTCTATTCGTAGCTGGATTTATTCGCTGATCAGTAAATTCATTGCTATTAGCTTCTCGGATAGATCGGATAATAGAGTCCTTCATGTAGGTTCCTGATGCCATCAGACCTGCAGTTCCGTTCACTGTCATCTGCTTATACAAGCTTTCCTCCATCAGCGGTATAGACAGATCACCTAGGAATCCATCTATATCTCCTAGCATGTTTCTACCTTCATTAATAAAGCCCCTAAACATATCGTAAAGCTCTGCAGTAGTCGAGTCCCCCATGATATCCAAGTAGTTCTGGTCGAAGTACTCAGACTTATTGGGGTTAGGCATAGATGCTACAAACTCGTAGTTAGCATATGACTTAAGCAGGTACCCATCCTCGTCTTTATAAGACTTTAATGGGGCAGGTTGCTCTGCAGTAATTTCATAAGGAGAATGCTGAGCCAACCAGAACTCAAAGGTCTCTGTATCTCTTTCTGTAAGCCCTTGCTCAGGAGATCTAGTACCTAGTAGCTCTAAATACAAAGCATCCCTTTGTGCCTGGAACTTTTGTACCCTAGTCTTCATACGTCTCTGGAGCTCTGTAGCTTCTCTGTCTCCAACAGCTTGAGACAAAATCTGGGCTAGCTCATCCTTAGACTCTTGAGACTCCTCGGCTGTATTCAGATACTTGGCTGGGAGCATACCCCCCGTAGTATCAATATCTTTTATCCTACCTGCAGGAGATAGATTTACGTGAGTTCTTTTGTACCAATCTGCAGCATCCTTAGCAGCTTCTTGCTTTTGCTTTTTAGCTGCTCTAACCATGCCTTTACTAGACTTGGCATCTAGATTTTCCTCAAAAGCTTTTGCTCTATTAAGAGCGCCTAGTACCTCAGAACGTTCATCAAAATATTGAGAACTATAAGGGTTTACTAAGTACCTAGTAAATCTACCTTTCTCGTCTCTCTGACGAAACTTTAACATGTCATTAGGGCTAACTATTTTAGCTAGCTCCAGTAATCGATCTAGATCTTTTTGTGCCTGTCTCTGGTATTGATTGTTTACCTCTGATACCTTGGTAAACAGAGCCTGCAACATAGGTTGGTGAGTCTGTCCTATATTGACAAAGTTCTTTCTCAAAATATTCATGTCTTGGAGGATCTCTAGAATCTCCTCATCCGACATGTTATCAGTTATAGCATTCTTTCTAGTAAACTGAACAATAGCATCATTACGACGTCTATAGATATGGTCAGAATACTTTTCTTGGAATGCTCTTGACTGACCTATAAACTTCTTTGTAAACTCCTTATCTTTTAGCTCTTCATCATCTAAGAATGGGTGCTTACCATCCTTAGGAGGCTCAGAGGCTGCTTGCCAAACTTCTAGCTTTTCGATAGCTTCTCTGAGCTCAGCCATGCTGTAGGTACCTTTAGACAAGAAGTTTCTCATCCACAGGTCATCATTTTTCAAGTTATCGACTAGGTCCGCAACCTTAAACGAACCTAGGTAATCTGATATCTTACTATTTAGGTCCTCTCTTTTTTTAATAAGAGTGTCCTGTTGAGCTAGGTTAATCTGCTCTGCTTCATATGAGAGATCGCCTGTTCGTAGCTCGTCCTTTAGCTTCTTAAGCTTTTTAGTAGCCTCCTGCTTTTGTCTATTAAGCTGGTCAAGAAACGGAATGTTAGCATTACCTACCAAGAGATACTCATTATTGTTCTCTTCAACTCTAACCTGGTGACTCTTCTTATTAGGGGACAGGCCAACAACAGCTCTAAAAGTATCCTCCATACCTATATTCTCAATATAGTCCTGGGCTTTATCCCGAAGCTTTTTAGCTTCTACCTCTGACATATTAGAATAGCTACGGGTCATACCTTCTGAGGTTTCAGACCATTGAGCAATACCCAGATCATTTTCTATGTACTCAGCAGCTGCGCTTTCAGACCTCTGGGATGCAGGATTAACTCCTATGGGAGACTGATATTGAGCAGTCTCAAGCTGTAAATGCTTAGCCTCGATATCAGCATCCAAGGTGCCTTTAATTTTAGACTCTTGGTGGTAAATTCTAAAACCCTCTAGCTGGCCGTACTTATGCATGAGCCTAGCTAGGGTTGAGTTCTTATGTGTAAAAGCGCACTTTCTACTCATTATATTCTACATTTTACTGCAATCTGGCCTTCTTTGACCATATCTAGGTACATCTTTCTTTCCTCAGCAGTCAGCTGACTAACAAAGTCAGTAACATCCATTCCCAAATCTACTACCATTTCATTAGAAGGTAAAAATGTTTGACCTCCTGTACGTCCGAACTTCTTATTAGCTTCTTCTCTAATCCTAATAACATTAGGGTCATTATCAGCTAGCTTCAATATATCTCCATTAGATTTTATAATGCCCCTAGTAGTTTTAAAGACTACAAATTTCTCTGGGGTCTTAGTCTTGCTATAAGTAGGTACTATCTCTACTGCAACAGCTTGACCTGCTCCGATCATGTAGTTAGACATAATCTTACGTCTGTCCTTACTATCCGTCTTAAAGACCTCCTTACCATCCTTGTTAAAGATCTTATAAGTACCTCCTTCTTGAAGAACTGTATAGGTCTGTCTAGCTTTTCCTGTAGGTGTATATTCTACTTGTACTCCAGGTTGTTGAGCTACTGGAGCAGGATCTAGTTGATTATCAATAACTTTTTGGAAGTTTTCGTTATGGACAATGTTTGGCGGGAAGAAGAAACCTTCAACAACATCTTCTTCAACAAGTTTCTGGTCATATGCAGCATTTATAAACATCTGAGCCATTTCTTCTGCTGTGTACCCGTTGAGATTTCTACCAGAGTAGTCTGATACTAAAAACTCTTTATCAGGGTTTTGTCTAGCTACTTCGTATAGAGTTCTAATATTAGTAGTGATATCTCCAGCAGAAATAGAGCGTAGAGCATTATTTTCTTTTACTCTTAGATCCTTAGTAGGTAAGGCATAGCTTTGTCCTTGTAGACCTTCTCCTTGACCATAAACAGCTCCGAAAGCCATAGCCGCTTTAGCTGCTCCGGCTCCATGTCTACCTTCAGGGTTAGACCCAAAAACAAATACTTGATTTGGCTCTAGGCTTGTGACCTTTCCTGTATAGGTTTTACGCCCAGTACCAGTAGGAGCTTGTGGTTGAGCTTGTCCGGGCCTTTGTTCAAAAGTTATCTCAGGACCCATATCTACCTTAACTCCTTGTCCTGATGGAGTAGGACTAAATGTTATTACTGGCATTTCTGCTGGAATACTTGTTCTAGTATACTCCTCTCCTTTGACTACAGTCATTGCTTGCTCATAGGTATAATCAGAAAGTTTCTTTCCTGTAATACCTCCTAGGAGATCAGCTATTAGACTCATCAACTTCTCGAATAGAGTTTTAGGCACATCGGTCTCAGAAAGATCTTGCATTGAGTCCAGCATATTCTGGAAGCCTTCATCCGATAGAGCCATAGTTATAAACTCTTCTAGACCTCCATCAGCAACGGCTCCGTAGTATTTAGAGATAGCTTCTCCTGAGAACTCACCTGCTGGTAATTTTGCTTTGGCTCTCTTAAGCTGCTCTTCAAACTTTCTTAGCCCTTCAGGATCTGCAGTCTTAATATACTCTCGGTACTGAGCCTGTAGTTTTTCCAGGTTCTTGATAGCTGCATCTACTGCAGCATTACCTGTAGTACCATTGGCTCTGTACTGGGAGATTTTACTAACTGTTAAAGCATGTCCTACTTCGTGTAGAATAGCATACTCAGATAGAGTCTTATCTGCTACGTAGGCAACTTTAATAGAGTTGTTTTGAGAGTTGTAAGCTCCAGAAGGTCTAGGGTTTTCTTTGTCCGAAACTACTTGGCTAACAGAGAAATCTATACCCTTTAGTTCTTCCTCAGCTTTTAGTAGTTCTTGTGCTAATTCTCTAAATGCAGATGAGTCCGAGCTGTCTGCAATACTTCTAAGAGCAAGTGGCAGATTAGCTTTTCCTTTTTCTGGCAGATTAAGAGTCCTCTGAGTAGTCTGGATTTGAGTTGCTGGAGTAGAGTCCCTAAAAGGAGTTTTGTCTCTAAACATTATTTCTCCTATATCCTCTCCTGAAAAAATCACAGGAGCATCAGTGTCTGAAAAAGCAGGAGCTCCTGATTCTGGTGCTTCAACTCTAGGCACGATAGACTGAGCATGGGGAGCATCACTTCTGTCTTTCAAGAAATCTGCATTAAATTCTTTAAACTCTTTATCTCCTAAAGTAGGTAACGCTCTTGCATAAACATACTCATGATCAGAGCTAATACTATAGACAGTATTATCTCTATGGGCAAAACGAAGTTGTGGAATATCATCAATGAAGTAAAGACCAGTATCCGCATCTAAACTTACACTATCTCCAGAAAGTATAAATACATCTGGATCTTTAGTGGGAGTCATTTTGACATTGTTCTTAAGAGGGTAGCTATTAGTAGGATTATGTTGGTGATGCTGAGTTTCAACAGCCTTAGCAAATCTACTTGGAGTACGTAAAGCAGCATCTCTACTGTCTCTAAGAGCCTTCCAGAATCCTGTTTTATGTAAGTACGGAGTAGGTATATATCTTGTAAACTCTAATGCTTTATTCTGGCCACCTGTTACAAGGCTATATGTAACCAGCAGTGTTCCAAGATCTGCAGGTGTAATATTAGTACCCTCGATTACTTCTTGGTTTTTCATGGTAAACAACCTACTAAAAGCTCTAGCCATGTCATCACTGTTCATGTTATCCCCAGTGTAGTTAGGGAAATGAACTTTTGATCTACCGCCTACAGCGTTCTCTAGAATAAGGGTGTTAAGGAATGCATTATTTGAGAGCTCCTTAACTCCAGACTTTAGAGCTTTTTGTGTAAGAGCAGCCATATTTTGCTCTTTGCTATACAGGAGTCTCTCTCTTATTCTCTGTACCCCCATAGTCTCATCCTGGGCGATACCTAAAATGTCTGCAGAAGTATTAGAAAGCCAAGTACTAACATCTGAGTACAGCATAGATCTTGCTGACTCTTGTGCTCCTTTAGTCATTTTCTCTTTAGACTCAGAGAGGTATCTATCAAAGAAAGGAACAGCCCCATCTCCCATTTTGTTGTACTCTTGACTAAATACAGCTAGAGGTAACTCTTGTTGGTAGATAGGATGTAGAGCCGATACAACTTGAGCAAACAGTTTTGCAGAAACTGTATTGGGTTTTAGGAAAGTATACTGACCATCAGAGTTAGGAAGTATTCCTAAGTTAATGTACTTAGGATCATTTTCTAAATCAGTATAAGCCTTTGTTCCTTCTAGTGCTTGTCGAGCATCTCCTACTAAGTCTGCAATATTTGTTACAGGATTCTCTCTTTCAAAAGTGCTCTGAAAATTAGTAATCTTACTATAAAAACTGTCTGCAGAAGGACCAATGCCACCACCCTGAGAATCTAGGTTTAGGTATCTCTGTGCCTCTAGAACCTCTGAATTTATTTTTTGAAGATTTCCTGCAACCATATCGGCGCCTAGAGAATATGCTAGGATCTTATTAGACTCTTCTACTGAAGCACGTCTAAAACCAGTCTCTGAGCTGCTGTCTGCAATTTCTACTATAAAGTCTTTACCAGTAAACACAAATCTATGAGAGTCTGCAGCAGCAAATAGCCTTTTTACTGTATCATTATAAGAACCTTTTCCTTCGAATAATTCTTTCGCTTTTACTGCAGCTATGTCGTCCTTAGCTACCTGAAAGTGCTTTTTAGCTGCGTTTATCATTTTAGAACGCAGTCGTCGTATTGCCTGGAATTCCTCAAAAGTCTGTGTTCTGGACTGCTGATACTTAGCTCTTAGCTTAAGAATTGGAGTTTCTAGAAACCCTAGGATCATATCCTCTTCAAAACCAAGTAGAAGCATAGGGCTGATATACGCAAATGTAGATTGGTTTACATTCAGGTAGTTCATAATCTGCTCCTTCTCGTTATCAAGAGCAGAAGACAAGAAGCCTTCGATAGCATCGTTCTTAGTTCTTCCTCTGTTTGTAAGAGTGTTAACACCTGTTAACTTATCCCCTACAATGTCTCCTAGCTTGATTTCAGTTGTTGCTCCAATAGTATTGGTAAGATCTGCCTGAACCATTGCATTAAATGTACCTACCCTAGCGAATACACCAATAGCCTCTTTAGCGCCTCGGGCTTCGTTATACTTTTTGGTTTGATAGCTAGGAGATATAATAGTACGGTCCGACAGTCTAGAAGAGTTGTTTGCTCTTTCCTCAAAGTAAGTCTTAAGACCTTTTGCTTTTACAGAAGCACTGAAGGCAGAGTCAGCTAGTGGGCTATCTTCAGCAGTAGTCCCGTCCATTTTAAGGAGACCAAAGCTTAGAGGCTTAGACATAATTTTATAGACCTTCTTGTTCTTCATGATTTCTAGTCTTATGTCTAGAGCATCATTAAGTAGTAGAGCTTCCGCTAGTTCCAGCTCCTCTCTGGTCATTAAGTCTATGTCAGCAGTTTTATGGTCAAACCCTATCTTGCCTGTAATTCTTCTAATTCCTTCTGGGGTTACTGTTATACCAGGGAAGTAGTTAAACAGCTTATCAATATCGAAGTCAGATCCCATCTGAGCTACGAATGACGCAGGAGCTACAACAACATCTCCCATTGTATCGGGCAAGAAGCCTACGATTTCTACAGCTGCTAGCGAGCTATAGCCCTGGGTAGGAATACGGAAGCTGAATCCTTCTAGTACTTCTTTAGGTACTTTATTAGGATCGAGTATTAGCCTACCGTCTTCGGTTTTTTCAGCGTACTGTCTAAGATCTACTTTGACTTTTTCCTTTTTACCGTCTACGACCTTTTCAATAAAGAACTTATTGGGTACTACAATCTGTGCAGGCTTGACGACCCCATTCTCTATACGAGCAGGCTTAAGGGCCCCCTCTTCCATATCGAAACCTGGGGTAAATAATATACCGCTCTTCTGGAAATTTCCTTTAGCTACAGAAAAACCAAACTCAGTCATAAGGACTGTAGACTGTCCTTTAACTTTTTTCTTGGCTATATTCTTAGATGCCAATGAGTTGATGAGTGCTTGGTATCTATTAGAGTCAGTAGATAGATCCAATGGAACTACGAACTCTCCATTCTCATCTAGGTTAAGGCCGTACTCTAGGTTGGGATCTAGGCCACCATCAGTAAATGATTGCTTAAGAACCTCAGAAAGCTTCTTCCTGTTAAGCGTTCCGTCTTTGTTTAGAATTTTTTTCTCTAGCTGAGCCTTTCTGATCTTAAACAGCCTATCATGGGTAGTATCCCATCTGTCTACAATGTCCTTAGCTGCATCTTGCTCAAACGTAGATCTAATAGCACTTAGGATATGCTTAGACTCTTGGGTACCTCTAGTTGCTTCGTCTGTTTGCTTAGACGGAGTAGCCTGCTGGATTTTCCAGTATTCTCGTTCAAAGACCTGAACGGGCGCATTGTCATCTAGAACAAGCTCGCCAGTATCCTCATCTTTAGTTACATCAATACTTCCAGTCAGAGCATCATATAACTCGTCTTGGGCCTTGAACTTACCTACAATGTTTTCTGGCTCTCTGCCTTCTTCTATAGCCTTTTTATTTTCTAACTCCTGATCTTTATTAGTGTAGTAGATCTTATTATCAGCTGCAGAGCTTGGGAACCCTACTTTTACAGCAGACTTAGCTGCAAGACGTACGGGTAGCCCAAAGTTGGACTCTACTTTTTCTAGAGCTACTCTAAGGTTATCTATGTCGAGACCTTTAGTAAACTGCGGGATTAGCGGAACACCTGAAGACTTTACATAAGTTCTAGCATTGTAGCTTTTGCCTCCTCCGATGTTGATGGATCTATCTACTACAGCTACTGGTTTCTGAGCTTCAAATAGAATCTTACCCATCCAAGACTCAAGCTCAGCTCCACTTGTAAGAGTTCTTGCTAGCTGGTTATACTCACTCTCGGTAATTTCTCCAAGGATTAGCTTAGAGTCTAGGAACTCCCTCCAAGTAATAAACTCCTGGGCATCTGCGATCTCAGATCCAGCATAGCTATCTCTATACTCTTTCGGAAACCGTCTGAGGTATTCAGCAGTCTTTACTTCTTCAAGCTTAGGATCAGTGTAGAATAGCTGGAGGTACTTAGTCTTACCAGGGGATACTGCAGGAGTAACACCTGGGGCAAGAACAGAAGCCAAGCGCTTTTGGATATTATCTCTTGTTGTAGCTAGGAGACCTTCTATACCCTGCTGGTCGAGTGTATCCTTAATACTGGTCTCTTTATCAAACTGCTTTGAGCTAAATCCTTTAGTATAGAGAGCAGGGTCCCCAGCAATAAGCTGGAACATGTTAGCGGCAGATATCATCTGATTGAGCACATAATCTGCTGCTACTGCTCTGCCAGTAAGCTGTCCTAGTTTAAACTCTTTTCCCTTTTGATCTTTGTAAGCGTCTTTTAGAGTATTTAAGTAGCTAGTAGGCACAAAGCTATTCTCCTGGCCAAAAGCTTTAGCATTGATATTTCTGGCCCGCATATCCTCCATACCCTCAGTGACTAGAGTATTTAAGCTTTCACGAACTATCTCTTTAATCTGTGCTATTTCTTCCTTCTCTAGCTTACCTTCTCTATCAATAACTAGATCTCTAGCACTTACTTTAGGATCTGAAGGAGATTTTCCTTTAGGTACTATGTTCTCTTTATTTAAGTTAGGGAACATATGGAATAAAGATGCTCCAATTCGGTAAGCTAGGTCGTCTACATTATCATTGTCGTAGATACGAGCAATTCTTTCTATCTCCGGTAGAACAACATGTTCATAGAATAACTCTACAGTATTCTTGTCAACAGAACCTTGTTCTTCTAGAACGAATACTGGTACCGCTGTATTAACTGTAAGCATGTTTGACTTATCTGAGTAAGTCAGTGGGGTAGTTCTAGTCCTTCTAGTAGTTCCAAACTCGTACTTCCCGCCTTTTTTTAGAGCAGCTTTTTTAGCAGCACCCCCTGTCCAGAAGAGTAGGTGTCTAGTCAGGTAGTTATCTGACTCTACCATCTGATCAAAGTCTTCTTGCCCTGTAGATTCAGCAAACTCTTGTAGAGGTCTAAAGTTTAGGAACTCAATAGAGATACCTGGCGTACCGCTGAGATCAGAAGAAGTGCTAATAAGATTATTACCCTGAGGGCTCATCATGTAAGACCACAGAGAGTTGCCTGAGAATACAGTATTGTTTAGCCTGCTTCTGACATTAGGGTCCATCAACCTCATCAACTGTCTAGTAGCATAGTTATGCTCTGTAAACGTGTAGATAGTACGGTTACCTACAGTAAATGAGTTGCTCATCTTAGCGGGGCTAACTACTGCTTCTCTTCTAAGCAGAGTTTTTATAGCAGTTTGGTTGATAGGGTTAGTCTGATCTACACCATTATCAGGCCCGAAGTTTTTATTCTTTGCACTCTTAAGAGCTTTCTTAAGAACTACAAACGGCGAGTAAGCATTGTTAAACAGGTTGTTCCTACCATTGAAAGTAAGTTTTAGGTTTGCCCCCACTTTGTAACCTTGCTTAGGATCTGCCATTTGCATTAACAGATCTTCCGATAGCTGGAGACCTAGAACACTTTCTAGATCTTGACCCAACTGCTTGATTTCTTCTGCGCTAGTAAATGCACCTTTTTCTTTTCCTCTTTTAGCAAGCTCATCAAGGTTATTGATAGCTCTGTTAAATGCCTCCTCATTAGGCTCGTATACATTCGTCGATACGTTAAGGGTATAAAAGATGTCTCTAAATCTATTCTGTGTCTCGTTAAAGATTCTAATAGCAGAGTCCCCAGAGTTGTGGTCGATAACAACTGCGTTGAAGCTAACTATTCCTGTTATAGGGTGCTTGCTAGTCCCATAGAGAATAAGAGGGGCTTGAACCTTTGCCTTAGACATATTGCTGGCAAACTGGTTCTGAACGTCCTGTCCTACCTCCTTAGAAAATAATCCATCTGATTCTTTATCAAGTTCTTCTACAAGCTTAATAACTTCATTAAAGTCTGAAGTTCCAAACATAGCTTCGTTAAGTCTTGACTGTATTTCTACAGGAAGACTATCAGCACCGAGTCTAGTAATTAAAGAAGGAATCCAATTTAGCTCCTTCTGCATGCCTGGAAACTCTAGGTAGATATTGGCTAGATTTAGCAACTGCTGTTCTAGACTAGAAGAAGAGCCTACTTGAAGCTCATGGAGCTTATTAAATACCTCTTCGTAGTTTACTAGTACAGGGGCCCCAAAGCTATTTCTCAGAATGGTAGGCTTCATCTTAAAGCTACCATCTGGATTTGTAATAAAGTTTCCTGCCTCGTCTCTTGCTCTTACAAACTTAATCTGAGGTACTGTAGATAAGAAAGCCCGTAGTTTTCTACTAACACGTAGCTTAGGGTCAAGAGTAAGGAAGAAATCATCATTATGGGTAGTTCTCTCAGGAGCTGCACCGTCAAAGCCATTAGTTTCTTGGTCTTCAAGAGTTTTAACCATTTCTACCTTAGCAGCTTGTTCAACAGCTAGCTCTTGGAATAGCTTTTTGTTACCAGGTTGCTCAAAAATAGACTTGATAGCTTGTAGGTTTCTGATGTTTCTATCGATTACAGGCTGAATCGAGGCAAATGCAGGTAGTCCTGAGATTTCTTGGAACTCTTTAATACGCTTATTAATATGCTTCATCATATTAGTATAAGCGATATCACCAGCAGTATCTGCCCGCATGGCATCTCTAGAGCTTCCTTCTCCTTCTACAAGGAGTCTTAGAATTTCTTTGGCACCAAAGTCTACTGCTTCTCTTTGTACAGGCTCAGAAAGGCCTTTGATACGCTTGCCGTCAAGCTCTTCTTTAGCCTCTTGAGAAAGGCCATCACCTACTAGGAAGAGCTCTCCTAGATCTTCAGCTCCTTCTGTGTCTTCTTCTTGACTTGCTTGTCTTTGTCTTAGTAGCTCATTAATCTCTGCTGTTTTATCAGCAAAAATTGCCATCTCGTTAGGAGAGAGATCGCTATTGTTCTGGATTTTAGTAGCTATACTTTCAAGCCTTTCGTCAGATACCTTACCAGTATTTACGAAGGTATCGTATTCATCTTGTGGAACTACATCTGGCTCAGCTACTTCTGTAGAAAGCTGCAGCTCTTCTACAATTTCCTGTATAGCCTCAGCCTCAGTCTTTTCTTCTTCAACAGCTACTGGACCAGCTTCTGTTGCTGCTACATTAGACTTTTTAACCGTAACTAATTTACCGTCTCTACGAACCTTATAAGAAGTATCAGTAACAGCTTCAATAACTCCAGTGCCTTTTTTACCTGTTAAAAGCCTAACCGGAGTGCCTACAGCAAGATCTTCAGCAGGCTTTGCTACTGTTTTAGGAGCTTGGGTCTTTTTCTCTCCGCTTACTGTAAAAGTAACCTTAGGATTCTGGTGGTAGATAGCAGTATTATGCTCTTCTAATACAGGTCCTACAGGCTTAACAATAGATACAGTATTGTCTAGCAGTAGCTCTACATAGTCTACTGCTTTCGTATTGATAGCATTTGGAGGAATGTTACCATCTGTATCAGTTACAACAAATGGTATAGGCTTGCTCTGTTGTAGGTTCTGTTTAGATACTGAGAACCTAAGAGCTGGTAGATTATTTACAAGTAGGCCTAGCTCCTTCTCTGTTAGATCCTTATCCTTTTGGACTGTAACAAGATCAGAGGTAATTGTTCCTAGCTTGGTAGCACTCTTCTTTACTAGAGTAATGGATTCATTCTCATAATCTGCATATAAGAAAAGTCTCTCAGTCTCTCCTTCAGCTAGAGTAACATCCTTATCTGTGTAAACAGCTGTAAACCTTTCTAGGAACAGCTTTAGTTTGTCTACAGCATTGAAGTCCTTTTTGGCAGAAGGCTTTCCTAGGTTGATACCAAATAGACTGCTTGCCTTACTAGCTAATGGATAGGAGCTAACTCCCATATTAGATTCTTCTGCTGTTACACTATCAGTAGCAGACCAAGCCTTCATTCCAAATACCATAGTATTGACAAAGCCTGGATTTAGACCTTGACCAATAAGAGGAGCTGGGTAGAAGTTAGTAATAGTAGTACCGTTCTTCTTTGTCTTAGACATTGGAACCAGTACATAAGGCATACCTGAGATCATGTTTGCAGGAGTAAACATGATGTTAGCTAGTTCATTCTCCTCAAACCCTAAAAGGTTTTCGATAGTTCTAGAGCCTCCCTTGAATGCAAAGTCAGAACCTAGCCAAATACCTACAGGAGAGTCTGTAGTAAAATATGTAGAGGCTGGAGCAGAGGTTTCAGAAAACTCAGTATAGTTAATAAACTGAGGAGTAATAGAGTTAATCTTACCACTGGTAGTAGCTCCGGCTTTATGGTTATCGAGAATAGTACGTCTTAGGTTTCTAAGAGACTCCTTCTCTTCAAGCATTTTCTCTTTTTGCTCTTCTTCACTAAGAGGATTACCCTGATCGTCCTTAAAGTTTCTTCTAGTCTCATTAACAGATAGAGGCGCACCTACATAGCCTACTCTTTCTCCATTAACTCGAATCTCAATTACCTCTGAGTCTTCTCTTACTTGTTCCTCTGTTACAGGGCCGCCAAACTTATTACTCTCGAACTCAGCTATTTCTTTAGCGTTTGTTCTAATGTTGTCGATAGATGTTTCTCTACCCTCAGTAGATCTAGGATCAATTACCTTAACATCAGGAGTAGTAACTACTACAAACTCTACAGTATCCCCTTCTGCTACCTGACCAGATAGTTTCCACATACCTGAGTCAGAAGTTTTATTAGTAGAGGTCTTAATTATCTTATTACCCTCTCTAGAGGTCTCAGTTTCTAGAGTTACCCCTTGTACAGTATGAGAGCGCTGGTCTGATGCTCTAGAGTATCCGTAGTTTAACTCTTCTTTGGCTTTATCTTCTACAGGTTCAGTTACAGCTCTAGTAGCTTTTTCGATTTTACCAGGGGTAACATCTTGATCAGGAGTACTATCAGTTACTGTAGGCTCCTTAACTGTTGATTTTTTTGGACCAGTAGACTTTGTTTCTTCAAACTCAATCTCTAGCTGAGAATCACCTTCAGTAGATGGCTCAGCAGAAAGCTCAACTTGGGGCACTCCTTCATCGTTAAACTCAATAGCAGGCTGCTCAAACTTAATTTCTTCTCCTGTTAGCTCATCATCGCTTACAACTGGAGCAGATTGTACATCATCAGTAGCAACTCCTGTATTTTTGTTTTCGACCTTAGCTTTAGCATTACTAATAGCAGACTTCTCTTTCTTAGAGTTAGTCATAGACTTAGATCCTACCTGAGATTTACGCTCAGCTCGGGCTCTTTCTGCAGCCTTTTTAGCAGCTGCCTCTCGTCTTAGTCTTTCTTCCTTAAGTTTCTTTTGGCCTTCTGCAGTAGTCAGCTCTCCTAGAGACTCGTTAATAGCTTCATGGCCTTGGGTAGCTACCTCTTTAGCAGAGATAACATTCTTAAGCTGTTGATACTCGGGCAGACTTTCTAGGTAAGACTTAATGTCAGATACTTTAGTCTCCTTTACAGGGCTTGTCTTATCTATCTTTTCATCAAGTGCAATCTCCTCGGCTGTCTTTTTAGTGGCCTGAAGATTGCCTAGCTCATCTAGGCTATAGTTGTAGGTAGAGTCAAAGTTATTTAGCTTCTCTAGAACGGTAGAAGTAAGCCCATCCTGTTGGGCGTTTAGCTCTCCAGTTCTATTCTCAATA
>Ga0099849_1000509_pt1 | contig 17891 bp, 16 predicted proteins | sample CB_VirMetaG_4_FD_78177 | JGI IMG/M metagenome (GOLD analysis project Ga0099849, IMG submission 78177) | Freshwater to marine saline gradient viral communities from Chesapeake Bay - CB_1508_1M Viral MetaG | ecosystem: Environmental > Aquatic > Marine > Coastal | place: USA: Chesapeake Bay... | reverse complement strand
GAGGACATTTGAATGATCTATGAGTGTGCAGTCTGTGGTATCCAACTATCATGCCCAAACACCCATTTAAAAAATACACAAACACAGCAATAGCATAGTGATACAATTCACCATATATGATCATTGGAATGATTGATAGGTAGGCAGTCATCTGCATGATGAATATGCCCAGTGCATATTTTGAAACACTAAACAATTTTATTCTACTGTCCTTGTTTCTGTGTGTGTGATCAAATCATTACTGTAGTTTGTTTTCATTGCAGACAAAAATGCTAACCAATCTGGATCATTAACTACAGCTGTCTCAGCGGCAGTATCTCTAAAAACAAGAGTGCCTGTTGATTTTAAATCACTGTTTTGCACAATGTCAAAACTCACAATGTCTCCAGTTGATTTGAAATGGTCTATTCTGCTCTGCATGTCAGCAGTGATAGGATACCATGCAACATCTGTGGATGGACGTTCATTTACAATTGTATAAGTTACTGTCATTTTTTGCTCCTACTCATATTTATTGGCATCAAAAACAGCATGGTGTATTTTATGGTTATAAATAGCTAAAATGCAGTTCACCATAGATCCAGACAAGTTTTTGAGGCACTCATATGTTGCCAAATTACGAATTTTGTATGTGTTTTCTTTTGCCACTGTGATTTATTGGGCCATCACAGAAAATGTTTCTTGGCTCACTCTGATCATGGTTTTTTATGCTGGGTTGATGTTTTCACGCATAGGTTCAGAAGCTGGATTTCACAGATACTTTGCTCACAAATCATTTAAAACTTCACCATTCAAAGAAAATTTACTGTTGTGGTGGGGCACTGTGTTGGGTGTTGGTAGTTGTCTGAGTTGGGCAACCATGCATCGTCTACATCACAAAGATGCTGACACAGAGCACGATCCTCACAGTCCATACTTTGAAGGTTGGATCAAACCTTTTTTTGGTATCCCAAGTTCAAAAAATTATGATCACAGAATCACCCGCGATCTGTTGAAATCTAAAATGCAACTGTTCACACACAAACACTATTTCAAGATCAATCTTGCATGGATTGGTGTTTTGTCTGTGGTGTCTTATGCTGTTGGCACCATGCTACCATTGATTGTGTTCTTTTCAATGGCATCACTGTCTCTGTGGTTGCTGTACGGCATAACCAACACCATAGAACACATGTTTGGCTACAGAACTTATGCAGTGCGAGATGCCAGCAAAAATCAACCCATCCTGAGACTGCTGTTTTTAGGAGCAGGACTGCACAACAATCATCACTACAAGAGCAGTTCACACACATTTAATTTGCGTAAAAAATGGTGGGAATTTGATTTTGATGGTTGGTTGATCGAATTGTTTTTTATGAAAAAAATTAACTAACAATCTTATAGATTTCTTGATTCATAGTCGTGTCTACAATGGTGCCATGTTGTTGTAAAAAATCTTTGTGATATATTGCAACAAAATCTTCACAATCAACTGCATTGGCAACAAGTTTGTTGTCTGCAAGATACACACAATCATCTGTGATGTCATCCAACAAATCACAACTGCCATACTTTTTTGTTCTTTTTTGATACAGATAATCCAATATGACTGTGTTGTCTGTGGTGATCATTGACACATAAATCTCAGAAGCATGGAGTTGAAAAACTTTCATGCATGCCAAAAAGTATTCATATGAAGTGTGGGTAAACACACTGTAGGCAAATATTATGTCATATTGCTTGACTAATGTGGGCAACTTTTTTTCGCCAGTGGCATTGTACACACAATTGTATAAGTTTTGATGCACAAAATTATACTGAGGATAGCATTTACAACAGTGTGCATATGCTTGTGCATCAACTTCAAATCCTGTGTAAAATTTTGGATCAATTGTGGTGGTGAGATTGCCGTTGCCACATCCATAGTCTAAAACTGTTTTGTTGGCAATGTCTGTTGGAATGTATAAGTCATACTTTTCTACATGCATAACATCTATCTGCCAACAATCATGTATCTAGTGTATGAATTAGTATGCATCTGTAGTTGTTCGATGATTTTCAAATCAAGGGAATCGGCAAATTCTTCAAGACTGTGTTTACAATTGGTGTGTTCTGGCAGAGCAAAGTAATTGTTGTTTTGTAAAACAACAACAGCATTGGTTTGTTTTCGGGCAACAAAATTATTCAACACTTTATCTGAAAAATGTTCACATGATGTAGACACAATCACATCAAATTTTGAAGGATTAAAATTTTCCACAGTCTGCCATTCAAACTGTATGTCGGAATCAGGATATAACATAGCTCCAATTTCCATGCACTGTTTGTTGCGATCAAAACTTGTCAATTTGGTTATTCTATCACCATAGTGTTCACGCAGTTTGTGTGCCATAAGTCCAAACCATCCACCTGCCACACACACTGAAAATTGATCTTTTAATCCAATATAATTTTCTGTGTGTTCAATCAACCAATCTTTGCAGGCATGCTGTCTTGCATTTTCAGAATTGATGATGGCTTTGACCAAAGGATCGTTTGTAAAATAATCAATGGTGTTAATGAGTCTGTCAGACATAATCAAGCATACTTATAGACCCTATAAGTATCACAGCAATGAAAAAGATGTGGCTTAGAATAAAATTATGGTGGCATTCACTGTGGCATAAACCCAACAAGGATGATGATTTTGTCTACTAAAAACCTTATGATTGCAGGAGGGTGTAGTTTCACTGAAAATTGGGTTAACAAAGCAAATACACAAATGCCCGAACTATGGGCAAAAGATAAAGCATCAAACAAATATTACAAAACAAAATGGAAAAAAATTGAACCTTTTGAGGTTTGGCCTGACATTGTATCTCGCAGTCAAAAACTAAATTTAATCAATACTGCTGTTGCAGGATCAGGCAATGATGCTATCTTCCATAAGGTTATTGATCAAATATTCAAATATAAAAAACAAATAAAACTGGTTGTTGTGATGTGGTCAAATTGGATCAGAAAAGACATACAAGTGAATCCTAATCTTTGGGAATCAACAACATTCATACAAAGTCATATGCATAATAGAATAAATCTTTTCAAAACAATGTACGAAATTGGTGCTTTGAATGAGTTTGCCTGTATAGATTACTTTTTCAGATATAGCATGATGTTGGAAGAAATTTGTACAAGCTTTGATATAAAATTAGTGCAATGCCAAGGCACTTCTTGTTTGAATTCACCTCACAGTCTTGCTGAGTATCAAGTAATGAATGAAATAGACAATAAAGATCCTGCCATACGTCAACAACATTTAGAAGTATTTTGGCTGAATAGAGAAAAAGTTACCCGTAAAAAATATGAAATCGATTTTAAAAGATTTATCAAATATTTTATTGATCACTACGGGTTTGATTATTTAGAAGCAAAAGATAATTTCATAGATTGGCCTCTGTTTCCAGCAATAGGTGGACAATGTTTTAAGGATATAATAAAATCAAATTGGAAAAAATTTCAAATAAGTGAATTAGATGCTCATCCCAATGGTGCAGCTCATCAAATGTATGCTGGAAAAATTCTAGATAAGATTAATGCGTAAACCTTTAAGAAATATTATGATAGCAGGCGGTTGCAGTTTTTCCGCCAATTATATAGCAAATGCTAATATCACAAAACCGTTGCTATGGAGGTTCGATGATGATGGCAAGGTGTTGGGTACCCAACCGTGGATAAAACAAGAGCCATTTAAAGTTTGGTCTGAAATAGTCGCAGAAATGTTTGATTATGATTTAATTAATACATCTCACTCAGGGTATGGTAACGATTTTATATTTCATAACATTTTAGATCAAATTTTTACTTACAAAACACAAATAAAGTTAGTAGTAGTCATGTGGACAAATTGGTTAAGAAAAGATATACAAACAAGGAAAAATGAATGGAGGGCTTCAAATTTAAATCCAAAATCAGACCAATTTTGTATAGATTATTTTTCGTCACTTTATGGCATAGGTGGTTTAAATGGACCTGCTTGTGTGGATTATTTTTTTAGATATAGTCTTGCACTATCACAGATATGTTCTTCATTTCAAATTCAACTTGTTCAATGTCAAGGCACACACATCATAGGCGATCTAATATATAATGCAGGATTCCGTGATCTTTATGAAAAAGGCCTTTTAGACAAATATAAGCATTCTCGGTATATCACTGATTGGTCACGTAAAGACGTAGTCAACTATTTTATAAATCATAATTCTTACAATGATCTGGAACACACTGGTACGTTTATTGATTGGCCGTTGTTTCGTGAAATAGGCGGGAATACTTTCAAAGATATAATGGATACAGATAAGCAAAAATTTTATCTTCACGAACATGATCACCATCCTAATAAGTTAGCACATCAAATGTATGCTCAAAAAATTATAGATCACATCGATGAATAAAGCAATTTACAGTTTATACATAGATATTCCTGAACATGAATTAGACAATCAAAAACCATATTTTTGGGATTATATATCAAAGTCTCAGCGAACAAAACTAGTATTCAAAGAAAATTATAAAAAACTATTAGATGTAAAAAATACATACAGTCAACAAATAGGTGTAGATTTCCATATGTTCGAATATGACGAAAACTATAAACAGTATGAACAATTTTTTAAGACAAAATATCCTCAAATTACCACATACAATATTGTAAATTTTTATAAAATACATCTTTTGTACAATCTAGCAAATCAATACGATCAAATACTCTATTTAGATTTTGATGTGATTCCAGTTACTAAAGAATCGTTTTTTGATGTATGGGATTTTTCCAAGGGTATTTGTCTTTATAATAACAATGACAATGTTAATCGTAGAAAATTGCCCGTGCATATGTTACAAAACAGTGTACGAAGTCCGACAGCAAAATATTATAATGCACAAGCCATGTTGCACCATCAAGGGTTTAGTGGACAAAATGATGTTATCAACACAGGTATTGTTGGAGTTTCTAATCAACATCTTGCTGATTTGAAATATTTTGATAACTTTGAACAAACTCTTGATTTGATGTCTGAACTGAGACAAGGAGATGGCATGTATCCGCCTAATGTTGTTAATATGTTTGGATATGATAACGAAACAATTATGAGTTACAAAATAAAAACTAATAATGTACCAGTGCAATGGTTAGACACTTACTGGCACCATTTCTATGATGTTGAAATGTATATTCCCAACGGTGTAAAAATGATACATGCAATTAACAAAAGGTTTGATTTTGTTTGGAGGTATTATGAAAAGAATAATTTATAGTGTATATGTGGATATCTATGATCTGCAACAAGACCGTAGAGATATACCTTTTCATACTCAACAACAACTTAAAAAATTCCGCACCAAACTGATCAATTGTAAAAAACATTACGCTGAAATCACAAACAGCGAATTTAAATTATTTGCAAAGGATAAAATCTATGAGGATTTTTTGAAAAACTTTACACACGACAATTGGGAATTCAACAAATTAAACTTTTATAAACTTTATTTGTTTGAAAAACTAGCACAAGATTATGATGAGGTTTTGTACTTAGATTTTGATGTAGTGCCAAAAACTAATGATTCAATATTTGAAGTCACAGACAAAATTGCTGTCCATGCCGTTGATGCAACAAAAGAAAATACGTGGCCTGAAAAAATGTTAGTCGCTGGTCAAAAATATGAAGACAATATAAAAAGATTAGACGGATATCATTGGTACACAAAAGCCATGTGCAAACAAGCCATGTTAAGTATTGATATGACAAGTCCATTAAATTATTTGATATCAAACACAGCAATTTTGTTAGGACAAAAACAAGAAATTAAAAAGTTACAATTTTTTACAAGAATGAATGAAATGATGAATAAATTTGCACAGGTAAAAATAGAAAACCTATATGGCAAAGTATTAACTGACATGTTTTTTGTGAACAACGAAGTTTTTTTTACATATTTGTTAGAAAACTATCATATAGATTGGCACAATTTGTCTAATCAGTGGCACTACATACAATTAAAAGACTACAAAAATTCAATTGATGTATCAGAGGCAAAGTTTATCCACGCAATAGATAAAAACTTTGAAAAAATATTTAATGTATAAACCCTATGTTTTAAAAAAATTTTGTGATATTTCCACACACTGTTACGCCGGATGCCCTCAACTGAAAGAATATATATGAATTCAACTTACTGCACAGCACCATTCCATCACATATACTGCGACAATGGAGGCAGATATAGATTATGTTGTCATGCTGGTCCTAACAAGTCTATTTCAAAATATTCATCGACTACACACACGCCTTTTGAATATTTTATGTCTGAAGAAATGGAACAAATCAGACAAGACATGATGGAGGGCAAAAAAATAAATGGTTGTGAGTCCTGTTATAAAATAGAAGATGCCGGCAATCAATCCTGGCGACAGTGGAAATATAATAAACTTTATGACCATGATACTGTTGTAAATCGTGTAGGACTTAAACTAAGGATAAATGGTTCATTCTGTAACTTGTCCTGTTTTATGTGTTTCCCATACAATTCTTCTACAAGACGTACAGAATTAAAAGAAAGTAAAATAGATTGGTCACAATATGATGCTGGCTATGTTCCAGTTATGAGTGGTCAATATGATCGTATCATTAAGGATATTATAAAAAATATAGAAGTTGTTGATTACATGAATATCACAGGTGGTGAACCCATTCAACTGCCTAAACATTGGGAATTAATCGATGCCATACCCGATGAATACGCTAAAAACATAACACTCTCATATGACACTAATCTAACCAAACTCAAATGGAAAGATAGATCCATATTTGATGTAGCCAAACGATTCAAATCAGTCAAATTAGGTGTGTCTTGTGATCATTATGGAAAAAAATTATCATGGATACGATATCCTATTGATGTTGATGAATTTGAACACAACATTGTCACAGCACTATCATTAATCACACAGTTGAATTGCACAGTGTCAATACTCAATGTTCATGACTTAGACGACATATATCGTTACTACAAAACTAAATTTGGGTTAGAAACTACATTTTCAAATGTTCTTACAGGACCGGATATACTTTCAATTAAAAATCTGCCTAACAAAAAAGAATTAAGTAAATTATATCAAAAAAATAATATGATAATTCAAGAATTGCAAAAGGCAGCAGATAAAGATCAATATCAAAAAGGTCTAGAATATTGTCAAAAACTAAGTGACCATCGACAATTTCAATATAAAGAATTGTGGCAACACCTATGATAAAAATTTGCACTGTTTATTTCGAAGGATTGTATAAACCTGCATATGTAACAAATTTGTATCGCAGTTTAAAAAAACATTCATCAGTGCCATTTCAATTTATTTGCCTAAGTGACACACATCAAATAGAAGCAGATATGGTTTTACCTTACAATCATCACACATATATAAAACTACATTGGCACAAACTAAAATATTTTTGTGAATTATTTGCTGATCAATCCCCAAACGACGAAATTATTGTTATGGATATTGATCAAATTGTTATTTCAAACATAGACGATATGTTGTTGTACCCTGTGGGTCAAAAAGAATTAGTGTCTTATCAAAAATGGTGGGATATGAATCCCAATCCACCTGTGAGCATTAATGGTGGATGGTATAAATTTCGATCAGGACAACTCAATTGTGTTTGGAACAAATTTATTGAAGATCCTGAATACTGGCAATTATATTTTTACAACCAAAATGTTGTAAACTACAAATATTATGGCGAACAAAATTTTGTAGAAATGGTGTGCAAACGTAATAAAATAAAAATTACTCACATGCCAGGCCAATGGATTGGAAAATATACAAATGATGCAACTACAAATAGAAAACTTAACATGATGTATGCAGACAAGTTTGATCAAGACTATATGGTGTTAGATACTCCTAATGACGATCTAAAAATCATACACTTTGCAAACACAACATCAAACATTCATGACTGTGACGAAGAATGGGTAAAAGAAAATTGGATGGAATAATTATGAAAAATATCAATTTTAGAAAAAATCCTATAGATCACTACAATTCTATATACATAAATTTATCTGGTGGCACCGATTCAGCTCTTTTATTTTTTCTAATTGCAAAACACATTTATGATAACAATCTTTCTACCAAAATTACAACTGCCACATGTATTGAACCACAACCTTACTATGTAAAAAATGATTGGAATGTGAAAAAAATAATTCCTATTGTGCAAAACATGTTTCCAACTGTAAAAATTTCTAAACCATTGATTAAACAATTAGAAGGTTATACTAGAATTAAAACACAAGAAGATCGATATCCAAAGGTAAGAAAAATGAAAGAATGGACAAAAGAAAACTTTGCAAAAGGCGACTACGATTTAAGTATTTCAGCTTTATCAAGTTTTCCTCCATATGAAGAACTTGTAAAAAATAAAGAACTAATGGAATCTACAAAACATATCGGACCTGAAAACAGAACATTTACAGACACACGCAATGAAGATATTATTATCTACCATAATGGAGTAGATGCGTGGAGTCCTTTTATAAATTTTACAAAAAAAGACATTGCTAGACTTTATGAATATCATGATCTAATGGAAAATTTGTTTCCTTATACTGCATCTTGTAACAATTCTGCAGAAAATACAAACAACTTTACAACCCCTTGTCTAAAATGTTTTTGGTGTTTAGAAAAACATTGGGCATTTGGCTTATATGATTATCCCAAGAGATTACTTTCATGAGAATAATATGCGTTAACACAGGCAAAAAATACACACAATGGCACACAGACAATCTCAAACACATGATTGACCAATATTCGGGTCTAAAGTATGATGAATTTGTGTGCATGGACACAGATTTGTATGATGGTGTGTTTAACAAATTAATAATTTTTGACAGATTCCGTGATGGCGAAAACATATTTTTCGATCTTGATGTTGTGATTTACAACACATTGCCTGATCTTGTACGCAAAGACCTCACACTAGTTCACTGTTGGTGGCGTGACAAATATCATACCCCATTAAATTCATCAATCATGAGTTGGACCGGTGATTGTTCACACATATATCAAAAGTTTTTACAACAAGAAGATTACTACTTGATCAAATACAACAAAGGCATTGACGAATTTGTGTATCGTGAGTGCGAATACAAAACATATGATCGTGTGTGCTACACAATTCAAGGCAATGAATATAACCCCCGAGATGATGAATTTTCAATCTGTCTGTTAAACCAGCGACAGTTTCTCATGGAGCCTGGTTGGCAGGGTTGGTGGAAGGATTACTTTATTTCTGATACAGCTTTGACCACTTCTAATGGTGTTTGAGCTTTTCTGATTGCAGCTTTCTTGTCTTTATCCTGACAATTTTTTACTACATCCAGTTCAAAACTTGCTAACTTGAATGCAAACAAATTTTCTTTTTCTTCATCGCTTTGAAAATTAAACAAAAAGTCCATCATTGCTGAGTGAAATTTAGTTTCTGCCTTGTTAGCTCCATAAATCAATCCTTGATCTTTGGCTATCTTTATAACAGTTTTTTCAAATGCATTTTTTTCACGATTTATTTTATTCCATGTATTTTCATGTAATGTATCAAGATCACAAACTTTTAGTAATTCTTGGCACCATGGATGCTCTAAATTATATTCGATTACAGTTGGAGTATATGTTTTGCTTTCTGGAGTTTCTAACAGTATAACTTCAATTTGTTGTCGTTCATTATCAATAAAGTGTGCAGTGACAAATTGTTTTTCTAATATTTCTTTAGTAATCATACAATTATGTATTAGGATTTACTTATTCTTAGGTACGTTGTGGATGCTGTGCTAGGAACACCATCTGGAAATTCTTGTGCTCTGTAGTCATCTACAGTAACTTGTCTGGTTTGATAGTCGCCTGATCCATTTAGAATAGTGTTGGTTATACCAGAACCTCTTGTGGTGCCTGATGATAGACTGTATGATATTGCATATCCATCTGCAGAAAACGCCGCTGTGTATCTGATCCATTCTTGCACCAATGATTCAAATGTAGCTGCCGGATAAACCTGTAGATCATTATCACCTCTGATAAAAATAGGTGCTGTGTATGAATTGTCTGAACCGTTTATTCTGTGCAGATAAAAATTTGAAATTGTTGTGGGGTTATCCAATGCATGATCACCAATAGTTGTGTCAGAATAAGCTGTGGTGTCAGCACGAGTGTCTGTAAAAATAGGTGTTGAAGCGCCGCTGACTTCTGTTGCTCCTGCCACAGATGCAGAAGTTGATATAAAATATGTGCCTGCTTGGTCGGTTGTTGTGGTTCCTGCTACCAACAAGTCAATGGCTGGATGTAGGAATGTGTCTTTGACATCTGTCAGAGTCATGGCATATATGTTCCCTGCTGATTGATACACTGGCCATGTTTTGCCTGTGTCTGCTGTGGGTGTAAATGCACCCACTGTGGCAGAATCAATTTTTGAATAATTTTCTGTCACTGTTTGTGGTTCTTGTGTGGTTGCTTCCGAAGGGAATGCAGTGGTCGATGTCGACACAGCACCTGCTTGTAATCTTGTATCAGATATAGTGCCTAGTGAACCACCCGATCCAACCACACTCAGCGTTACTGAAGGCGAAAGTGAATATTGATACACAATCTGACTGAGAATGTTGTCAATCTGAACTGAAGTCATTTCTTGCAAATTACCTGCGTTGTTGTACAAAGGCGTTCTAACTGCCATGGTTACGCTCCTGCACCATAGAGTGTTTTGACTGGTGTTCCCGACGAATCATAAATGATGAGTTCAACTTCTGTGTTGAGTTTTGCACGAGTCACTGCATCATCAACAATATTCACAGTGTCTACAGAATCTGGTTCTAAACTAACACTAGTTAAAACTTTTGCTCCGTTGACATAAAGATTTGTTTCATTGATGTTGATTCCCGATGAATCTGTAGATGTCAATGTGTTTACATCAAGTGTAGTGGTTCTTATTGTGCCTGATGCCTGAATTGTGCCTTCAACATTTAGGTTGTCGTTGATTGTGACAGAAGTTGAATCTGTGGAAGAAATTTGGTTCACTGTGATGTTTTCATCTAGATCAATAGTGAGTGTTTGTCCTGAACCCACAGTTGTGATAGAATCACCTCCCGCTATTGTTAGTGTCTGTGAGTCAAGTAACACTGCTAAAGCACCGCCAGAATCACCTTGGAAGTCTAAATCAACTGATGTAACCGATGATGATACAGTTGAAATTTCTGAATCAACATATGCTTTGATTGATTGTTGTGAAGCAACCTTTGTAGCAGAATCCGATGCCATGTTGTCTTCATCAAGAATTTGATCTGTGAGTAAAACATTGATGAAGGATGAACCGTTGTAAGCATACAAATCATTGTTGGCTGTGTCATACCACAACACACCTTTTTGTAAACTGGTGGTTGGTGCAGACACTGATCTTCTTGAAGGATTTGGTTGGGCAAATGCAGTGCCATCATAAACTTTTAAATTATTATTGGTTGCATCAAACCACAGTTCACCTTTGATAGGTGCTGTTGGAGCTGTTGCGTTGGATGAATTTTCTAACAGTTTTACAAGATTTTCGTTGAACGCTTCACCATAACCTTCATAGTTTCTGCCAATGAGTTGCAGTGTGGTGTCTGTGTTGAGGGTACCGTCTACAACTGTTGTTAGTACAGTTCCATCAGTTTTGTTTATGGTATATGCCATGGTTATACATCCACAAAGTTAGTCAATGATTGTATTCTGATTGTGTAATCAATTTGGATCAATCTGTTGAGTGATTTTTGCACAGGATGGAATATCACATGTGTCAATAAGTTGCCTGCTCCTGCTGTGCCTTCCCACGAAAACAATCCAATTTCATCAAACACATATGTGTCATTCACTGTGGTGGTGTTGTCAAATGCAGATTGTCCAGCTGGCTCACCAAAGTCTAATAGACATGACACAATCATGTCTGTATAGGTTGTGCCATTGGTGTGTGAAATTGTGATCTTGTTCCTTGTGGTGTCTGTGTTGAGCGATGATTGATCGTTTATGCTCTTGTAATATGTTCTGTTGTACAAATTGGCATTGTCGCCTGATGTGTTTGGTGTGAGATAAGTGATGATGCCTGTGGTGTCCACAGATGTACCACCGTTGCCAAAGTGCATTTCTTCAATGAATCCAGTGGTTCTGTTGGCAATTGATTTGGCTAAAGAAACAGAAAAGTTTTCATAGTGTATGGCATTGTGTTTGTCCACATAAACTTCTTGGCTTTCAGGATCATAAATTTTGATGTGTCCTTGAATGTTCAATCCCTGTTGTTCATCAGGTTTGATTTGTTTAGGATCAGAGTTTGTAGTGTTGGATTCTGTCATGTGTTGTATTTAGTTACCTATAAAATCAGCGTATATTTTAGCGACTCCTATCAAAACAGTCTTAGATCCGTTGGTTCTTTCTGCAAGAACAACACTTCTTTGCCTGTGGCGGCTTGCAATCCTTGCCCATTTGCCGCAGTGCTTTCGCCTTGATTGTACCACACTGTGCCAGTTTTCCTGATCAGTTTCACTAGCACTCCATCTGCTGGTGCTGTGGTCAATGTGACTGCACCTGCTGAATCTGTGCCAACTGTGAAATCCCTTGTGGCAGTGCCACCCACTATCACTATGATCTCATCTTTACTGCTTGGTGTGTACCCAAGATCAAAATTCACTGTGCTACCATCTCCAGTTTTTTCCACTGTGATGGTGGTGTCTTCGTATGGCACTTCCTGAACCTTGGAGCCATCCACCACATATGCACTGCTGGAGTGTGTCTGGACACCTGTGCCCAGTGTGCCTCTGAACAGTCTGCTGAGTGTGTTGCCTGATTTGCCAAAGTATGCAATTCTTTCTGTGCCAATGTACACCACACCAGGAATATTGTTTGCAGTGGAAGGTTCTGCCAACACTGAACCATCCTGCACCACAATGGTTGTGTCATCCACAGCAAGATCCTGTGCCAACTGTGTTGAGTGTGTTGATGAAATTCTTCTGTAATGATACCTATTGAGAATATCTTTGAAAATTCTGTATCCAATTGCTTCTTTAGATACTGAACCTGCAATATAGCTTACAACAATTTCATCCGACGATGTGAGAGACACACCTGATATTGTAACAACAGCACCGTCAACTCTAAAATCATGATTTGCTGTGAGATAATTTTTGTTAAGGCTTACAAATACATAGTCTGAACTTACAGGGGTCGAATATAATGTAAACTTACCAGTGCTGATACCAGCAAACACTTCTGTTTGCATGTACATTTGATCATGATTAGTAAATGTTGTCACGACAATTTTTTCATTGTTAATAGATGAATCTCCAGGCCATCCTGTCAACAGTGTCAGTCTACCATTGGAATCAATTTCGTAGTCGTGTCCTGATTTTAACACCAGTGCAATGGTATCATCATCCGCTGGTGCTGTGTCAAATACAATTTTTTTGCCCCAAAATGCAGATGCTGAAAGAGTGTATCCACTGGTTTGCAACACACCATTTTTCCACACTTCTGTGTTGTCATCAGTGGCAGAAGTTGCCGGAACAGGATCATTTGGCATGCCAAATTGTGTTGTGGATCCATCGCCTGTATAATATGCCGCTTGTGGCGGTGCCAATCTGTATCTATTGGTACTGTCGTTAGCAATGCCTTCAACAATGGCTTTGTGATGATATGGACCAATGATGGAAGGTGCTGTGGTGAGAGTCACATAATTTTCTGCAGAATCTGTTTCAATATTTTCATAAGTGGTTGTAACAACTTCTGAAAATGCTTTGGTAGAATCTGTGATGTCAAACAAATACACATCAATCAATGACCCTTGTGAAGGTGTTGTTTCAAACACAATGTCTGTTGATGTTGAATCATCGCCGAGATCAAGCGACACATTAACTTTGACACCATTTACCAACACATAATGTTGTGTCACAGCACTTCTTGTGACATTTACGTTGTATGTGGTTGAGGAACCATCACCTGTGAGTGCATACTGAGCCACAAGGTTGTCCACTGACACTTTGATAGACTGCAGTGTGATCAAACTATTCAATGCAGGTGCAGTGGTGAACTCAACATAACTGTTGTCAGCATCTAGAGTGATTGTATAGTCAATGCCTTCTTGTTTGAATTGATTGTTTACAAACACTCTCAATCCTGCTGTTGAAGCCAGACTTGGTGTGTTGTATTGAACTGTTGTTCCATCTCCATAGTACATGCGTTTCTGAATCACAGAAGCACCATCTGATGCTCTAGTGTAAACCTTCATATCCATTGTGTCATACACACCGCCAGGAATGACTTCTTCTGGTGCATGAGCAGAATATTCAGAAATAAAAGCATCGCCTACCACATTGATGTCTTCTGCACGTGATCCCAGTGTGGTTGTAAATGTACGTGAATCCAACACTTGATCCAAATCAACTAGGTCATCCAATGGAGTTGCTGGATCTGTGATGGGATTATCATATGCAAACAAGTCATAGCCGCCATTGTCATATCCTTCGCCGTTGGCCAGAGCCTGCGATAACACTCTCACTCCTGGATACTCAAGTCCTGTCATCAACTGTGCGTAGGCATTGTATGTGGTGGAACCGTCGCCTATCAGTCCTGCCATGCCAGCGGCAGGATCATAGTATGCATGGATTCTGTCTGTGGCTGACCATTTTACCAATGGTGAATCATCGCTTATTGTTGAATCATCATTGAAAGGATTCACTGTGGATGAGTCTGACAGTCCTACTGCATCATCAAATGCATCGTTGGATGTAAAATTTGCTGTTACTCTGTATATTTCATTGAGATACCTTACGTTTTGTCCTGCTGTGAATGTGGTTTGCGGAGTCCATTCCACAATGGTGTTTGAAATAGTTTCACGCAATGAATTGATTCTATCAAATTTTATTGTAGTGTCTAATTTTCTTATGGTGTTGTTGGTCAACACAGCATAAGCACGAGCAGTCCTTGTCACCGACTCACCTCCGCCTCCTGTGATTGTGACCGTCGGAGTTGATATAAATCCACTGCCTGCTGATGTGACTGTGATTGATGTTATAGTGCCTACTGAATCATCAGAAATTGTTGCAGTGGCAGTGGCGCCTGTGCCTCCACCTCCTGAGATGGTTACCACAGGTGCTGAGGTGTATCCTAGACCTGCATCAAGAATTACAATAGATGAAATAGTGTACTTGTAGTTGTCTGAATAAAACTTCCACGGGTTTGAATTGTACACAGGAAAATATGTGGAATTGTCTGAATAAACAGTGGGTGCCACATATGATCGGGTTTCAAAATCATAATAGGATTTGTTATCAAAGTCTGTGAGGTCACCGCCAAATGTTTCTGAATTTTGATACAGAGTATTTTCTTCCCTTATAATAGTTTTGAATGGCAACACTTCTTCCAAAAATTCACGCACAGCATCAGATGTGTTGACTTGGTACTCTCTGTCTTGGCTGAGTGTGGCAAATGTGTTTTTGATTGTGACGAACGATGATTTAAACAACCAATCAGCATCACGATTTTGTATCTGTGCCAATCTCACACCAAGGAAGAACACATCATTGTATCTCAGTGTGTCATCACCTGTCAAATCATTCTGCACCCATTCAAATATTTTCCTGATTTCTCGACCTGCATCAGTGGCGGTGTACAGTGTGGTGCTGAGTGCCACAGTGCCGTTTTGAATGGCAATGTTTTGCCAGCCATCAAATGTTTTGAGATAGATTCTAAAATTGCCATCATATGATGACTGCACTTTGACCACATCACCTGTTTGATACTCTGTGGACAAACGAGTCTGTTCATTTGCAACTGTGTAGTCAAATGAAAGAGTGCTGTCATAGCCTTGAGCATACCAATCTGTGTATGACCAATAGTCTCTGGTGTCATATGACTGAGCAGTTGTGGTTGCTGTCCAAGTTGCACCGTCCCATTCATATATTCTCCAACCACCTCCCACAGTGGAATCTGATTCCACAAGAATTTTGTAGCCTATGCTGAAAGTTTGTGTGTTGACATAATCCAGTTCAACTTCTGTGTCCACAGTTTGATTGTATCCACCCAACAGTATGTTTGGCACTGGATCAAAACTTTCAAGTGTAGAAATTGAATACAATGACACATATGGTTTTGCAGTCAATTTGTCATTGATGTACTGCACCAACACCTTGATGGCATCTGTTCTGTTGCTGTACCAACTCTGTCTTGGTCTGTTGAGTGTGCCGTATCTCATGTTGACTGGGATTGTGGTGTCTGGCACTGACTGTCCCTGTGCATCTGTGCCCACCAATGAATCATGGAATTTCGTAGTCAACACTGCTGGGATCGTTGAATCAGTGTCGCCTTTGGCAACCATCTGATATTCTGTGTGCGGAATCAATTGATTGCTGTCAGATGTGGTTTCTGCATGCACCACAAAATTGATGTCATTCAACAGACTTCTACTCAATGAAATCAACAGTGCATCTGTGTCTATTGGTGCCGACCATGTTTCTGAAAAATTGTTGGGATTTTCAATGGCCTGTGACAACTGAGCTCCTGTGAGTGTTCTGTGAACATTGGTTTGTGGCAAAACTGTGGCATTTGCCACCCAAAAATAATAGTAGTCAACAAATGTGTTTTTTTCATCATCAAAGAATTGTTTGACCACAAAATTTCCTCTGGCCGTTCCTGTGTAGCCTTGAGTTTGTCCTTCTGCTGTGATGGCCAACTCATTGTATCTGGTTGGTGTCACATCGCTTCTGGTCCACTCCAGCATGTTGACTGTGGAACTTGGATGCAGTCTTGCCCAGTTTTGATATCTGTATGCCAAATCATCTTGCTCATACCATTGATACTTGATGGTTGAGAGATCGAACCAAATTTTGCCTGCTTGTGTTTCGTCCCATGCTCGATAGTCTGCGGGATCATGCACAGTCTTGTAGGTGATGTTGGCTTCAACTTCTGGAAACAGTTTGCCTTTGGCTGGATCAATGTGTTGCAATCTTGTGAGCAGTTCGTTGGTGGTGCTGTCATAGCCGAATATTTTTTTGACTTTGCTGATGTCAATCACACTGGGTTGTGTGACCACAGTGCTCCATGGTTTGTCGTTGCCTGCCTTGTTGAATTGATACACAGCACCCCTGTTGTCTGCCACTGTGTCATTGTTGGGTGCTCCAACATACAAATTGTTGTTGGCAAATGCTGTGCTTTGTCCAAAGGAATCTCCCAGTGATAAACCTGCAATGGTGAGTGTTTGATCGTACACAAATGATTGATCATATTTGCTGTACACAGACACAGTGCCTGTGTCTGCCACAGTTGATGTAAATTTGGTGGCATCATTATCAAATGTGGTGCCTGTCAGTTGAGTGGAGCCGTCTGTGGCCACAGTGTCAAATGTTGTGATCTGTTTGGTGTCACCCTGCAGTGAAAAGATTGCCGCTGAATTGTTGTACAGTTCAATGTGTGTGCCAAAACCCACACTGGCACTGATGTTGCGTGGTGCAATGATTTTTTCCAGTGTGTACTGTTCCACCACAATGGTTGAACCAGCGGCAGGTGCCGCACTGAGTGTGATCACATTAGTGGTGCCATCTGTTGAATAGTTTGGTGTTGTGGATCCATCGTTGGCCACATACACAGTGGATCCTATGGTCACTGAAAGTTTTTGGCTGTGATCAATGTCAAATGTGGCAGTGAATTGTGTGGTGGAGCCGTCTGTGTTGAATGTGCTGGCACGATTGATGTAGTGATACACAGCACCGCCATTGGCAAAATTGATGCTGTCGTTGGGTGCTCCTACCAGGATATCTGTGCCATCTTCACTCACGGCCACACTGGTGCCATATCTTGCATCAGTTTC
>Ga0099849_1000507_pt1 | contig 17950 bp, 19 predicted proteins | sample CB_VirMetaG_4_FD_78177 | JGI IMG/M metagenome (GOLD analysis project Ga0099849, IMG submission 78177) | Freshwater to marine saline gradient viral communities from Chesapeake Bay - CB_1508_1M Viral MetaG | ecosystem: Environmental > Aquatic > Marine > Coastal | place: USA: Chesapeake Bay... | reverse complement strand
TATTGCTGCCATAATTGTTCCCTTTTTTTATTCAATGTGTACGAAAGTTCTCGTGTTATATTTATTTATAAGAGTTGAATCGATAGTTTGAATTTGATTACTACCTAAAAACTCAATTGTTTGGTTTGTATTATAAAGTCTAGCACTTGAGAAAAAATTATCTGTGCCTTTCCTTTGTTTATATCCATTATTTATTATAGTTCTAAATGATGGATTTTTTAATGTTACTAAATGCTCTGGTAAAAATCTATCAGCAACTGGAGTTTGTTGAGTAATCGTATAATCTAAATCCATATTTGCTGTTGCAGCTGCATTAGAACCATCTCCTGTAATTGTTATTGTTGGAGCAGTTGTATAACCATCTCCACCAGTATTTACTGTAATTCCAGTTATTGAACCTGATGATATTGTTGCTGTTGCAGTTGCATGCTCTCTTGCTCCTCCTCCAGAAAATGTTACCGTTGCTTCAGTGTAACCTGATCCTACATTATCCATAGTAATTGAATCAACAACACCAATAATTCCATCTTGTAATCTCACACCATCATATAGTGTATATCCTCTTAATGAAGCAGAAGCTTGTACAGGATTTATTTGTCTGCCAAGAGTAGGAATATTATTTGTATGATTTAAAGATAAAATTAAAGTTTCTTTTTCATCTTTAACTCTTTGCTCATTTTGTACTGAACTTCCAAGTTTTACAATTGGATCATTAATATATCCACTACCTGCATTTGTGATTGTAAATCCTGTAATCTCTCCATCAGAATCTAATGTAAGTACAGCAGTTGCTAATACATTCGAACTTAATAGATTACCATCTGAATCTTTTGCTGTAGGTTGTGGAAATACAACTGTTGGTACACTGATATAATTCTTATCTGCTTTACCAAATATATTTAATGTTGCGATTGATCCAGCATTTGGATTCGCTGCAGGAGTTCCAAACAGAGCTGTCCAACCTCCACCAGTACTATTAATTGTTATATTATCTACGTCTAGTCTACCATCAGAATCTATACCTATTGTAACTGAAGGATTCACTCCACTTCCGGAAGATTGTTCTGTACCATTAAATGTAATTGATGGAGCACTTGCATATCCAAAGCCTGGTTCTACAATTGATACTGATTTTAATTCACCATCAGTCTTACTGGCAGTTGCAGTTGCGGTTTCACCAGTAAAGCCATGATCTGTTCCACCACCAGCAGAACTAAATTGTATTGCAATACCTGGGAAATTAATATGATCTTCTAATTGAATTGTTGTTGATGTTGGAGTTGCTAAAACTCGATATTGTTGTCCAGTAACAAGACCACCAATTGCTGAATTAAGTCCTGAATCATATGTAACTACAGAGCCAATTGGCAAAGCAGAAACCTCAGCTGTTTGGAGTTCAATGGTATCTGAAACGTTATCAACTGTTTGACCAAATCCAAAATCAGATCCATCAAATACAATTCTTGTTGGTGGAGCAATTGTAAGTGTAGGAATATTATAGTCCTCTCCACCATCTGTAATTGAAATGCTTGTTACCTCTCCTGCTCCAAGATTAGCAACTAATACAGCTGTTGTAAAACCTGATGGCGTTCCTGAATCTGCTGATGTGACTACAGGAGGTGCTGTATATCCACTTCCTCCATCTGTTATTGTAATTGAACTAATTACTCCATCCTTTAATGAAAGGGATAGTGTTCCTGATTTATGAATTTTAGCTTCGACTCCTGGTAAGAAAGTAGAAGCAAACATTTCAACCAATAGTGGAATATCTTCTGGACCAATAACACCAGGTTGTGTTTGTGGCATTGAAGCTTTATTTAAAGCAGCAGTTAATGTCGCATCAACTAATTCTAAGAAAATAAGAATCTCTGCAAAATAAACAAATCCTGAAGGATGTACTAATTTATCATATACGTTTTCCCAATCAGATAAGTTCTTACCAGTCTTAATGATATAACTAAATTTTTGATATCTTAAACTATCTTGTAACTTAATATTGTATGATAGGAATCCTTTGTTATCTAAATATGTTCCACGTGGAACAAATGTGATGGTTTGATTGTCTGATAATGTAACTGGATCCGAAAGTGTAATTGTTGTACCACTAATACCCGAAACACGGATATCATCTACTTTTGTATAAAGCCCATCAACAACTAATTTAGATGAAAGCCTAATGTTCTCATCAGCTGTATCAATAACCACTGTTGTACTATTTGTAACTGCACCATTGACTGTAGCTGATACATCTGCTGGTTGATCCCAATCCCCTGAAGATGGAATCAATGTTTCATTATATGGAAACTCTACCTCTACTGGTTCATTGAAAAGCAATCTAAAAAAGATTTCAATACTATCTGCTGATCCTCTTAACTTATAGAAATCAATTATACGCTTATATAAGTTTCTTTTATTAACTGTAACATCTCTTGGAATAGCTGCCGCAATTTCTTTCTGCATGAGTTCTAAATAATTAGTCTCATTCTTATCGATGTCCATTGCCTTTTCAATATTGTTCATGACCCATGATGGACCTGGACCTACCCAGTATTTCACTATTGTTGTCAGTGTAGCTGTGTAGCCATTATATAGATTGAGTCCGTTTACTGCAAAGGTCTTTCCAATTTCAGATGTAGATTCTACAAGAGATCCTGGTAGTTCATTACCATTTGTAATAGCTACGTTAATATCATCTAAAGGAATTGTTGTATTTACACCAGTTGGTGATGTAACTACAAGTGTTGAATCAGCTCCTGTTTCATCTGTAAAGAATCTATTGTTTTCATTATCTGGATCTGGTATACGAAATCTTGCAATATTATCTAATACCACATCATTAAATGTTTCTGTTTCCTGATATATGAATTCATCCATATTCATAAAAGCATAGTATGCTTCTAGGAATTGTCTGAGCTGATTTCTATCATGTAGTATGTCAGCTGGTATCAGCTGGTCAAGACGAATATCTTCTTTTGTCTCATGCAGGGTGGAATTTTCTAATTCAACAATTCCTGGAGTGAGAGAAGTCTTATGAGCCATTATGCTTTAAATCTCGATGTAGTTGAGTATGATATTGAACCAGATGAACCTGCCACTGCAATTGTATCAATCTCTGGGGTTATAGTTACAAAGCTATTATTAATTGCAATTAACTGATCACGCTTCGGAGCCAAGTCTAAGCTGTTTGGTAACAATGTAATTCGAATTGGATTGGTATTGTTTGGTCTAAAGTTGTTCAGTGTAATCTTACCTAGAGTCGGTTCAATTAAACCTGTATCATTAATTACTGTAACGTTCTGGCTGTTTACAACCTTATAGACAAACACTCTACGATTCGTTGATCCTGCAATTGGTTGATCACCAAAGAAATGTTCTGTGTTAGGATCTGCTGCTAGACCAAATGCTGTTGATGTTAAGATGAATCGAGTTGATTCTCCTGACTGATAGAAAGGAGCTACAAAAGTTTTTGTGTGATTCTGAAGATCTACATTACCGTTTGAATCAAGTGTTGGTGTCACATATTGGAACATACGTGGTCTGACGATTGTATTCAATATAGCTGGATCAGAGTTATCGATTGCTCTTGTTAATTGTGAATGCCTAAACACACCATCAAACTTGTTCAGGTTATTGAAGTTGTAGTCTGAAATTGTATCTCTGACAACAGTTTGTAGCTCCACTGAACTTCTATCTGTGAGGTTTGGATTGTATTTAAATGCAGCATCAATTTCTAAATATGTAAAGTTTGGATCAACGATCTGTGGTGTAATTGAAACCACATTCTTTCCTTTGAGGATAGCGCCAGTGATATCTGTCTTTTCTGCTGTTGTAAGTGTTTCAGAAAGAAGCGGCTTAATAGCAATATACACTCTTCCATAGTCTGGTGGATCGTTATCTTCACCACCCCATGTTGATATGGAATCTATATTTGAAAACTCTTTCTTAATAATCGCGGCATAGTCTTCTGAGGTGACCGCACGGTTCTGTGTTGTAAAGGTTAATGGTGCATTGAATCGAATACTTTCTGTTGTTTCCTGTTCTGCACCACCAGCTGAATTTGTAACGGTTGTTGCAGTAGCAAGATCATTACCAAATCCACCAATACTATCTGAGACTGTAAATCCACTTGCACCGTTTGATTCCTTACCAGAAGTAATGACATAGTCTAATGTCACGATATTGTTGTTTAAGGGTTTAAAGCCTGTGACACCATCACCGAAGAACACCTCATAGTATCCTGAGCTGTTCTCCTGGAGATAGTAGACCTTACTGCTAGCATTGACATTCTTCAGAGATTCGAATTTTGTATAGATGTCAAAGCTTGTGCTCTCTTCATTTTCTTGTACACGGACACGAAGCGACGACGTATCTGCATTGAGGTCGGAAAGCTGAAATTTTTGGTTTTCGATATCATTGTCTACACGATATTTGAGTGTGCGGATATTACCTTCTACAATTGTCACATTGGAAAATGTATAGGTGTTACCAACAAGTGTTGCCTGCTGTGTTTCTAATACCACATACTGGAACTCACCACCATCGAGAAGTGTATTGAGTTTTGTTCCACGCGGAAGAGAAAGAACTGTGGGTTTCGTGCCACCGACAGCTGAAACATTTACGACGATATTCACACGGGCTCTTGGACTGAGGACCGAGCGCGGAACATATCCTAATAGCTTTGCTCTTGTCACTACATTACCTCTGATCTGTGCAGAGTCTAAGAATGCTTCATTTAAGCTATAGTGTGCATTGAGAGCATTGTAATGAGTATTGTAGGCAAGGACGTCAAGTAAGACTGATAGGCCAGAGCCGTCGAAATCATAGTCATTAAACTGTGATTGTTGCTTGAGATAGTTCTTGAGATTTTGTTTGATATCATCAAAATCAAGTTCTGTTACATTTAAATTTGTTGCCATATTACTTTAACCTTCGTAGTATTATCTGTACGTTCTCTTGTGTATCATATTCTTTTATAGTATAAGAAACATTAATCTGATAAGCATTGTCTTCAGATCTATCAATCACATCAACACTGTTTACTGCTATACGTGGCTCATGTCTCTTCAAGGTTTGGGATACACGGTTCTTTATATTAATACGTGTAATAGCATCACCTGGTTCAAATAAGAATCCCTTCAGGTTAGCACCAAGTGAGGGTTGAAAAGGCCTCTCATATGCATTGGTTACAAGAAGGTTACGTACTGCATTCTTTATAGCTGCATCATCCTTTAAAGGTATAATGTCTTTACGTATAGGATGTACAGTGAGACCAAGATCTAAGTCACGCCATGCTTTCTTCTTTGAGACAACCTTTGCTTGCTCTTGAAGACCAGAAGAGATCTTGAAGTCTGATTGTATTAAACTGCTAGCCATAGTACTATTTATACGGATAAAGGAGTACTTTGAACATCTCGTACCGGAATACTAGCCCAGGGGGGAAGGGGGGAGGACATTTTCTCAAAAAACTTAAAGTGGGCCCCCCTCTGAATCTTTATAAAAGGTGTATGGATATACACTATAAGGGTATACATATTATAACATATATTCGGCCATTTGTAAACCCCTTTAAGCACCGCCATCTCCATCACTATCTGTTATACTACCACCACTTGTTATATTACCAGATACATTTAATGTACCATTATTTGTTTGGTTACCCTCTACTGTTAATGTACTATTGTTTGTCTGGGCCCCGGAAACATCTAATGTACCTGTAATAGATGTATTACCAAACAGTTGTATAGTATCATTTATACTATCTAATTTGATTGTTCCATCTTCTAATATCTCTATAATGGTCCCGGATTTATGTACAAATTCTATTTCAGAACCTGTCAAACGTATAATATGATTGTCTTTATGGGTAATTTGTATTCGTTCTGAGCCCACGGTATTGTCATACTCTACAGTATGTCCAGCATTGGTCCGATGTACTTTGTTATTTGGATACGACGGGGCGAGGCGAGCTAAACTTGGGATATCTGGTGTTTCTTCAGTTCTCGTAGAAATACTTCCTAATACGAGCATATCTTGTGCACTCGTTCCATCCCGAAAAAGACCAAATACATATGATCCGACTTCCAGTTCATGTGTACTACCTACACCCTTATATGATGCAGATGTTGTTGGTAATACCACTGTAGCCCATGGTAGATCTTCTGTTTTAAGTATATTTGTATTGTCTGTATGCCATCCAACTGCTCTACATTGTACTCTTCCAAGCTTTTCTGGATCAGATATACTCTCTACTTCTGCTATAAAGTACTGTAATTGTCCACCTATAAATTGATCTTGTCTCATGATATACTATCTCTTTTGAGTGTAACTTCTTGTCGATATTGCTCTTCGAATGTATGTTGTACTCTGTGTACTATATATCTACCACTAAAGAATTTGTCTTTCATACGTGATGTTTTGTTTTGTTCTGCTGATCCAACCTGAGATACATCTAATTCTACTACATATCCTGTAGAAAGATCAAAATCACCATTGATTTGTATGTTCAATGTATTGAAATTTGTACTATAATAGTGTGCTTCACCCTTTAATATTGTTGGTTTTGTTGGTTCATGGTAGTTACTACTCTCTGCAAATGCCTTTGAATTCAGGCTAATATAGTAGTTTTTACTGTTTTGTAGCTGATCATATGTCTGATCTAATATAGTTTCTTGTGTATTATATGGTTCGTTCTTGTTGAGTTGTGCCCCAGGTTTATAGGAATATACGAATTTTTCCTTTTTCTTTTCAGCAATATCGAATGTATACAGTGTAGAAGCATATGCACCATTGCCGATTTGGTGAAATTGACTCATATTCAATGGACTTGACATCGATATAATCCGGCGCTGAACCTCATCATAGTATTCCGGTGTGCCCTTTTGGTTCTCATAGAAAGAACGAAACTCATATGTTTGGTATGGATCTTGGTCTGATAGCACTTTCCAACTGTTGAAATTGATACCATTTCTTGCAGATTCCCAGAAATAAAAGGGTGTTGAGGCTTCATATGCGTTGCGTAGCAACCATTTTAAAGCATAGTAAGGTCTTAGACTTGGGTAAATTCCTTGTATAATCGATTTAGAAGAGGTGTTAATATTGTATATACGCTCTGGATCTACACGTAGATCCTTCTCTAATATGTCCTTTACAAGTCTTCCAATTGTATTACGAAATGGTCTTTGAAGTATTTTTGTTTGGTTTGTATAGAGATGTTCAGATGCACATCGTATATTGAATCCCTGTCGAGTGACATTTCTTCTTGCAAGACCATATATTTCGATAATCTTGAGCCTGAGTTCGAGTTTTTGTTTGTCCTGTTTTGATCCTTTTGTTGGATTTCTTCGTATCTTGAGATCAATGATCTCTGATCCAGTGAGATTGAGGTTGTGAAATAGCCCTACAGAATCTGCAATAAAGATGACGGATTCGACATATGGTTGTGTCATATCCTCTGTTATATCGATCTTTTGGACTGTTCTTGTGATATCAACTGTTCGTGCATCATCTCCAGTTGTTGTCAGTTTGACATATTCGATATGATACGAGTCTGGAGATACAGAAGTATTCTCTCCGGGATTCCTTCTTGCTGTTCCTTTACTAGACATTTATGAGTTCTTCGTATGCATCAACAAATTGTTCAATATATTCTGGAACTACATATCGAATCTTCGATCTTTCCACGTTCAGTGCATATTCATGTGTTCGATATGTGACATAAGACAACTGATATGCGAGTTCTCCACCTGATATATAGACTCCATTTGTGACTGGTTTTTTCTCAGAATCGTCTGTTTTATAGAAATAATACGGAGCATCTACGAATTTATATACCTGATATGTGGATACGCTATCCCCAGATGTTTGTCCAACTACGAGTTCTGTTGTATTCTGTGGTGTTGTTGCATCTCCAATAAAAGCTCCTGTTACGTTTTGTATTACCAATTGGTTCATATCCACGTTTTTCTTTGTAAATGTACCTCGTGCACCAGATGTAGCACCAACAATTTGCTCTCCTAATTCGAATCTTCCTGATAGACTATCACGGAATTCAGATACCAAACCATCTCCTGTTCGAGTAATACTTGGATTTGTTGTAATTACATAACCCTCATATTCCTTTTCGAGATAAGAAAAAAGATCTTCTTGAGACATCGGCCATGCTCTCATACCATCGTGTAGAAAATCATTTACAACAAAAAATGTCCAGTAATAGTCTGGAGTACCATATAATCTTTGCGATACGATGTCTGGTCTTTCACCATTTTTGACCTCATAAAACCTATATCCAGCTACCTCATCTAGGAATGTTGGTAATGGTCTTACAGATCGAAAGAGATCTACCATATTTTGTTTGACTCCTCGTCGATTGAAGTCGTATTCTACTTTTGGAAACAGTTCAAAGAATGCCATTATCCATTACCTCCTTCTCCCTCTGGTTTGGGATATGATACAAATGGAGGTCTATCGTCATTTTGTATTTCAAATAATTTCTTTTCAGGATAGAGCTCATCTCTTGTAAGCATTTTAGCTTCTGAGAAGTCAACTTGGAGCTGTACTTCAGTACCAACATAGTCTTCTAAAGCCTTTAAATAAATCATTGAACCTTCCTGACCGTTATAATTTACGCTCAATCCAGTGCAATAACTATCGTATATCGTAGGAAGGAATAAGCTTTCTTTTTCCCCGATATAAAATTGTATACGAAATTGGGGTGGATATTCTAATGCAAATGTTCCTTTTCTTTTAGGATACATGTATTTTCGAAAGAAAGCAATAATCTTATGTACTGCTCTTGCATCTTTTTCTGATTCTGGTACTAATTTCCAAGACATTTGGAAACTACGTATATTCATAGAGGTGAATGCCATTTCCTGGTTTGGATTAATAGCTATACCTCTTCCTAAGTTATCTGCAGCTAAAAAATCTCCTATAGAATCTGCAAACGCTGAAAGAGCCTTTCCTCCCATTAGGAATTTATCTTCATCTGTAAGATTTCCCTCTATTCCCTCTCTTCCAGCATATACCTTACTCATGTCTACACCTTCATATGAAGCTCCATCAGCAAGAGTAAGTCCACTTGGAACATAAAGATTTATATTATCGATTTCTAAACCACTTTGGCTGGTACTAATTCTACAATGAGGAAACCCCCCATCTTGATCAATAAGTTGTCCTAAATTTGTTGGAAATGTTAAAGATGACACGTATTAAGTCCTATAAATAAAAAATATATTATAAGTTTATTTATATGGCTTACAAAGGAAGATACACAATAAAAAGACCCGAAAAATACATGGGTAATTCTGCAAAAGTGACTTATAGATCTCTTTGGGAAAGACAAGTATTCAAATGGTTAGAGGATAATCCAAAGGTTAAATCGTGGAATAGTGAAGAAGTTGTAGTCCCTTACAAGTCCACTCTGGATGGTAAGATACACCGATACTATGTAGATTTGCTTATACAAATGGATAATCGAAAGGTATTCCTTGTTGAAATTAAGCCAAAAAAAGAAACAATCCCACCAAAACAAAGGAAAAGAAAGACCCAAAAATATGTTACTGAAGTCCTAACATATACCAGAAACAATGATAAATGGGAAGCTGCGAGTAAGTTTGCGGAACATAATGGATGGAAGTTTCAGGTTTGGACAGAAGAAACTTTAAAGAATCTCGGCATCAAAGTAATCACCTAATCATATAAATAAAGTATATGGCATCACTATTTGATACACTACAAGCTGGAGCACAACGTGCTGGAATAAAATCTAGAACTAAACAATCTAGAGAATGGTTCCAGGATCAGATTAAGACTCTCAGTGTACCAGGAAGAGGAACACTACTCAAAGATCCTGCTTTAAAAAGAACAAATAGGGAATTAGTTGGGAATATGTACATGTATGTTTACGATCCCAAAATGAAAAAAGAATTGCCATATTACGATAGATTTCCACTCTCAATAATGGTGGAACCTGCTAAGGGTGGATTCTACGGATTAAATTTACATTATTTAAATTATAATGTTAGAGCTAGATTTTTAGACGAACTTATGTCTTTAGAATCAGGAAAGGCAACACAAACATCTCGAATTAAAAGATTGAGATACCAACTATTAGCAGGTACTAGAAAATATAAAGAATTTAAACCATGTTTCAAACATTACTTAACATCACATATCAAATCTCCATTGTCTCGGGTGCCAATGACAGATTGGGAGATAGCTATATTCTTACCAGTAGAACAATTTGTTAAGAAAGGTAAAACATCGATATGGAACGAAAGTCTTAAGATTGCAAGGAAATAACAATGAGTAGTATAGACAATTTAAAATCTACAATTAAAAAGAAAGGTGGTATAGCTCCATCTAATAGGTTTAATGTTATATTTACTCCTCCTGATCTTTCTTTAATTAATTTAGATGTACAATCAATAGTAGGATCTTTACTATCAGGTGGATTTAGTGCATCAAATTTAATAAACGATCCAAGAGATATATCCATTTTATGTCAAGAAGTAAATATTCCAGGAAGAAATATTTCTACATTTGATCACATGGATTTCCAACAATCAAACAAATTTCCTTACACTGTGATAGATTCGGAAGTCACAATGAGTTTTCTATTAACAAATGATTATCACATGAGAAAAATGATGGACAATTGGATGTCCGGAATATATAATGTGAATACTCATAGAATAGGATTAAAGGAAAATTATGCTGTAGATGTTATAATACAACATTTAAATCAGCAAAATATTCCGATATATGGAGTGAAGCTTCTAAAGGCTTTCCCAACATCTGTTAATGCAATTACCCTAAATCAGGAGGCACAAGCAGATGTTGTGAAGATGGAAGTAACATGGGCTTATGATAAGTTTAAACCAGAAGGTGCAGTAGAATCAGCACTATCTGGTGTATCTGCAGCTCTAAATATATTTGGTTAATTAATATAGGAGAAAAATATGGCATTGCCAATGGTGAATTCCCCTAGATACAGTACTATACTGCCATCTACGGGAGAAAATATAGATTATAGACCTTACACGGTCAAAGAAGAAAAGATTTTAATGATTGCAATGGAGTCGAAAGACCAAAAGCAAATCATTAGGGCTATGAAGGATGTTATTTCTGCATGTATTGAAGGAATAGATGTAGGAAAGATAACAACCTTTGATATAGAATGGATTTTCCTAAAACTGAGATCTAAATCAGTTGGAGAAAAGGTTGAGCTGAAGCTGAAGTGTCAAGATAACGAATGCGAAGCTCAAACCCAAGTAGAAATAAATCTGGAAGAGATTGAAGTTAAAGGAGAAGCGAAGAATAGTGTTATACAAATAACAGAAGAAGTTGGATGTGTTATAAGGTATCCTTCAATCGAATTAGTAGAAAAATACGATCAGGAGAAATTAAACAGTGTTGATGGAGCTTTTGATATGATTGTAGGCTGTATTGAATCGATATATGATGCAGATAACGTCTATGATTGTAAAAATGAAACTCCAGAAGATATTAGGGATTTCCTAGATAGCTTAACATCAGAACAGTTTCAAAAGATAACAGAATTCTTCCAAGGAGTTCCACAAGTTCAGCATGATCTGAATTGGAAATGCTCTAAATGTGAAAAAGAAAATTCAATAGAATTAAAAGGTATTGAAAGTTTTTTTACTTAGGCCTCTCACACGAATCCCTTATAAATCATTATAGGGTGAATTTCGCGATGATGCAGCATCATGGGTATAGCTTGACAGAATTAGATAATATGATGCCGTGGGAGAGGGAAATATATGTATCCTTACTTCAGGATCATATTGAAAAAGAAAATGAAAGAATGAAAGAATTTAATAGGAGAAAATAATGGCAGAAGGACAAGACAGTAGCCGTAACGAAGTCGAAATCGATTTAGATAAGTATATGGCTCTTATCGATAAGCTCGATAAAGCTGAAGATACAATTGTTGAAATGCAGGAAGAGGCAACAAAGGTTAAATCCCAATTGGCTCCACCAAAAAGAAAATTTATGGATTTATTCTTAGATGATAATGATATAAATGAGAAATCTATAATAGGATTTATTTCTTTTGGTCTTATGACTGTATTTGGTATATGCGATTTAGTTACAGCATTTATGGGTCAAGACTTACTTATTTCTGATACAATTTATACATCATTTGTAGTGGTTACATTAGGTGCATTTGGTATATCAGAAGCTGGTAAAGCGTTTGGAAAATAATTAGGAGATATAGGTGTCAGATAAAAAGATTTCAAAGTTTGAATTAGATCAGCAAAAAGAATCTAAAAAATTATCCTCTGATCAAGAGAAAATAAAAACTTTTTTAGAGAAATCTGGTAAGAGTCTTGAAACAGCTGAGGAAAAATCCTCTGCTATTTTAAAAGCTTCTGAAGCAAATATTAAAATACAAGAGCTAAGGGCTGCTGGAGACGATGCTAAAGCTAACATTTTGCAAAGTAAACTTGACACCGTACAAAATCTTTTAGAAAAAGAGAATATGACCTCTGAACAAGTAGCAGAGGCAGTCAAAATATCTCAAAGCCTTTTAGACCAAAGTGATAATGCATTAAAGAAAAATAGTAATCTTTTGGAATCAATGGCTAATAATAATGAAACCTTAACAGGATTAAAATTATTAAATGACGAATTAAAAGAACAGAAAGAAATACAGAAAGCTAACTCAGATCTTTTCGATATAGAAAAATCCATAAACAAATTAGAAGGATTTATGGATAGAAATGCTGATGAAACAACTCTTCAATTAAGATCGGGATATGAAGAGGCTTCTATGAATTTAAAAGATGCTCTAGAAAGGGGAGATGATCAAGCTGCAGATATTGCAAGACGACAAATAGAAACTATAAAAGAAGCAGCACAAACAGAAGAAGAAAGAAGAGAAGCAGCTAAAGCAGCAGAACTACAATCAACTGCATTATTCTCAATGGGGGATAAACTAGAAGGATTGGGTGAAAAAATGGATAGTATGGGACTTGCAGCCAAAGGTGGATTCCTTGCAGGTATAGCAGGTTTATTCCTAATGTTTACAGACCCAGAAAAATTCAGAGAAATTATCGTTAAAGTAATGGATACGGTTACATCTACATTCCAAGCTATAACCCAAGTACTTCAAGGAGATCTTAGTGGTGCTTTAGAAACTATGGATGGTAAGTTTGGAGCTCTGGGAGCCCTAGTAGGAGTTATTGCTTTATTTTTCTTACCTAAAATTATATCCACTATAGGTGGAGTATTTAAAACCCTAAACACATTAGTAAGAGCAGCTAAAGTATTCAGATTGTTTATGATGGGTACATTTATTCCTGGTATGATTGCAGCATTCTCATCAGTAATAGCTGCAGTAACACCAATTGTGGTTGCAATGGCAGTACCTATCGCAATTATTGCTGGTATATTTGCTGCTGTTATGTTATTTAAATTGGGATTAGAAAAGGTTAGAGATGCACTTGGATTTGTATCGGTCTTTGATGTCTTAGTATTAGGTTTTGCATATTTAAGTGATGGTATTGCCCACATGGTAAACGGCGTCACAGCTGTTATTAATTTTGTAATTGGTATTGTAGAAAAAATCGGTAGGTTTATACCTGGACTTGGTGATTTAGACTTACCGAAAATACCTAAAATGGCTACAGATAATGCAGCTAAGAAAAAAATAGAGTTACAAGCTAAAGCAGCTGCAGCAGAAAAAGAAAAATTAGAAAAAGAAGAGGCAACCCTAGAAGGAACAGCACAGGTAATACCACCAACTACTGCAGATAATATAGAAAGTTTAGAAAGTCAAAAAATGGAATTAGAGTTAGATAGTAAGAGAGATAAACCTATTCCTTCCCAAGTTAATGCAGTAAGCACTAAGTCAGATAATAGAAGTTCAGTTTCAACAGTAATTAATTACCCAGTAATGTCACCCGCAGCTTACGCATTGGGTGACTTGGGTGGAAGATAATCCAATTAGCTTTCTTTGGCTAATTTAGCAAAATAGGACAAAGTATCATCTTCTTCAGCTGATTCAACTGAATCTCCTACACTATCCATATTTGTTGATTGAATTTCTGGGGCTTCCATAACAGCTGATGGTTCGGATTCAACATAATTTCCCGCAGAAACACCTAAGACTCTATTTAATTTAGTTTTAAGTTCGTCATAGGTTTTATAATTACCTGGTTCGATGAATTCTTTCAAACCATATAGATTACCATATAGTTCTTGGAGTCTTCCTTCATCTCCATCATATAGAGCTGATGGTGAGCTAAACTCTGATTTGTCATAGTTTACCCAACCTTCTACTTTTCTGATTTTGATTTTAAAGTCAGCACCTTCCCAGAAGTCAAAAGGATTTAATGGTTGTTCATCATCGAATACTGGTTGCATTGCTTCCATAATTTTATCGAAGATTTTTTTACCATATTGGTATAGGAATACCTTTCCTTCATTTTGTGGATTGTCTGGGTCAGAAATAACTAACACATTACTAATGTAATGAAGTCTTCTTTTTCTTTCCCTTGCAATAGCTTTATCCTCGTCTCTACCTGAATTCCAGAGAACACTGTTATGCTCTGATACTGGATCTTGTTGTCCAATAGAGGTTAAAGAGTTTTCTATGTACCATAGACCAGTTGGACCTTTGAACCCATGATCCCAATACCTTACCCATGGAAGATCTTCACCTTCTCTTGTAGGTAAGAAACGAATCACAGCGTAACCATTTCCTGCTTTATCTCTGGTAGGTTTCCAGAAACGTGTATCCTCATATGAGTCTTTAGATTCTGGTTTAGACGTGGAAACTGCTTCTGCAGCCTTTACGAGTTTATCGATAGATGAGCCTCGCATGCTCTTTAGATTTTCAAATGACATTTTTTTCTCCGTTGTATTTGACTGAATTATCCACTTTATACATAATAAAATTTAACATATATTATACCATATAATCATACGTTTGTAAACCTTTCCATAATAATTTTTTTCAGCTTATCATGGTCAAAGCTTACGAAAGGTGTATACTTAAGAATCTTTCTTTTTATATCAGGCCAAATAATTGTATCTGATATTTTGGAATCCTCCTTTTGTATAAACCCACATAATGAATTTAGAATGACTACAGTTTCTAAATGTATATCACCCTGCATCCACATTCTTATAATCTCCGGATGCTGATTATCCTCGGATATAAGATATTTATCGAAGTTACCATCGAGTTTAGATAGATCATCTTTAAATGTTTTTGTTAAAGATTGTAAAACTCTTTGGTGCCTTCGGTAATTTGATTCTCCATCTTCATTGATCATATCTCCTACATAGGAAACACCTTCTTTAAAGTTAGAGACATAATAACCTATAACATCTTTCTCATAGTTCTTTGCAATCTTAGCAAAGAAATACTTATCTTTTCTTTTATAAAAGGATTGTGGAGAGATATTAGTTTTATAGTTATACTTTATTGCATCATAAGAATCAGTTTCAAAGTGAAGCTTTAGTGCATTATATATTGTATAAGAATCGTATTCCCTCATAAAGGTAACTTACCGCCTTTCTTTCCCCGAATTAAATTTAAACTTAGAGCTTCTTCCTCTATTTTTTGTTTTAAAGAATCAGTTAAAAGTCTTTTCATAGCAGAATAGTCTAATCCCTTTTCTTCTAAAACCGAAACACAAGCATCTATATAATTAGATCCTTTATTTTTAGATACTAGGGTTTCTACTGCCATAGAAAACCTTTTCTTTGTAACTATTTTTTCTTCTATACTATCCGACATTAAAATGTCCTCATTAAAATACAGTCAGCATTAATGCGTCCTGTTGGTTTTGTTATCTTAGTTGTTAAACCATCCCAAATATTATCAATCTGTCTTTCTGTTTTATTTAATATCTGAGGTAGTATATCTTCAGGCTTACGTAATGTGCAAGACTTACTTTTTCCATCAAAGTTCTTAATCGTTGTTCCACTAACCTCGAAACCACTTACTGATGATGTCACATACTCTATAAGCTTTCTTTGTTTTACGTTATATACAAACAGTTTGTGTTTTCCTGGTATAAGTATAGGATTAATTGAAACAAGTTTTGAATCTATATCTTCTTTTAAATATTTTAGTTTCTCTACTTGTCTATCTGATGACTTTGGTTTCTTTAATCTTGGTGATCTTGTAGCTCTGAAAGCATCTCTTAATCTTTCTAAGTCTGAGTATACCGCTTCAAATTGTTTTAAAATCTTATTCTTATCTCCTTTAGAAATATGTGAATAAGCTTCTACACATTGATCATCGGTTCTTTCATATGCAGATTTAATAGATTCATACTCTTCATCTATCATAGACTTGAATATATTAATTGCGTTGCTTTTTAGACCGTGCATTTTAAATCTGTTGTAAGCTGAGAATTTTTTAGTGTAATCACCATCGATCCAACCTTCTATGATTTCACTATCCCAATCTGCATAAATGGTTTCTAATACCTTTATTCGTGTTCTTTCTTGTGGACTAATAACTTTTACTTTTGATTTTTCAGCTTCAACCTTTTCTTTTTCTTTTAAAGCTATCTTATATGAATCTGAAATAAAATCTTTTATATTTTGAAGATCCTCTTCTTTATATTGCCAACCTCTTTCAAAGAGTTTAATCCTCTTGCCAACTGGTATAAAATGATAATCTCTAAGTCTCTTTAGAACTGAGATTTTCTTTTTGGTATATCCCATTTCTTTTTCTACAAAGCTTATTATAGATGGCATATAGTCTTTATTCTTATAAAAATAACCATACCATCTAGCGGCCTTTGCCCAATTTGTATCAGTGAATTCAGAATCTGAACTGAAAATTGGTTCTGGTCCCATGTACTTATCGTCTAAGCTTGGTCCTCTTTTATTTTTTCTAACTGCCATATTGTTCTCTATTAGATCGGGCCCTTCAAGATATAAGGAGTAAATGTAAATTAATTAACCTCAAAGGACCCTTTTTTAAATTATTAACTATTTACCCTGTGTACAAAATTGTCTGCAGCGTCGTCTGCATAGGATTCGCTTTTTCCTGGAAAGAACTTTCTTCCGATTTCTTCTCCGTTCTCTTTCATATTAATCCCAAATGTACCATTAGGGGTTTTAAATACTGTTGCAAATCTATTGTTTAATTGATATGATGATCTCTCTTCAGATCTATCATAATCTCTTAATTCAATTAGCTCATCAATCTTTTTTTCCATATCATCAAGCTTGATCATTACATCATCAAAATTATACATCGTCGTTGTTCTCCATAAATAAATAATATATTGCGCCAATAGCAAGTGCTGCCATGACAGTGTAAATTAAAACTTCCATTAGTTTCTCCTCATTTTACTAATATCTTCAGCCTCTTGCTGACTGATTACTGGTACTGCATTTGACTTATGCATTGTTGCAATACCTTTTACCAATGTCCCTGTATAGACTGGTGATTCTTTTTTTCTTGTATCAGCTTCTGGATAGTTGCCATTTTGCATGTAATCTTCCATAATTGATTTGTATTGTTTTGCTTGTTGTTCTCTTAGTTTATCTAAGGTTGATTGTGTATGTACATACGGTTTAAATTCAGGATTTTTCTTTTTGACTGGATTAGCCGCATGTTTTTTTCTTTTCTTTCCTGTTGGTCCATATCTTAGTGAACCCATGTAAAAACTTGTTATTCCCATAATTAATGTATATTATACCATAGTCTCAGTTTAATGTAAACCCTTTTTGTGAATTATTTTTAATTATTTCTTACGTACTCGTTAATAAGATCTTCGCCTTTTAGCTCTTCGCCAAGATAAACATAGTCTCCATCAGCAAATTCTCTTTTAACAAGACCTGAATAATATTGGATATCAGTTACAAACTTTCCATCTTCAGTATCTTGTGGTCGTGTATCGTACCACATAGAATCCATTGAATGCGCATGTAAGCTCTTAATTTCTTTAGCCCATTT
>Ga0099849_1000501_pt1 | contig 18131 bp, 12 predicted proteins | sample CB_VirMetaG_4_FD_78177 | JGI IMG/M metagenome (GOLD analysis project Ga0099849, IMG submission 78177) | Freshwater to marine saline gradient viral communities from Chesapeake Bay - CB_1508_1M Viral MetaG | ecosystem: Environmental > Aquatic > Marine > Coastal | place: USA: Chesapeake Bay... | reverse complement strand
GATCCCAATTACCCTAATGAGCCCAATCCCCTTAATCCAGGCTTAAGTGATTTTGGAGGTAATTTATCTTACATAGTTAAAACACATTACGAACCTGCTGATAAATTCGGCATTACTAAAGAAAGATTTTAATGGCAGAACAAGGTAAAACCCCAATTCCAAAATCCCAAAGAGAAATCTCTAAAGGATTACAAGAACCCTATATTGAAGGTAATAATCCTAACAATGTTACCAAATATGCTACTACATTAGCTGATGCTCGTGCTAATAATCAAGTAGTTGATCCTGGTAGAGCTTCTAGAATTTCCCAAAAAGAAGATACCTGGAAGCCCTTTACTATTGGTATTAAAGATTTAGATGAAGCTATTAAATACTACTTTGATAATGTTATTCGTCCTAGTGTAGTTCAAAATGGGAACAGAATAGCAGTACCTACTATATATGGCTCTCCTGAAAGATGGAAATCTGTTCAAAAAGATGGATACTACAGAGATAAAAAAGGTAAAATTATGGCTCCGCTTATTATGTATAAGCGAACAAATATAGATAGGAATAGAGGAATTACTAATAAAGTTGATGCTAACTTTCCCCAAAATTATGCAGTTTTTCAACAATCATATTCAAAACAAAATCATTATAATAATTTAAGTGTATTAAATGGGGCTAAACCTATTAAAACTTATCAAGCAATTGTAATTCCTGATTTTGTTACTTTTACATATTCATGTGTAATTTATACCTATTACATGGAACAATTAAACCAAGTTATAGAATCTATAAATTATGCTGCTGATACTTATTGGGGAGATCCTCAACGTTTTAAATTTAGAGCTATGATTAATGGATATCAAACTATTACTGAATTAAACGTAGGACAAGAACGTACTGTTAAAGGTAATTTTGATATTAAATTAAATGGTTATATTATACCAAACGTTATCCAAAAAGATCTTACTGCTCTTAAGAAATTTTCAAGTGATTCTAAAATTATTATGGGACAAGAAACAGTTGAAAATTTAACTAGAGATAGAGGAAATAAATTTATTGAAAATGTTAATACAAATCTAGATTAAAAATGGCCGAACAAAAACTTACTTCTGAAGAAATTCAAGAAATCAAAACTATACAAGAAACTCAAGAAAAGTTAATAAATGATTTTGGCGAACTAGAATTTCAAATTCAAAGCTTAGAACTTCAAAAAGAAAAATTAGTTGAACAACTAGAAAGTTACAAAACTAAAGAAATAAAAATCGCTAATCAATTATCTCAAAAATATGGGAATGGTACTATAAATGTAGACCAAGGAATTTTTCAATCATAAAAAATGTTTTGAACCCTTTTTGCATATTTATCGGTAAGACAATTGTTTAACAATACTTTAACTTTAAAAATTCGAATTTTAACATGGCAGAACAAATAATCTCCCCAGGAGTGTTCCAGAACGAAAATGTTCCTATAACACTCGAAGCAGCTGCAGCTCCTATAGGTGCAGCTATTGTAGGTCCCACAGTCAAAGGACCTATAGGTATTCCTACAACTGTAACTACTTATAGTGACTTCAAAACTAAATTTGGTAGCACATTAGTAAGTGGTGGTGTTCAATACTCTTATTTTACCTCAATCTCAGCTCAAAACTACTTTAAGCAAGGAGGTTCTAACTTATTAGTAACAAGAGTAGCTAGTGGATCTAATTCATTTACAGCCGCTACATCCTCAAACGTTATTACTGGAAGTGGAACAGGTATATACTCAGGACATTCACCTTCTCAAGTATTCGTCCTTCAAACCCTTTCTGAAGGTGCAAACCAAAACAGCACTAGTTCCCTCTTAGCAGGAGGAGCACTTGATTCAGGATCAGCAGATAACCTAAGATGGGAAATCACCAACGTAGATACAGGATCAGGTATCTTCACCCTTAATATTAGACAAGGTAACGATAGACAAGCTGACAAAACTATTCTTGAATCTTGGAGAGGTGTTTCCCTTGATCCTAAACGAGATGATTACATTGCTAAAGTAATTGGTAACCAAACATTTAGCATTGGTACAGAAGGTGAAGATTCATTTGTTTCTGTAACAGGTGAATATCCTAACAAATCTAAGTATGTAATTGTAAAAACAGTTAATAACCCAACCCCAGATTACCTAGATGGAGCAGGAAATGCAAAAAACCAATGGACTGCATCCCTCCCAGCTGCTCAAAGTGGATCATTTGGAAATGCTGTAGGTGAATTAATTGCTGGTGGAGGTACAGGAGTTACTAACTTCTATAAAGATATCTCTAATACAAACTCTCAAGGTTTGATTGCTAATGATTATAGTGCTTCAATCCAATTATTAAAGAACAAAGATCAGTATAATTATAATGTACTTAGTGTTCCTGGATTAGTTTATGCTTTCTCTTCTCACTCTACTGAACTTGATAATATTATCACTAATACTACTACTAGAGGTGATAGTATCTTACCTATTGACTTAGTAGGATATGGTTCAACTGTTGCTTCAACCGTTACTCAAGCAAACAACTTGAATACTAACTATGCAGCAGCATATTGGCCTTGGTTATTAGTTAATGAAGAAGACACAGGTGCTAATGTATGGGTTCCTGCATCAACAGTAATCCCTTCAGTTTATGTTTATAATGATAACACATCTGAAGCTTGGTTTGCTCCTGCAGGTTTCACTAGAGGTACTATGCCTAACGTAGTAGCTCCTGAAAAAACATTGCCACGTGGCTTAAGAGATACTTTATACAACGCTAAGATTAACCCAATCGCTACCTTCCCAGGTACAGGTGTTGTAGTTTATGGTCAGAAAACATTACAATCTTTATCAACTGCACTTGATAGAGTAAATGTTAGAAGATTGTTGATTACTCTTAAAAACTTTATTGGTAACGTTTCTCAAAACCTTGTTTTTGAACCTAACTCACTCCAAACTAGAAATAGCTTCTTGAGTGTTGTTAATCCTTACTTAGAAAGCGTTCAACAAAACCAAGGTTTGTATGCGTTTAAGGTAGTAATGGATGACTCAAATAACGGTCCTGATGTAATCGATAGACAGGAGTTAAGAGGTGCTATTTACCTACAACCAGTTAAAACCGCAGAATTTATTGTACTTGACTTCAATCTCCTTCCAACAGGAGCTGAATTCCCAGCATAATAAATTTTTTACAAAAATAAAGAAAGGGGTTGGATTTTATCCAACCTCTTTTTTTTTTAAATATTTATAGATAACCCCAAACAAGGGTTTTAAATTTATAACTAACATTAAAAATAATAATCATGGCGATATTAGATCCAAACGAAATATTTTTTACAGCGTTTGAACCCAAACAGCAGAATAGATTCCTCATGCTTGTTGATGGTGTACCTTCGTACTTTATCAAGGGTGTAGGGGCAATTTCATTAACACAAGGAGAAGTAACTCTTAACCACATTAACGTATACAGAAAAGTAAAAGGTAAGACCACTTGGGGTAACGTACAGTTAACCCTTCATGATCCAATCTCACCTTCTGGAACACAAACCATTATGGAATGGGTAAGATTACACCACGAATCAGTAACAGGTAGAGATGGTTACTCTGACTTCTACAAGAAGGACGTAACATTAAACATCTTAGGTCCTGTTGGTGATATCGTTTCTGAGTGGGTATTAAAAGGATGCTTTATTGTAGATGCTAACTTCGGTGACTACAACTGGGACAACGAAAACGCTGCTCAAAATATCACAATGACCCTTGCTCCAGATTACTGCGTATTAAATTACTAATCGATCTGGCAAAATCCAAAAAGGAGCGCACGAAAGTGCGCTCTTTTTATTTTTCGATATATTTATATCAAACATAAAAGTTATTTATAATGAGTGAAGAAAAAAAATTTAAGTTTCCTACGGAAATTGTAGAGTTGCCTTCGAAAGGTTTACTTTACCCTAAAGACAATCCTCTGTCATCTGGCAAAATCGAAATGAAGTACATGACTGCTAAAGAAGAGGATATTTTAACTAACCAAAATTACATTAGACAAGGCGTTGTTCTTGATAAGTTGATGCAGTCGTTGATTGTATCAAAAATCAATTATGATGACCTTGTAGTGGGCGATAAAAACGCTATAATGGTTGCCTCTCGTATTTTAGGTTATGGTAAAGATTATACCTTTGAATACGAAGGACAAGAAGTTACAGTTGATTTATCTGAAATTGAACCTAAATGGATTAATGAAGAACATTTGGTAGAACCTAACACTAATGAGTTTAGTTATACCTTACCTCATACTGAAACTCAAATTACCTTTAAAATTCTAAACAATAAGGATGAAAAAGCTATTGAAGCTGAAATTAAAGGTGCTAAAAAGATCAACAAATTAGCCTCTCCAGAACTATCTATGAGATTAAAACAAATGATTCTTTCAGTAGGTGGAGATGATAACCGTAAAACAGTTAGAGAGTTTGTAGATAACTATCTTTTAGCTCGTGATTCAAGAGCATTAAGAGAATATATTAAGGAGATTCAACCCGATATGGATTTAACATTTGATTTTTACCCTGAAGATGGGGGTGATACTCAAGAAAGTGTTAAAATTCCTATCGGGGTTACGTTTTTTTGGCCTGACGCCTGAGTATAGGATAAGCATGTTTGCTATGATACATGATATAGTATATCATGGTAATGGCGGTTTCGATTGGGAGACAATATATAACATGCCTATTTGGCTAAGGCGCTTTACATACAATAGAATAGCGCAACATGTCAAGGAACAAAACGAAGCAACCCAAGGTGCTGCCCAACAAACTGCAGGAGGCACAACTCGACAAATTGACTTCACTAAACCACCCCCTGACATAAAACCCGGGCAGCGCGTATAAAGGGAGGCACCGCAAAGGCGGTGCCTCTTAATATTTATATAAAAAACAACACTGCATGGCTTCTGAAGAACAGATTAATAATCAGTCAAGATTTAACGACCTACAAAGAAACAGTAATGAGTTATTAGCAGACTACCAAGCTGGTATAAGGGAATCTTCTGAATTTGTGTCTGTTCTTACTACACGCTCTTCTCAATTAGTAGATACATTAAAAGATGTTGTTAAAGAAAAAGGAAAAGCATCCCAAGCTGATAAAGATTTAATTAGTAGCGTTACTAAAATTAATAATTTAACTAAAGATTTTGCAACCCCTTATACAGATGCTGGTAAAGCTATAAGAGATACAAATAAAGCTACAGAATTACATGCTCGTTTATTAAAAGACGTAAGAGTAATAGGCAATAAATTAGGAGCAGATAGATTAGTTCAAGCTAATGAATACTTAAAATTAGAAGAACAAGTATATAAAAACGAACAACAATTAGCTGCCCAAAGAAGTTCTGCAACTTCCGCACAACTCAAAGCCAGTGAAGAAATAATTGAAAAAGACCGAAATCATATAGAAGTTTTAAGACAAAAAGATAACTTTAACCAAAAATTCATAGGCACTGGCCAGGACTTAATAAACTTCCAGGAAGGTCTAAATGTTAAAGTACAAGCAGAGGCGGCGGCAAAAGATGATTTAGCGAATAAACAAAATGCATATAATGCAGCATTAGGTCAACAAGATATAGCTCAACAAGCTTTAACAGAGGCTGAAAAGGTTTTGAATGCTGCTAAAGCCAGTGGAAACGACAATGCTATCAAGGCTGCTGAGGATGAACTTTCAGCAAAACAACAAATATATAATCAAAATAAAAGGGCTACAGAACAAGCCAAACAAATGGTTAATGTATCTCGTGATAGTTTATCCCAAGCTGAAGATGCATATAATGAAATTGAAAAAGGATATAAAATTCGTCAAGAAGCAGTAAAAGCTGCTGAAGAAGAAAGAAATATAGCAAGAGAAGGAGCGGATGTTGGAGCTAAAGCATTAGCTGATAGTCAATATCGTTTAGATTTACAACGTGATCATTTAGATGAATCTAAAAATTTACTAGATGCTGAACAACAACTTTATCTTGAAGGTAAAAAAGCTGTAGACAATTCTAGAGCAGGATTAGATTATCTTAAAGAAGAGAAAAAAAGAGTACGTGAAATAGTACATGCCCAAACTATGTGGAATTTATCTTTAGGTGCTGCTGAAGGTATTCTTAAGAAAATGGGTTTAGATAATCAAATTATTACTGTAGGTTTAGACGAAGGTAAAAAAGCCGCCGAAGAATATGCTGCTGAGTTAGTAAAAGGAAGACAAGAAGCTAGAGGAGCAGCAGCATTAGCTAAACAAGAAGAATTTGCAGCATTAGAAGCACTAAAAGCAGCAGAACAAAGTTTGGCTGATGCAAAAGCAAATGGAAGCGCTGCTTCAATTCAAGCTGCACAAGATGAATATAATGAAAGATTAAAAACTGCTAACGTTGCTACCCAAAACGCCTCAGAAGCTGAAGTTGCTTCTAATAAAGCTAATTCATTAACTACTAAAGTAGTAGACTCATTCAAAATATTAGGTAAGGGTATTGGTGGTACTTTTAAAGGCATGGCCTCTGAACTTAAAGCATTAGGTTTAGCTGGAATTTTAATAGGAACATTTAAAACAGCATTTAAACTTATTGGAGGTAATGTAGTTACAGGATTCCTTGGGGATCTTAAGAACAAATTTATGTCTGGGTTTAATTACCTAAAAGAACAATTTTTCTCTCTTGATTCATATATAGCAGATGCTAAAGCCGGTGACCAATTAAATCAACAACTTTCCCAAGCTGCAGCAGATTTAGCTACCAACTTAGGGGTATCTACTAAAAATGCTAAAGAATTAACCCAACAAGCTGGAAAATTTGCAGGATCATTAGGTATGATGCCTGAAGAACTAGCAGCAGCTACTGGAGAATTAAATAAAGCATTTGGATCTACCCAAAAATTCTCTGATGATACTGTAAAAACATTTGGTCAATTAACCCATCTATATGGTTTAACAAATGAAGAAGCCTCTGAATTTGTCAAATTGTCACAATTATCAGGTCAGGAGGCATCAGACACTACACTAACGTATAAAACACAAATACAAGCACTTAAAGAACGTAATAATGTTGCTATTTCTGAAAAAGAAATAATGGCTGAAATTGCTAAATCGAGTGCTGCTATGCAATTAACAGCAAGAGGCCAAGGCAAATCATTAGCAGAAGCTGCTTTTCATGCTAAAAAAATGGGTCTTTCTCTTAAACAAGCTGAAGGTATTGGTAATAGTTTACTTGATTTTGAAAGTTCTATTGCTAATGAAATGGAAGCTGAATTGCTAATTGGTAGGGATCTTAATTTAGAAAGAGCAAGATCAGCTGCGTTACAAGGTGATTTAGCTACAGTTGCTAAAGAAGTAGCAGGACAAATAGGATCAGCTGCTGAATTCGGTAAAATGAATGTTATCCAACAAGAAGCATTAGCTAAATCTGTTGGTGTAAGCAGGGATGAGTTAGCAGAAATGTTAAAAACTCAAGAACTTTTAGCGGGTACTGGATTTGATGATATGAATGATGCTCAAGCAAAATTCAAACAATTATTAAAAGAAACTGGTTCTGAAGAAAAAGCATTAGCTAAAATGAAAGAAATGGGCGCCTCAGATGCTCTTCAAGACCAAATGAGGCAAGTTTCTTTACAAGAAAAAAGAGCTATGCAAGAAAGAGCAATAGCAGCCGCCCAAGCTCAATTAGCATCAGCTGTAAATAAATTATTTGATGCGTTCTATAAAGTAGAAAAAATTGTTAAGGAAATAAAAGCTACTATTGTAGAACAAATGAAACCCTTCTTTGATCAATTTGGAGGATTAGTTGGTGATGGTGGAGAGGCTTTTAAAGAAAAAGTTTTACCATATGCTAAACAACTTGGCAAATTTTTAAACGATGTAGGATTACGCCTAACAGAAATTGTAAAAGATCACGGTCCTCAAATTGGAAGAATATTTGATGGAATACTCAAAATGTTTGGTTCTATTTATAGTGTAGTTGGAGGTGTCATTAAACAATTATTAGGTATTAGTGATGCTGGGTCAGCTGCAGATGGATTTTTTGGAGGTATAGAATCTACTATAAACACTATAATTGAAAAACTTAAAAACGTAGATATAAGTGTTATAACTGATAAAGTTAAAGGATTTATTGAATCCGTAAAAAATATTTTTAATTTTATTTTTGAAAAAATTGGTGCTTTAGGAAGTTTTTTAGGTAAAAATAAAGGATTAACTAAAACTGCTGGGATGGGTGCTCTAGCTTTAAATTTTGCTCCCGATACAACTAAAAAAATAGTAGGAAGCACATTAAAAGGGTTAGGAGGATTAATAGCACCTAATTTATTTGGAAAAAGGGGCCAATCAAAATCTGCTCCTATGTTTGTTCAAGATGTTAGTGGGGGAGCTGGAGGGGGATTAATGGATATGGTAGGTAAAATGGGGGGTCGTCAAGCAGGTATTGGAGGTGGATTTAAAAAAGGATGGAAAGGCTTATTTGATTACGCCAAAATGGCCCTTAAACCAGGTAAAGCTGGACAAGTTGGTAGAGCTAGAATTGCTCGAGCAGCTAAAGGATTAGTTACAGGACAAGGTGCTTCATTTGTAGGAGGTACTGGTAAAGGTGCTGCCCAAGCCGCAGGTCAATTAGGTAAATTAGGAGGAATAGCAGGTAAATTAGGCACTGTTGGTAAAAGTTTAGGTAAATTAGCAGCTGGAGGAGGAATCGGAGCTGTTGTAGGATTAGCAGCAGAAGCAACCTTAGGAGTCTTTCAGAAAAAAGCAGAAGCGGCTGCAGGGGCTTTAGATGAACAAATTGCTATGACTAATGACGCAGGTAAAGCTGCTGAATTGGAGGCAAAACGATCTAAAAAAATAGAAGCAGCTCGTAACTTACAAATAGCAGGTACTACAGCTAAATACGCAGGATTAGGTGCCACTATTGGTAGTGTAATCCCAGGAGTAGGTACAGCGGTAGGTGCGGCTGTAGGTGCTCTTGCAGGATTTACAGTTGGTATAATTGATTCCGAAAAAGCTAGAAAAAGAGATGAATCTGAAGCAGGTAAATTTGCTAGAGAAATGCAATTATCGGCTATGAAACATCAAAAATCATTAGCTGAATTTGATGTTAGATCTGCTACTATGAGGGCCAATGCTGCTAAAAAAGCAGCTGATATAGAAATTGCTGCTAAAGATAATTTTGCTAAACAATTAGCAGGAGCAAATGCAACTTTTGAAGACTTACAAAGTATGGATATAAAACATACTGACGAAGCTTTTAAAAAACTTGCTACAGAAGCCCTTAACGCAGGTAACATCACAGAAAAGGAATATATAGCGGCTTTAAAAGGCAGCTTAGATCCCCTAAAAGTATTAGAATTAGCAGCTTCCCGTTCAGGAGAAAGAATAAATGAATTAACCAATGCAGCAATTAATGCTGCAGATGCTGTAGGAAATACTCTTAAAAACCAAATGCTTAAAGCAGCCGGGGTTAATGAAGATGTAGTTAATGCTCAATTAAATGCTATCCAAGCAATTTCAGCTAATGCCGAAATAGGAGCCGCAGACTTATTTGGAAAATACTCAGGAGATCTTAGAAGAACCTTTGGTGATGTAGAAGCAGTTTCCGCCCTTAGAGGGGAAGATGCCGATGCCTCTGGTCTTATGGCTGATATAGCTAAACAGTTTAAAGATAGTGGAGCTTCGGATGAACAAGTTAAATTAGCTATGGAAATGTATGCTAATCGACTTGAAGCAGCTGGGGAAAATTTTGATTTAGATGAAGTTGGAGATATTACTAAATTTCAACAAGGAATAGGGGATGCTCTCCAAACAGTACTTAAATCTGATATAGTAAAAGCCGAAGCTGCTGCTTCTAGTGCTAAGGCTTCTGCGCTTACCCAAATTGATGATAGTGGTATTATTGACCAATTAGCTTCTTTAAGTAAAGAACAATTATACGGAGATGAAGCCCTTCAAAGCTTATTATCAACAATTGGAGTAGATATGGCTACTATAGCCGAAGATGGTATAACAGGAGACGAACAAAAAGCAATTCAAGAAAAATTAACAGTAGCTTTAACCGAGGGTCTAATGGGGGTAGAAGGAGGTAATGCTAACCTTCTTAAAGATCTTCAAACAACCCTCTCAGGTGATGAAGCTGCTAGAGCAGAATTAACTAAAGCTATTGCTGATGGTACTTATTTAAAAGCGGCTGATGAATCTGCGAAAACTTCTGCGACTATTGAAATTAATCCTAAATCTGAAAAAGGATTATTTGCTAACTTTAAAGAAAATTTTGTAGAAAATATTGATGCAGTCAAAACTTACTTTAAGGATTCATTTACAGGAGGTTTTGATATCATAAAAAATATATTTAAAGGCAACTTCTCAGAAGCTTTTGAAGGTATTAAGAAAAAGTTTTTTGCTTTACCTACTTTGCTAGGAAAAGTAATAAAAAGTGGCGCAAGTTTAATGTGGAAAAGCTTTTTAGGTTTTATAAAACTAGCAGTTACAGTAGGCCCTAAAATATATGATGCTATTAAAAACGCAGCTAAAAAAATTAAAGATACACTTATATCAATATTTAAAAAAGTTACAGAAAAGGTTAAAGAATTTTTCCAAGATCCAGTAGGTTCAATTAAACGAGGATTTGAAGCCGCAGTAGATTTTATTAAAGAAAAATTCTTTAGTATTAAAGACGCAATTTTTGAAAAATTCCAATCTGTTGGAGACTGGATAAAAGAAACAATATCAGGGGCTTTATCAGATTTAGGAGCTGCTCTTGGTATTGATGATTTAGGGGGAAAACTTAAAGAAGGATTTGAGGGTATGATTGGCACTGCTAAAGACAAATTTGCTGCTTTTAAAGAAACTATTTTTAGCATATTCTCAGGAATAGGAGAAACTATTATGGGAGTTATTAAAGGCCCCCTTAATACTATGATTGGGTTAATTAATAAAGTAATTGATAGTATTAACTCTTCTTTATCTTTTGAAATCCCAGGAGTATCAGCATTCGGAAAACAACTTACAGATCCTATTTCAATTAAAACTACTATTCCAACAATCCCTATGTTAGCAGAAGGAGGTATAGTAGAACAAGCTACTTTAGCTGTAATAGGTGAAGCAGGTCCTGAAGCAGTAATTCCCCTAGATCAGATAGGTAAATTAGCTAAAAATGATTTTTCTACAAAACTTAAACCTGATGAACCAAATCAAGCATTAAAATTTAAAATAGAAGTAGAGCCTATAAATTTAAATAATAGTATTACTTTACCTGAAGCTATAGATTTTGGTAAGCTTATTTTACTTCCTGATACTATAAATTTAAATAATTTTGTATTCCCTCCTGATACTATAGATTTAAATAATTTTATTCTTTACCCTAGTCCTGTAGATTTAAACAATTATATAATTTATCCTGAACCTATTAATTTAGGTAATTATCTAACTCCACCATTACCTATAGTAATGGATGATTATGTATTTGCCCCCACTCCTATAGAATTAAACAACTTTATACTCAACCCAGATATTATTGATTTAAATTCATATATTGAAATTTTAAATATATTACTTAATAGTTATATTCAAGTAGCTGAAATAGATATAACACCTTATATTACAGTAGATGATATTAATTTAAATCAATATATAGATAAATTAATTAATCTTAATGATTATATTGGAGAAGATATAGATTTATTAGGTAAATTATTACCAATTGATCTTGCTCAAATAATGAAAATGAATGCTGCAGAAACAGCATCTCTCCAAGCTCAACTTGCTGAAGCTAATGCTCAATTAGGAAATCGAAGTCTCCTTGAAAAAGGTGCCTCTGCTGTAGCTAAGGGTGTACGCAAACTTACAGGAGCAGAAGAAGTGAACGACTTTATTCTCCGCCCAGGTCAACCCGCTCTTAAATTTAATAAAGATGATTTAGTTATAGGAGGTACTAATTTAGGAGGTAGTAATGAAAATTCTTCTCAAAATAATGAAAAACTTGAACAAGAATTAAAAGAATTAAAACAGATTATGAGTGGATTTGTTGAGCAAATGAGCCAAGTAGTAAATCGCCCAATCACTGTAGAATTAAATGGTAATAAAGTTGGACAAGCTTTAGGACAAGATTCATACAGAATACAATAACCCCATATTTATGATCACACTTAGTGTGTTAACTAGATAATAACTTAAAAAATAACGACATGTCATTATTAAAATCATTACAAGTATCTCTTTTAGGATTTAAAGGCCAAACACCACCAGTAACTAACCCTAATCCCTTAGGAGCAAATGGAATAAAATCCCTTAACAATTCTATTTTAGACAGAAATAATGGAGCTACCCCTCCAAAATATTTAGACAACCCACCAGCTTAATTAATATATGGGCCTTATTGACCTAAAAACTAATTTAAGGTCCCTAAGCTATGGATCAGGAAGAGGAGAACCTTACATAACCACTCCTCTTCCAGCTTATGATGCTGACCCGGGCAACCCATATTTGGGAACAGATATGTTTGGTCGCTCGGGTCAAATTCGAAGGGGCCTTACTGATGTCGAAAGATTAGCTAAATATCTTACGAATGGTAAAGGTCTACTTTTTACTGGGAAACAATTAGCTTTAGAAAAAACCAGACCTAAGGTTCCTTATGGTCCTAAAAGAAGTTTTTTGTTTTCCACAGTGTTAGCACAAGCAGGGGTCCAAGGTACTGGTGTTCACTTTGATAGATCTAATAATTTAGATATTAGTAGTGAACAAAAATATGACTATAAAACCAGAACTTTTTATAATAATGAAGATAATAGATTAAATTTATTATATAAAAGTAAAATAGCTTACCAACAAATTTCCCCAACAAATGTATTTTTTATTACAGGAATAGGTGATCAAAACACTTTAATAAGTTATGTCGGGGGTCCTAATTCTTTAGGAGGATTAGGTAAAACCACCCTTAAAAGGTCAAATGAATCAAAAACAACTACAGCTCAATATGATAGAAGATTTGCAATTCTTTCACAGAACCAAATTTCTACAATATATAAAAGATCTACTTCAACAGGCTTCCAGGGAGATGAAAAAGGTGGGAGTATAACAAACTTTCTTAGAGTAAAAAATAACGAATCTTTAGCTAGCCCTGAGATCAAAAAGAAAACCTTAGGAAGAATAACCGATTACAGTAAATTCAACAGAGCTACAACATTTGGTCAAGGCGACCCAGGTAATTCTAAAATTTTAGATCGTCAAGCTTATTATATAGATGCTCCTAAAAAAACTGATGGAACAGATTTAATCAATTTTAATAAAGTTTATTCTAGTAATACTGGAGTTAAACTTGATCAGAGTACTGAAGATATGATTAAATTCTATATCGCAGTAATAAATAATGATGATCCTGAAATAAAAACATATGTCCACTTTAGAGCCTATATTGAGGGGTTTACAGATAGTTATGGAGCTAATTGGAGTTCTATAAATTATCCTGGTAGAGGGGAAGAATTTTTTAAATACGGAGGGTTTACTAGAGATATTAGTTTTAGTTTTAAAGTTCATGTTGCTTCTAGGGTAGAATTATTCCCAACATATCAAAAATTAAACTACCTTTCTTCCATCATGGCTCCTGACTATTCATCCCCGGGTTATATGAGAGGAAATATAGTTGAATTAACTGTAGGAGATTATCTTAATGATGTTCCTGGTGTAATAACAAATTTTAGTTATACTTTATCTGATGAAACTTCTTGGGATATAGCTAGAAAGGATGACGGAACCGTAGATACAAATTCAGCAGAATTAGCTACTTTAATTAATGTAGATAGTTTTAGTTTTAAACCTATTCATAATTTCCTTCCAAGAACTATTAAAAATCTTGAAGATCCCGAATCTAAATTTATCAATGGTGGCTCAGCTAGAATTTATAATTAATGAATAGATATAAAAACATATCAACTTTTAATAATTCTGTTGTTAAACCTGGTAAAAGATTTTATGGAGTAGTAAAATATCCTGATATTCCTTTATTAGTAAGTGATATATATATTATTACACAAAAAAGGGATAGATATGATTTATTAGCTAACCAATATTATGGAGATAAATCACTGTGGTGGATTATTGCTACAGCTAATCCCTTTATAACACAAGATACTTTAAACCCCCCACAAGGGATCCAAATTAGAATCCCTACAGATATTACAAATATAATAAATAGTTATAATAAATTAAATCAACCTTAATGGCTAATTTAACAGGATCACCTTTAGATTTATATGTTCAAGAACAAATAGATATTAGGCAAAAAGTTTTAGGTAATAATCCTGATATCCAATCTCTTGATGTTAGAATACTAAATAATCACAATAAAAATGCCTGGCTTAGATTGGCTTCTTCTGTAGATGTAAAAAATGAAAAAGCCCTTTCGTCTTTAGGAGACAATATTACAATTCCTTTAGGAGAAAATTTAGCTAAAGGATTTGTTTTAATTGGAGGAGTAACTAATACTATTAATGGAACATCATTTCCTCGAGGTGGAGTAATCCCTAACCAACTTAGTGGCGAATTTCCACTTGTAGCAGCTCAATATTCTTATGGGTTAGGTAACAGAGATTATGGCCTTCAACCACCACCCGGGCTTATCTCAGCTCAAATACAACATTTAAATAGAGGAGCTATAAGGAAATTTCAAATAAAATTACAAGCCCAAAATAAAGACCAAATGGCCATTCTTGAGGCCTTATACCTTAGATTAGGGTATTATATGTTATTAGAATGGGGACACACAAATTACATTGACCGTAATAAAGGATATATTAGTCGCCCAGATTTTAACACTCCTGCCTTTAATTTACTATTTGAAAAAGGAAATATAGATAGTGATATAGAAACAGCTATTGGAGATCATCGAAGAAACTCAGGAGGGAATTATGATGGAGCCTTATTTAAAGTAGATAACTATTCATGGTCAGTAAATAGTGATGGAAGTTATGATATTACCCTTTCAGGGGTATCTAAAGGAGGCTTAATAGATAGCCTTATTATAGGATCCCCAGGAATATTTGATTCCGAAGCTACTCCTATTGAAGATTATATAATTATAAATCCTTCTACAGATGAAAAACGTAACATTCTTAAAAATTTAGGAGTTAACGCAAATGATAAAGATTTAGTAGATGTTTACACTAAAACTGTAAGTACTAAATTAGCAAATGGTGAGTATCAAAAACTTAAGTTAGCAGGAGCTATTCAAATTAAAAATCCAAACTCTATCACATCCCCTGATGTATTAAATGTAGTAGACGCTTTTGACACCTCAGATGATGATTTAGTTACTACTATTTTAGATCAAAATAAATCTATTCTTAATCAAGTATTATTTAAATTAACAAGAGAATTAAAAAAACAAAGTTGGAAAACTATAAACGATAAAAAAAGATATAAAAATTTTCAACTTCGCCCTGAATTATTACAAAGTTTAGGATTACCTGAATTAAAAGAATTACTTTCTATTAAATTTGATAATGTTAATAAAGAAAGTAATCCTTATGAGTATAATTATATTACTTTAGGTTCATTAATTTCTATTATTAAAGAAAAAGTATTAAAATCCCCTAACAATACTAAAATAAAAATGAGTGATGGGTATGAAGATAATTTAATGCTCACCCATTGGTTCCAACATTCCACAGATCCTGCAGTATGTGTAATTCCTTTTAGTATAGAAGGAAATACTGAAGATAATTTAAATTCTATAATTTCGACAGCTTTTAGAAAAGGTAGCGGTGGAAATGAAAGTTTCCAAGGAAGATTAATGGCTATCCATGTAAATATTGAATATATAACTAAAACCCTTCAAGATACAGCAGGAGATGGAGGTGAAATAAATTTATATACATTCCTAGAAAAATTAATGTATGGAATCCAGGATGCTTTAGGAGGTATTAATAATTTTACAGTTACATACGATGATATAAATGGTATTAACATTAAAGATGACACTATTATTCCTGGAGTAGAAGAAGATAATGATACTTCTCAAACTAAATTAAGATTATATGGTACTTTACCTAATAATGAAGGAAGCTTTGTTAGAAATGTAAGTGCCCAATCTAAAATCACAGGAAAAATGGCAACCCAAATTGCTATTGGATCCACAGCTAGTGGAAACACTGTAAGTAATAGTACTTCCCTCTTAGCTCGTTGGAATGAAGGTCTTGTAGATAGATTACAATTAGCAGAACAGACTAAAATAGAATTACAAAGAATGTTAATATCTGGCGCAGAAGGAGATACTAGTAGTATTAATGAAATTGAAGAAGAATTAAATAAAAAATATGAAACCCAAAAAGAGTTTTTAATTAAACAATATCAAGAATTTCAAAATTTAGGAGAAGCAACTTATACTCAAGCTAATGCTAATTTAAAAACCTTACTTGAATATGATATGGCTGTTAAAACCTTGAATGGGAATATAGCAGGTAAAGGATTTATTCCTATAGACCTTACAGTAGAACTAGAAGGAATATCAGGAATATTGTTATATAATAAACTTATTACAACAGATGAAATTCTTCCATCATCATATAACAATAAAATAGATTTTATAATTACTGCTATGGATCATAGTATTAGTAATAATGAGTGGGTTACTACATTAAGTACTTTGTCTGTACCTAAAAAAACAGATACAGCTAATCGTATTAATACTAAAGATAATAACGAATTTAGTATTCCTAACCCAGTAAGCTCTCAGACAAACCAACCTACTAATAAAAGTACTAATCGTGTAACAAATTCACCTCCCCTTCCATGGTCTACACAAGCAGTAAATCAAGAAGCTTCTAAACGCTAAAAAAAATGTCTTATTATCCTAAAAGTCAAGTTAAAACCGATTTATATACTAAAGGGGGACAATTTCAATTAAAGTCTACTAAACAAGAGTATATAGGATACTATTGGAAAAATTCTAAGGGAGAAATTTATACTAAAAAAAATCCTAATGTTGGGGGATCTGAAAGTTTAGAAATAATCCCACAAGTATCTTTACCAACTTCAAATGCTGTTACTTATGTTGAAGGTAATACTATTTATAACCTTATAAAACGTAAAGATACTACTAAATTGTTACTTATTCCTACTTATTCAAAACCATCTCCTACAGACCAAGATTATACAATAGGAAATTTTATTAGATATTTTTCTAAAAAAATTAATGAAAATGTTTATATAGAAATCTCTAAAGATACCTATAATAAATTTAATCAAAAAAATCAAAAATACGACTATAAATCTTATTTAGTATTTCAATTAACTTGGACTATTTCGGGTGAATCTATTAAAGTTAATAACACTAATAAAAATATAGTATCATTAACTGAATACAATTATAAAATACAAGGATTAGGAGCTTATCTAAAATTTAATTATTTAGAATTTTATAAATAAAAATTTTTAATATTTATAACGAAGAACCTAATTTTTAATTTATGGCCCAAAGATTTGTAATAGATAGAATAGATACCAGTACTACAAGCTTAGCAGGTAGTATTTGTATCCCCTACAGTCTGGGTGCTCCTAATAAATCCCCTAACACAGGATATATTTCTCTTTATGGTTCTACTAATAATAATGTTACTCAAGTTGATTCTATTCAAGCCAACTTATATACATTAACAGGAACAGAAATAGGCCCATACCTCACAGGAAGTGTTTCAGGTAAAATTACTTTATATAAAAAATCTAACCCTTCCAATTATGCTATATTTAGGTATTATAATTCTACAGCTGCAGGAAATGTAATAACATTCCAAATAGAATCAGGAAGTGTGGGGTCTGGAGATCTTATAGGTGCTCTTGCATATTCTCCTACAACAATACCTTATGGAACAGGAGAAGAATTGTGTTTTAACTTAGACTGGAATGATGGATTTGGAGGAGAAACAGGTTCCTCAGGCACCTCAGGCTCTTCAGGTACTAGTGGATCATCAGGCACCTCAGGTTCTTCGGGTACTTCAGGTACTAGTGGGTCGTCAGGTACATCAGGTTCATCAGGTACTTCAGGTTCTTCAGGCACCTCAGGTTCAAGCGGTACCTCAGGTTCCTCAGGTACATCAGGTTCCTCAGGCACTTCAGGTACTAGTGGATCCTCAGGTACTTCAGGTTCTTCAGGT
>Ga0099849_1000500_pt1 | contig 18142 bp, 22 predicted proteins | sample CB_VirMetaG_4_FD_78177 | JGI IMG/M metagenome (GOLD analysis project Ga0099849, IMG submission 78177) | Freshwater to marine saline gradient viral communities from Chesapeake Bay - CB_1508_1M Viral MetaG | ecosystem: Environmental > Aquatic > Marine > Coastal | place: USA: Chesapeake Bay... | reverse complement strand
TTCCTTCTTTTGACTTCTTTGATTTTGAATTATGGTTAAAAAATCTTTACGTGCCATTCTATCTCCTGTTTTATAATTCTATTTATAGATTTTGCTATGTTTAATCATATTTCCCAAACTTCATCTTCTAAAATGGTATAAAGCTTGACATCATCTTTCCACAAGTCTCTGATATGATCAACAACTTTTTCTGCGTGATCTAAGTCTAAGTCTCTACCATCGTATTCGTGTTTGAGAATCAAAGTGCCATCGTCCTCGATTCTTTCAACATATATCTGAGGAATGCTTCCCACGCCTATTGTCTTGAGCATGTCTTTCTTGATAATTTTCCAATCTTCTTCATCAGCAACTTCAGATATCTTAACTTCTCCATCTTTCTTTCGAACATAAGAAAATATATTTAATTCTCTGATGTCTTCTTCTTCTAAAAATATTCTACAAGCTGATATATCATCATGAATTTCTCTCACTTCGAAACAAGCATCTAAACCAAATTCTTTTTCAACTTTATTAAAGATATAAAATCCAATGTGATAAGGGTTTAGTCCTCCGATATGGGGTCTTACAACTGCATTGTGAAGCTTAAGAAAAGGTATGTGATATTTGTCTTCTAAATTAAGATCATGTAGAATCTTATAGTGCCAAAAACTCGCCCAACCTTCATTTAAAATCTTTGTTTTAATCTGCGGTATGAAATAGAGAGATTCTCTATGCATGATGTCAAGAATATCCAATTGCCAATTTTCAAATTTATCTGAGGCGTATTCTTGAAAGAAAGCGAATAAGTCATAGTCAGGTTTTAATAGTTTGCTCTTGAGTTTGCTTTGATCAAGATGGATCCCCAAATCTTTTAGCTTATTATACCTCTCAACCTCTGACTTTCTGATTTCTGATTTTGATTGTCTTGGAATACCATAGCGATTTGTTTGAAATGCTATTGCCTGGAGATTGTCAATAAATCTTTCTACTTTTTCGATACCGATGTTAGTATCTTCCACATATTTTTGGATACGCTTCTTTGCATTTCTCATTCGGGGGACGACATGCTTAGGATCAGTATCTTTAAAACATCTATTATTTTTAAAGAAGTCACTGTGACCCACGCAGTGCGCCATAATTAAAATCTGAAGGAATAATTCATTTTGTCTCATCAGATAAGCTATACTGGGATCGCTATTGATAATTAGCTCATAAGGCAATCCTGATGCACCTGCATTATACATGAAGTGAGTTCTTTCAAAAGATTTTCCGAATGACCAATGATTAAAATGAGAAGGCATTCCGTGATAAGACATGTGTCCAATCATTTCGTAGTAGTCACAAACTTCATAATCAATAGGAAACCAATCTAAGCCGTAACCTTGAGCAATCTCACATATTTTATCGTCCCATGTTTTAAGTTGATCTAAACTCCAGTCAGACATTTGCTTTTCCTCCAAATAATTTTGAAAATTGCGGCCATATATCTTCTTTTTCTTTTATCTTAACAAGTTTAAATTTTTCACTTTCCAAAGAAGAAAACAATTCAGTCATTTCTACTCCCCAAAGGTTGTCACCTTCGTGGTTGATCTGGATATATGAAGACATTTGAGATATTCTAATAACTTTTTCCATGCAATCTAATGCTTTTGGATTATCCTCTTTCCAGTTTTCTCCATCACTACAGTGAAAGCTATATATGTTCCAAGAATTAACAGGATACCTCTTTTCAACTATCTCAAGTTCTTTTGACAACCCTGAAGATATGAGTGTTCCTCCTGACGAGGCCTTTTTAAAGAAGTCATCTTCAGAGACTTCCTTTCCTTCTGTGGTGTGAGCAATAAAGACAAGATCAACAGTTTCATACTTGTATCTGATAAACTGGTATAGTAAAAAGAAGAAAGAACGGGCCAAAAACTTCTTTTGTTTATCCATAGAGCCTGAAACATCCATGATAAAAAATATCACAGCATTCGTAATAGGTTTTTTCTTTGTGTCAATATGCTTGTATTTTAGATCGTCATAATGAAAAGGAAATCTCTCATCACTTTCAGGATCGTAAGTTCCGTTCTTTTCTGATCTTTTTTGTCTTCTTATTTTATTCTTTAAAGTTTCTTTCTTTGAGAGCCTAATTCTTATGCCTTGACTTCTGTATCCTTTTCTCTTAAATTTTTCAGCATACACAGAATCTGAGTGCTTCTTTTGAAGATCAGGTAGTTTAAGATCTTCAAAAAGATATTTAGCTAATTCATCCAGAGTGACTTCGACATCATAATATTCTTCGCCCTTATCCTTTCCAGGTTCTCCGGGTTTTCCTTGTCCTTGTTGCTGTTGACCCTTCTGTATCACCTGTCCTTTTTTTATGTCTTTTCCCTGTGCTGACCCAACACCCTTCGAGCCATTTCCTTGACCATACAAGAATCTATATTGCTTGATTCCACGAACCGGAATTCTAATTTTCTTTTTTCCGTCCTGACCAATAATAGATTCCTCAGCAACAATTTCATGAATACCTTCTTTTATTGCTTTTTCTATTTTTTTCTTATGTCTAGCTCTATCAGTAGCAGATCTGTCTGCTATAGTTTTGTGTGTTCTAAATACTGACATATGAACCTCTCTTAGTAATTATATATTGTTAAGTTATGCATTAAAAAGATATATATGTATAAACAGTTTTCGAGAGAAGAATTATGAGATATAGAGAAACATTAAATCAGTTAGATAGAGATTTACAAAAAATTGATGAAACTTACTCATACTATTATCTGGAAGAGAAAAATGAGGAATCAGATTCAGATAAGGAAGGTATGAGAAGTGTCAAGTATGGTGCTGATGAAAATCCAAAAGTTTCTAAGATGGATTTTCTTCCCGCAAAAGTATTAAAAAAAATTGCAAAAGATAAAGAATCTGATGTAAATGAAGAAGAAGATGATTTAAATGAAAAGAAGAGAAGAAAGAGATCATCTAAAAAAAGGAGACCTGGAAATCCAGATTATTATAAAGGAACTCGAAAATCAAATCGTCAAATGTCTCGAGAGATAAAAAAATGCACACAGCCCAATCCTCCAAAAAGTTGCTATGATGAATGGACAGCAGATAAGACATATAAAAAATCAAAGAAAAATGAAGAAATAGAAGAAATAAAATCTCTTATCTCAGAAGTCATAGAAACAGAATTAAAAGAGAGAAAATCTTCAAAACTCTCAGATAAAACCAGAAAAACTCTTAAGAAAAAGGCTAAAAATGCCAACATGCCTTTGGGCGCACTGACAAGTGTCTATAGAAAAGGATTAGCTGCTTGGCTTACTGGACACAGACAAGGAATTCCACAACACCAATGGGCAATGGCTCGAGTAAATTCTTTCATTAGAGGAGGAAAGACAAGATCTGTTGATAAGGCTGAGTGGAAAAAAGTTCAAGCATTCAGGAAGAAAAAATGAAAATATCTAAATCAAACTTACAGCAGCTGATAAGAACTTCAATAAATCTCATAATTCAAGAACGGGTCGGAATTACATTGAGCAACCCTCAAAGTGATGAGATAAGAAGCCTTGCAGCAAACAAGAAAAAAATCCTAAATATGCTTTTGTCTCCCGACATTGAAAATGTTAAGCAAGGACTCTTTTTACTGGAAGCACTCAACGATCAAAGAATGATTAATGTTTTAGCCAGCAGAGTTAAAATAGAAGATGGAGAGGTAGAAGTCTCAAAATTATTATCCGGTCGCAGATCAGATAGAAATTTTGACCACATAGAAGACACTTTTGAAAAGTATAGAATGACGAGAGCAGCAGATGATGCTCTCGTCTATGCAGGACTTGGACTATTAAAATTATCAGGTAAATTAAAAAACGTCAGTTATTTATCCCTTAATGAAAAAGTTTTTGAAGACATTGATGTCTTAGAAGGCGCGTCTGGATTACAAACGCTTCACTTAGCTGCTTGTTCAATGCTTAAAAATGTTGATGGATTACAAGGGTGTGAAAATATACAAAAATTAAATTTAAATTTTTGCGAGTCTCTACAAGATATAACAAATATCGCAGATTGCAAAAAATTAAAAACTCTTTACATGAGATCCTGTCTTTCTATTGAAAACCTTTTAGGTTTAAGAGGATGCCCTGAGTTGAAAAGATTAGAATTAAGTGAAAATAACATTATTCAAGACTTAAGTGGTTTAGAAAATTGTAATAATTTAGACTTAATAGAAATAGCTAATTGCGATCGTATACAGAATATAGACTCATTGCAAAATATATCAAGTCTTAGATATGTTAATTTTAATAATTGTGAATCACTACAAAACGTGGATGGATTAATTAATTGTGGCATTATTCGAAAAATAAATCTTGATAACTGTGCCTCTCTTCAGAATTTAGACGGTTTAAAAAATGCCAATAAATTATTATCAATTTCTATTATGGGATGCAGATCGCTCCAAAGTATAGAAGGATTAAGAGGAAACCCAAGATTAGAAAATATTGATATGGGTGGATGCGAATCAGTTCAGAACTTAGATTCAGTATTACAAGACATTCCTAACTTAAGAAGTGTAATATTGCCTGACGGATCGAGAAAAATTATTTACCCATATTAGAAATGTGACTTTTTCTGTAAGACATGAGCGCCAGCTCTTTTGCCTTGGCTTCGATCACAACATCAAAGTCTCGACCAAAATCATTAATTTTGTCATAGATGTAATCACTGTGGGCATTATCTTTTTTGTTGCTGCCCTCTTTCTCAGAGGCTGATTCTGAGTAGTGAAAACAGGGTCTCACATCTCGCCACGTCTCGAAAGCCATTGCATGACACTCTTCTTCTGATTCACCGTCGTTTCTAAACTTGTGATGATGATAGTCAAAGACGATAGGAACAGGAATTCTTTTAAAAATGCCTTCATAGAGGTCTTTTGTAGAGAACAGACTGGGTTTATCATCATTCTCGACAGTCAAACGAGTTTTTACGCTATCAGGCAAAAGGTTGAAGTTTTCAACCCAGCGTGCCATGGCAGACTCCCGATCTCCGTATGAAGCTCCGATGTGGATATTGATCTTCGACCAGTGATTTCTCGGCAACCCCATCAAATCCATGATTTTTCCGTGTATTGCGAGATCAACAATTGTGTTTCTGACCACATGCTCTTTGGTAGAAGTCAAGATATTGAAAGGGCCTGGGTGAAAAGAGAGACGAATCCCGTTCTGAATTGCAAAGTCACCGGCTTCCTTAAGATTTGAGCTGATTTTTTCAAAATCCGGCAAGTCTTCAAGCATGTATTCAGATGCCCATGGGAATAAACAGGAAGTCATTCTAAACACACGAATATCGTTCCTATGGTTCCATTCAAGGATGGGCAGGAGATCCCTTGTGTTCAATTCTGCCAACTCTGAGGCGTAATCGATTCCTTTTGCATCAAAAGTTCTGCGAATCATTGACCTATTACAAGTAATTTTGTTCTTTTTAGCCCCCTGCAGTGTAAGATTAATACATGCATAGCCTAATTCAACGCCTTTTGTGTTTTCTGTAAAATTTTTCATTTTTCTCTTATAGTTATTATTGTTAGAGTGTTCATATCTTTTCCAGGAGAATTCATGGAATCTTTTAAACAATTTTTGCCTGGCATAATTATTTTAATATTATTTGCTTTACTTTGCACTCAAATAGAAAGCAAAAATGAACAAATAAGTCATGTCACAAAATTTGACAATCTTTACGAAGCATCTAACACACCTTATCCGCTCCAGAATTTTATCTATCTGGATACATTCATGGAAATCTCCAACCAGGCGGGAGAAGAAGCCGGTCAGACAGTCAATGCAGCATCAGGAATAGCTGTGAAAAACAAAGATGATAAAGTATATGCTTTCACAGCAGGCCACTGGTGCGGTGTGGATATCACTGACATAGAAGCAGCCAGTGCCATTATTAACTTAATGTATCCAGAAATAACAATTAAATTTCACAAGCGTGTTGCCTTTTACGGAAAATTCTATTCGATCGAAGAAATGTTCATAGATGAAAAAAATGACCTGTGTGTGATTACTTTCACATCCCCATACGCGAACAGAATAAAAAATATAAAACCTGCGAGAAAAGATCCGGAAATAGGTGAGAAGTTATATACTATCTCATCGCCATTAGGCATATTTAATCATGAGATTAAATTAATATTTGACGGTTATTTTTCAGGATGTCGTCCACAAAACAATCAATGCTTTTATACAATTCCAGGTGTTCAAGGAAGCTCCGGATCAGGAGTTTTAAATAAAAGAGGAGATTTAGTCTCTGTGCTGGGTGTCTCTGTGATTGATTTTTATGAAGTCACCGGAGGATCGAATCTTGAATCTGTAAGAGAAATGTACGATACTCACATCAGGTAAAAATGAAACTTTATATCGATAAAAATTTAAGTTTAGATGAAAATAAATGCAATCTTATTGCAGACTTTTGCTTATTTTGTGCAGATAATTTACCAATCGAGGGAAATTTTTCTGTTTATATTGTCTCTGAAAGAGAGCCCTATCAAATCACAACAACCGCTGTCTATATGATGCAGAATCAATGTTGCTACATATATGGAAAGAACAGAGCACTTGCTGACATAATGAGATCTGTTGCTCATGAAATGACACACATGATGCAAAATCAAATGGGTTTAATCCGTGGACCAATCAGAGATGCCGGCGGGTTTCATGAGGATCAAGCCAATGCTAAAGCGGGTGAATTGATTAAGCTATTTGCCAAAAGCAAAGAAGATAGAAAAGCTATTTATGAGTCAAGAAGATCACAGTAGCTTATTATAAAGTTCTCCTAATTTAGTTGTACTTGTAAGTTCTGAAGATTTCATACCTAATTTTTCTAATTCACTTTCGTGTTTTGAAAAGAAAGCAGGCATTTTTGAGCCCTTGAATTCAAAGTGATGAAATTCTGTAATACCAAGTCCTCTAGGTTTATCGCCTTTTTTAAGCACGTCTGAACCTGAGTCGAAAGAGCCTCCCCATCTCAAATCAGGATATTCTTTCATAAATCCTATGATTGCGTCAACAAGCTTTTGATCATTTGCCAGTACAGGATTCATCTTCTTGTAACTATCATATCGACCATACTCTTTTGTATGCATTTTCACATCTTGAGCCAAACCGCAACCGTGCTTCGATCCTGATACTCTATCAGGCTTCCCTTCTGCATTAGCAGCTTGTGCTAAATCTCTCGTTATTCCTAAATCTTCAATTTCAATTCCAATCCCGGGATAATCTTTTTTAATATGTTCCTCAAGAGCTTTTCTAAAACCTTCCCAAAAACCAGAATCAGAAAGTCCTATAATCGGATCTCCTATATACTTTTCTTGACCTTTGACAGTCACAAGAGGTCCTTCATAGCCCTTATTTTTTCCTATCACTCCAACTTTACCTTCACCTGAGCTTCTCATTTTAGAAAATAGACCTTCTTTTTGAAGTGCCTCTCTGATTTGCTGCCTGAGCTCTTTTTCTGATATTAAAATTGTCATAGTATTTCCTTAGTATCTTCCGGCCGGGAAAGTAAATGTCGCTCTGATAAACTTTCCGCCTCTTCTTGCCTGTCTTCTTGTTTTACCAGAATCAAATTCCTCTCCTGTGTAAGATCCGTTACGAGGAAATTGGACGTTTTTAACGATGTCAAGTAAACCTGACTCTATTTGTCTCGGAGTAAGTTTGAAAATTTGACCATGCCCGTCAAGCCTTTTCATGTCAGCTCCTGTAATTTTACTTCCGTCAGGACTAACTTCAAAATAAACTGTCACAGAAGTTTTAGGCATGCCATTTCTTTGTACTAATTGAGTTCTAAAATCTAATAATGAGCTAATTAACCTTTCATCAATATTGCCACTTGATGATGTGAATCCTGAATTAGTAAAGTTTTTACGTGTTTGATTTAAAGTAATTATTACATTATTTGAATTTCCAGAACTCTTAGACTGTCTTTTTGCACCCCTTGAGTCATCCGAGGTTGCACTTGAGCCGGAAGAAGCTCTTCTTCCTCCACCTGTACCGCCGCTTCCATATCTTGTCTGCTTTCCGTATGTGTCTTCACAACAGTAAGCATCAAGACAGAAAGCTAAAAATCCTTGAGTATTGTATGTGTAACCAGGAAATTCAGATTTCAGAGCATTGTGAACTTCTTTCCAAGTCTTTCCTCCATCTGGCAGGTTATAACCCTTGTATAAATCACAATTCTCGAAAACGTGCGCTACAAAAAGTTCCCAACACCTCTGATGACTTTCGCCGGCCCACTTGTTCTGAACGGGTCCGTCAACCCATCCTTCAATACCCTTTTCTTCGGCGTATTGATTCATTAATATGACAGAATTTTTAAAATAAGGGGACACAAATTCAACAGGAGGTGTGCAAACAGCAGAAGAAGTAGAAGTTTGAGTTTCTTCTTCATTTTTGGCTAATTCTAATTGTTCTAAAAATTCTTCTTCGGTAAGTGGAGTCTCATCACCCTCAACATCAAGAATGATAAAAGGCAGATCCATAATTGGATTAATAACATATGTGCGTTGATCTCTCAAGTAGCCTGTTCCCATTATTTCACCGCCACCCAAAAGCTCATCTTTGTAAACATCTTTGAAAGATTTGCCTGTGATTTCTTTAAAATCTACGCAGACAATTGCAAAGTTAATTTTTGAACCTGATCTTTCAATAATATCCTTGATAGCATCTTCGTCAGTTGCTGGTACTAACGCTACTGTATATTCCAGAGTTGCAGCTTCTAATTCTCTGGCAAGTTTTCTCGCGTCAGTGCCGTTGATGATTTTAGCATTTTCCACAGAGTCGAGCAAATCCTTCATTTTTAAATATATGTTGACGTTAGGCTCGTGCGTAGTTATTGCATCAACTTTTTCACTCATAGGGTCATCTTTAAAAGATGCAATAGCTGTAATAGTTCCGGCAATTGCTGCTGCTGCTGCGCCAATACGTAGTAAACCTTCGTCTAATGATTGCTTTCTTTTTATATTTCTAAGAATCTCTTCTAAGATTATTTTTCTTATTATTTTTCTACTTGTCATTTTCTTAACCTCACTAAAGATCTACCAGCATCCAATTCATCTTCTTCAGGAGTAGTATCGTAACTCTTTAATCCTGCTGTAAGATCAGTTTTGAGTTTTTCAAAGTCTCTATGTTTGCAAGCAAAATCTACAAGAGGGTCTCTCAGAGAGGATGTCATATCTTTTAGTTTTATATTTATAAGCTCTCTAATGGGACTTCCTACAACACCTTCAAGCTTAGCACCAGGACCAAAGAATATTTCTATAATTTCATCAATAATTAGGTCTTCTTGAAGACCTTCTTGAACACCCATCACGATGCGATCAGCAACTTTCTCACAACCACCTTCAGAAAAATAATCTGCCATATCTGAGGCTGTTAAATTTTGTATGACATTGACCAAAACACTTCCGAACACACTATCAGCAGATATGGGAAGACCCACACTTTCAAGATAATCAAATATCTGTGTTATGACAAATTGTTTAACAGCGTCAGTTGCACCTTGACCCAAGTTATCTTCTAAAAAAGATAAACCTGATGAAAACCCTGACTTAAGCATATCTGTGAAAGAAGCTTCCATAAGAATATAGTCAAATTCCTCTCCAAAAGTTTCTCTTGCAATTCTTCGATTGACTTCTTCCTTAATAATTTTTCTGACAATAATTTTATTCATAAAAATCCTTTCAATATCTTTATATTATTTATTCTTCTTGATTAGATTTTGCTTACTTAAAGTCAGAAGTTCTTAGGATCATGTCGATAATGGGAAGTCTAACACCCCAGTTTTTGTGCTGATCGATTCCCATATGATGCTCGTAGTGCCAGGGCAACCATTTTTTACCCCACATTACATGTGTGTGAGACCTTCTGTGTAAAATGTAATAAGAAAAAAGACAGAGCACAAGAGTTGCATACGCAACAGGGAAGAAAAAAGCAACGGGTAGGTGTATTAGAGAGATAATCATCAAACCTGTCACTTCAAACTTAGATGAGATAACAGATTCATATGTCTCATCATACATCTCATTTTTTCTGGCCACTCTGTGATGTTTTCCAAAATGATTCTTAAAAGCAAATCTAAATCTTCGGTGATCGTGAAGAAAATACTTGTGAGCGATGTATTCAAACAAGTGACTATATAACCAAGCGATAATTATTTGCAAGATCATTTTTTTGTCTATTAGAGAATAATGTTTAGAGTGATGCTATAATTAGATATACTGGGAAAAACTGTTTATTACTAATGAGAGGATTTTTATATGAGAATTTCTAAAAAAAATCTTTTAAAGATTATAAGAGAAAGTGTGTTAGATACACAAGACTATTCTCAAAGATTAGAGCTAATAAGTATTTTGACAAACTTTTATCAGCATGAACTAACAATTTGGTTTGTAGAAAGACCTGAATTAGAAGATAAAGTAAAAATGTTAATCGAAAATCTCGTCAGAAGAGTACCTGAATTTGTTGATGAAAACATTGATAGCAACGCAATCGAATTTGTGAATGCAATGAAATCAGAATTTTTAAGACAAAATGTATTATCTGAGCGTGATTTAAGTGAGCTTTTCTCAATATTAACATCAAATATTGAAGAAAATAATGTATCTAATTTTATTGATAAGTACGATGGACAATCAGAATTAGATAAATTAACATATTATCTCATGACAAAAAATTTAGGTGATGATAAAGTTGCAATAAAAATTATCACAGATTCCATAGCGAACTCTTTTGCTTTTTTTCTAACTTTTATTGGGTATGAAAACGTGAGCTATTATTTATTTCCTAAAATAGAAAGAACAGGTTTGACGACCGAACGAAACAAAGCCATTAAAAGACTTGTAGACACATACGTGCAAACTCCTGGAGTGCAAGATTACATCTTCAGTATTGTACAAGGAACGACATTCTTACCCGACATGCGCCGGGGTGACCAAGTTGATAAATTTTATAAAGAAATAGAAGAAGTATTACTTCATGACTTTTTAGAATTCTCAGAAGAAAGAGGAGTCTTAAATCCTAATTTTAATTTTGAAGACTTAGAATCCAGAAAGATACCTTTCACAAATTCAACTTGGTTGGATAAAATTCTGGACTCATTAGGAAGAGCTATTTTAGATGCAGTAGAAACAGCTGACATATACTAAAGAAAAAGGAGTATTTTATGAAAATTAGCAGAAGAGATCTGAGAAAGATCATTTTAGAGAGTTTAGACAAAAATAGAAGACCAAATTTGCTTAAAGAGGGCGTAAATCTAAATAAAGCTTTCCACGCGGGTGAGACCTTCCGGACAAACCCAAATGAAAATAATAGGGCAAAAGTTGAAGACTATAAAAATCAACTTGAAGACGCACAAAATAAGAAAGAAGGACCTTTTACACCAGGCAAGTCAAGAGCACAAAAAGCTCAAACAACATTAGATTATCTAAATAGAATTCTCAAGGCAAGTGACCCAGCGAAGGAGAGCGCGCCTCCAGAGCCCAGCGAAGACCTTGACGCAGACGCCGTCGCCGCGCCGGAGCGGGAGGCGCTGGAAGATGAGCTCAATGCCGCCTACGCGGTGGCAAAATGGAGAAAATACGGTGATGAACCTGGTTGGGAATACAAGATTCAAGGAGATTCTCCTAATGAGATCTGGGTTACAAAAAAAGCAGGGACTGATAAAATATTTAAGCTCAACAATAGCAGATACAAGACGACAGTTGAGAAACTTGATAAAGACGATAGTATGCCTAAAAGGTCACCACAGAGCAAAGCAAATGATCCGGCGCTAAGATCAGCCACAGCAAGTTCCTCAAGCAAAAGATCAAGTAAAAGCACAGACACAGGTGATCAGTCAGCTAATGCAAGTGTGACTTCCACGTCTATAGATGAAAGAGCTGCTATATGGTTAAAAAACCTTGAAAAAGAAGGAAAAATTAGTGTTTTAGCAGTACCGCAAGAAAAATTAAAAAGTGAAGACAAAGGACCGGACCTGACGTCTGTAAAGACACTTGATACAGCTCGTGCATCTTTAAAAAAATTAGAAGTTACAAACAATGAAGGAATCATAAACGATTTAAATCATCCAGAAACAGGAGATTTTGGCAGTAAAGTAGACATGTATTTTGATACAGATCGTAAAGTATTAAAAATAGATGGTCCCAGACTGATCAATTATGAATTAACAGGATACTCTAAAAAGAAAATTGGAGAAAAAATATACATAGTTGCAAATAATTATCAATATTTCGTACCAACCTCTCAAGAATTGGGAGCGGCTGCACTTGGAATGCCTATCAATGAAAACAAAGTAGTTTATGGCGAATCTCATGCAACTCTAATTAGAAAAAGATACTGGGGAAGATACTAAATTACCTTCCTAAAATTTCTATAACATACATGAAGTCAGACTGAGGTCTGACTTCTTCTTTTTGGCGAGCTTTTGCATCAAACGACCCAACTTGATTAAAATCAGCATCAAAAAACATGATTTTTAGGGGAAACTGTGTCTCTTCCATTGTGTAGGCATGACACACAGGCTCGTCATACTTAAAGAGCATTCCTTCGTTTCGAGGGATAAAAGGAATATTTGCAAGTCCTTTTCTACGCTTTTCAAAATTGTCTGCCACGTAAAGTGTATATGTTCTGCCTCCAATTGGAACATTAATGGTTTTATAATTGGGAAATAAGTGCATTTGTTAAAATCCTAAGTTATAATATAAGCATAAATAGGAGATCACAATGAACTTTTTGGCAACCTTTTTCGCAGCAATGATTTCAATGGCTCAGGCTGAGGATCTGTCTCATCTTAAGACAGATAGTTGGGAACATCAGGTTCCTAACATTGTCATCTGTGACGGTGCTGATATTCCTCGAGAGAATCTAAATATTGCGATTAAGAACTGGGAATCTCAAGGTGAGCGTGTAGGCAAGATCATTGAAAAGAACTGTGGTGAGACGCCTGATTTAGGTGAGATCTTCATCTTCAGTAGCGATGAAATCCTTGACTCTAATGAATATGGAATCACTCTTACTTATTTCTATGCTGATGAGAACGGTAAACCCACCGATACCATTGCCTATTCTAAGATCTATCTTGATCCCCCACATGTTCACAGCCGAATGCTGCTGGAGCATGAGTTAGGACATGCTCTGGGATACGAAGACACTATAGATTTTTCATCTATTATGGCAAAATATGGTCCTATCTACTGAGGATCTAAGGGAATCTTTGCTCGACATTCTTCGGGGAGTTGAGACTCGAGTTTTTCCTTATAGATGTCAATCTCAGGCTGCTGCCATGAGATACTTTTGCAATACTTTTCATAGTTCATCTCATCAGCGATGAAGAGCTCCAAAGCTCTCATATTTCTGGCCATATCGCTGGTTGTGTCTTGCATCTCTTCAACAGTTGCAGATTCTTCGACTTCTGTTGCTTCTTCAACAGGAATCTCTTCGATATTCTGAATTTCCTCTCCGGAAGCTGATGCTAAAACTATCGCAGTTAATATTTTATCAAACAATTTAACCTCCGTGAGTGACCAAGGACTCAATTCTGCCCAGAGTTCCTTTCATATACTCGATGTCCTTCTCAATTCCAATAATCTGTCTTGAATTATCTTCTGAGCTTGAGATTTCTCTCTCGAGTTTTTCAATGACAACTTCTGCATCGCCCAAATCGTTTTGAAGTTCTGCGACCTTGACATTTGTGTTCCACACCCATCCTGCAAGTGGCAAGACAAGGGCAGACATTATAAGTGAAAAAACTTTCCATAGATCATCTTTTGAAACTGAAGCCATAGTGCCCTCCTAAAAATTACTTCATATCATATGTAGGTTAGATATTGTAATTATGCCGTAAAACCAGATGTCATAGAAGCATCAACAATCAAGAATCTTCTATCAATAACTGATACACCTACATTACCCCAGTCAAAGTCAGGATATTCAATTCCTAACTCAATAGTAGCTTGTAGTATGTCACTAAAGAGTTGATTTGACAATGCTCTTCTGATTATCTTATTGATGCTTGTCTTAAAATACTTATTCGGGTCGTATGCATTCATCCCAAAGACTCTTTGCCTTCCTTCTGCGTTGAAACATTGATCGATAATCTTTTTTAAAAAATCCATGAAATCAGGTGATCCTGATTTTATAAAGTATCCTCGCAGTTCAGGAAAATAGTTATCAATAAGAAAATCTTGATGTCCTTCTACCAGAATGTCGGCTCTCTCCACCACCAACCCTCTTCCGTCCCCAGTAATGTTATACACTTTTGGAAATAAATTGGGAAACCTTTGAGAAGCAATTACTTCGTCTTTCATCATCTGAATGCACTTTCTAATGATGTCGGGATCCTTCTGACGACACACCTTGATAACTTTTTGTTCATCCTCAGGGTGAATATAAACGACCCTATAACTACCTTGTCCTCCCGACACCAAGTTTTCAAAATTAAACATGATTTGATTGTTGCGCGTTATAGTATCTGAATTGTTTTTATCTTCTTTGTCCTCTAAGTCTTCATAGCTATCATGATCGTCTTGTTCGAAAAGAAGTTTGATTGTTTCTTCTTTGATTATTTGCTTTAACTTAGTTTTGGTTATTTTCATGGTTGGCTTCCTTTGGATGCATTTAAAGCTTTCATAAACTGCTCGTATGCTGTACCACTGCTATCAGTTGCAAAATATTTTTGCAATTCTGGCGGCAGCGACGAGCACCCGAAGAGGTTGAGGCTCGTCAGGTTCGTGCAGCCCTCCAGCCTGTCTATGTTCTGCAGCAACGTGCAATAACGGAGGTCGAGATCCGTCAGGTTCGTAAGCCCCTGGAGTGCATCCACGTTCTGCAGCGACTCGCAATAGCGGAGGTAGAGGGTCATCAGGTTCGTGCAGTCCTCCAACCCGTCTACGTTCTCCAGCGACTTACATTCACTGAGGTTGAGCCAATTCAAGTTCGTACAGCCCACCAGCCTGTCTACGTTCTGCAGAAACTCGCATCTGTAGAGATTTAGGGTCATCAGGTTCGTGCAACCCTCCAGCCCGTCTATGTTCTGCAGCGACTTACAACCCCAGAGGTTGAGGGTAGTCAGGTTCGTGCAACCCTCCAGACCGTCTATGTTCTGCAGCGACGTACACCTGCCGAGGTTGAGTTTCGTTAGGTTCATAAGTCCCTGGAGTCCATTTACATTCTGCAGCGACGTGCAATTGTAGAGGTCGAGGCTCGTCAGGTTAACACAAAACCTTAAAAAATCAACGTTTGTGATAAAATTATCAAAGCTCAGATCGAGTCTCTCGATCTGTTTCATTATATTTTTAACACGAGCAGATTTTTCAGCAAAATAGCTTAAAATCATCCCAAGGGTTTCGTCTGGGATCTTAAAACCCAGAATAACTATTCTGCCTTTTGAGCTCAAACCGAAATGATTTGAAATTGTATCGATGAGCTGTTGATCTTCAAGAGAGTCAAGAATTGTAAGACCCTGCTCTACATTGTCAGGATCAGGTGAAGTTAGAAGTCTTATTATTTTTTTTGCTCTATTTTGAGTTTGTCTAATGTTTTGAGCTTGATCACTTGACAAAGATATGTTTGAACGTCCTCGAGCAAGCTGCTCGATTTCTTCTTTGATGATCTGATTCTATTTTGATTTAGTGATTTTCATAATGAGTTCCTTTTAGATGCATTTAAAGCGTTCATAAACTTCTCGTATGCTGTGCCTCTATTATTAGATGTAAACAATTCTTGTAATTCTGGTGGCAGCGACTCGCACCCGATAAGGTAGAGGTACGTCAGACTCGTACAGCCCACGAGCCCGTCTACATTCTCCAGCGACTTGCAGAAGCTGAGGTCGATCTCCGTCAGATTCGTACAGCCCTTCAGTCCATCTACGTTCTCCAGCGAATCGCACACGCCGAGGCCGAGGCTCGTCAGGTTCGTACAGCCCACCAGCCCATCTACATTCTTCAGCAAATCGCACGCTTCAAGGTTGAGCCAATTTAAGTTCGTACAGCCCGCCAGCCCATCTACGTTCTTCAGCGACGAGCACCCACTGAGGATGAGGGTCGCCAGGTTCGTACATCCCACCAGCCCATCTACGTTCTCCAGCGACGTGCAATCGCCGAGGTTGAGGTACCTCAGGTTCGTAAGCCCTTGAAGCCCGTCTACGTTCTGCAGCGACCTGCAATAGAAGAGGTTGAGCCTCGTCAGGTTCGTAAGCCCTTGAAGCCCGTCTACGTTCTGCAGCGACCTGCACTCGTCGAGGTTGAGATCCGTCAGGTTCGTGCAAAATCTTAAAAAATCAACGTTTGTGATAAAATTATCTAAGCTCAGATCGAGAGTCTCGATCTGTTTCATCATATTTTTAACACGAGCAGATTTCTCAGCAAAATAGCTTAAAAGCATCCCGAGGGTTGTCTCTGGGATCTTAAAACTTCGAATAGTTATTCTGCCGTCTGATCTAAAAACAAAATGACTTGCAATTGTATCGATGAGCTGTTGATCTTCAAGAGTGTCAAGAATTGTAAGACCTTGCTCTACATCATCAGGGTCAGGTGAAGTTAGAAACCTGATTATTTTTTGTGCTCTATTTTGAGTTTGTCTAATGTTTTGAGCTTGATCTCTTGACAAAGATATATTTGAACGGGCTCGAACACCCTGCTCGATTTCTTCTTTGATTATTTGCTTTAACTTAGTTTTGGTGATTTTCATGGCTGGCTTCCTTTGGATGCATCTAAAGCTTTCATAAACTTCTCGTATGCTGTGCCACTGCCATCAGTTATAAACCATTGTTGTAATTCTGGTGGCAGCGAATAGCAGAAGCGGAGGTCGAGGACTTCCAGGTTCGTAAGCCCCTGGAGCCCGTCTACATTCTCCAGCGACTTGCAATAGCGGAGGTTGAGGGTCGTCAGGTTCGTGCAGCCCTCCAGCCCGTCTACGTCCTGCAGCGACGTGCAATAGCCGAGGTCGAGGCTCGTCAGGTTCGTGCAGCCCTCCAGCCCGTCTATGTTCTGCAGCGACTCGCACCCGTTGAGGTAGAGGGTCGTCAGGTTCATAAGACCCTGGAGCCCGTCTACGTTCTGCAGCGACCTGCAATAGCGGAGCTTGAGGTACGTCAGGTTCGTGCAGCCCTCCAGACCTTCTACGTTCTGCAGCGACCTGCAATAGGAGAGCTTGAGAGTCGTCAGGTTCGTGCATTCCTTTAGCCCGTCTACGTTCTCCAGCGACTTGCAATAGCGGAGGTCGAGGGTCGTCAGGTTCGTGCAAAATCTTAAAAAATCAACGTTTGTGATAAAAATATCTGTAATATTAAGACTCTCAATCTGAGCAAGCATATATTTAACACGATCAGATTTTTCAGCAAAATAGTTTAAAATCATCCCAAGTTCTTGCGGAAGATCAAAACCTCGTGTAGTTATTGAACTACTTTCTGAGTCGAAAGTGAAATGACTTGCAATTGTATCGATGAGTTGTTGATCTCCAAGGGCGTCAAGAATTGTAAGACCTTGATTTACATTGTCAGGATCAGGTGAAGTTAGAAGGTTAATTATTTTTTGTGCCGGAGTAAGTTCTTCTTCTTCGTAATAATCATATTCGTCTTGTTCAATAAGAAGCTTAACGACTTCTTCTTTGATAATTTGATTCAATTTTGATTTAGTTATTTTCATGGTTGACTTCCTTAAAATGCATTTAAAGCTGCCATAAACTGTTCGTATGCTGTACCGTGTTCATTAGATTCAAACAATTCTTGTAATTCTAATGGCAGCGAATGGCACTCGAAGAGGTTGAGGGTCGTCAGGTTCGTACAGCCCTTCAGCCCGTCTACGTTCTGCAGCGAATCGCACCTGCTGAGGTTGAGCTCCGTCAGGTTCGTAAGCCCCTGGAGTGCATCCACGTTCTGCAGCGACCTGCAATAGCTGAGGTCGAGCTCCGTCAGGTTCGTACAACCCACCAGCACGTCTACGTTCTGCAGCGACTCGCACCAGCCCAGGGCGAGCTTCGTCAGGTTCGTAAGCCCCTGGAGTGCATCCACGTTCTGCAGCGACTTGCACCAGTAGAGGTCGAGCTCCGTCAAGTTCGTGCAGCCCACCAGCCCGTCTATGTTCTGCAGCGACTTACACCTGCTGAGGTCGAGCCAGTTCAAGTTCGTGCAACCCTTC
>Ga0099849_1000496_pt1 | contig 18183 bp, 26 predicted proteins | sample CB_VirMetaG_4_FD_78177 | JGI IMG/M metagenome (GOLD analysis project Ga0099849, IMG submission 78177) | Freshwater to marine saline gradient viral communities from Chesapeake Bay - CB_1508_1M Viral MetaG | ecosystem: Environmental > Aquatic > Marine > Coastal | place: USA: Chesapeake Bay... | reverse complement strand
TGCGCCGCATGGTCTTGATAAATGAAAGCTTTGAGGGGCTTTTCATTAAGGGCGTCCATATTCTCTGATACCGGATCTGTTGGTTTCTGGTCATCGTCAATGGGTACTAACTTGGCTGCGTTCTTAATCCCCAGAACCTCAAGCATCTGGCGATGCAACAAAGGCAGGTCATACAACTGGGGTGCGGATTGGGCTAACTGGAGGGCTGCTTGATACTGGACAACCTTTTGAGACATGGTTGCCGCATTAGGATCCGAAACCGGCATGACCTCAACCATGTCGTAGTCGGATCTCTTTGCACGAGGCGGGCCCTCAAGCGGCTCATATTCATACTCTTCGGGCGTGTAGTCACGGATAATGTTCTTTAATAGCTTGAACTCTTGCTTCATGGCGTAGTGAATACGGGCTTGTACCGCACTCATTACCTTGAGAGTTCTTTCCAAAATAGCCAGCGTTGTACCTACGGGCGACTGTGCTGACATGTCGCTAACCTTGAGATCAGCCGCAGAAGCAAACCGACGGCCTTCCTCAACGATTGTTCCCAACAGGCTATACAGAACTTGGCTTGGCTCCTTATAAGGGAGCGTCATGATGTTGTCTTTGATCGTGCCAGAGGCTACGTCCACATCTCGGAACTCGGCTGGAGCAATGGGAGTGTCGTCGCCCTTTACCCTAAGGCCCTTAGTTTTAAAGCCGCCAGGAAGATTAGACAGGACACCAGCATCAACAAGCTGACGAAGTATCGAGGTTCCGGATTTAGCAAAAGCGCCGATGAGATGAATAAGGCCAAAACAATAGAAGCCAAATCCAGGTATGTAGCCATAGTGTACAAAGTGATCCCTTTTCTTCTTCAACGGATCATCCGGGTGGTAGTTACGACGGATTGCAAGGATCTCTTCGGTACCCTTCTCAATCGTCACAACATAAGGCAGAGCAATGCCTGTCTCTTCACCTTTCTCATCCTTGTCCTCGTACCCCGGCAGGTCGAGGTACGTATGAATCTCAAGGATCTTGTACCGATCATCTTGAGTTGCCTTAAAGCCCATCTGCTCAGCGATCTTCTTCTCAACTTCATCCAGCGTATCGACAGGATCATCAAGCTCAACATCTCGGTAGAAGCCCATAACCTGAAGCTTGCGTAACTCATTCTTAGTCTTACGCATCACATGGGTAACACGCTCTGAAGTCTCTAGGCTTGAGGCGCCATAAGGCACCACCATATCTTCAGCAGGTACAAACAAAGAAACTTGCCGACCTAAACTAGGATCAAAGTAGACCTTCTTAAACGCATTACCTGAAAGACCCAGGCCCCAGAGCATGCGCTCATGCTCAGGCCGGTACTCCACCATAACCTCAGTAAGCTGGTAGTTCATGTCATCCTTGACACGCTGCGCAGCCTCGATCTTGTCCGTGGTTTCTTGCCCAAGTATGGATGTCTTGACTGGACCCGCTGCGGGGAACGTCTCCATGATCGTCTCGGACTGGAACTTCACAAGTGCTTCTGACAACATCGGGTGATAAACACCACAAGCCCCAGGCCACGGCTCTGTGCGCTCCTCGATCTTCAAGCCAAGCAACTCTAAGCCATCCACGTAAGTCTGTACCCAGTCTTTGCGTGAGTCGAGATCGGACTGCACTTCACCAAGCAGATCACTGGCAAGTTCTACCAGGATGTCTTCATCAATCTTGTCAGCCAAGTTCTCATTGAACTCGTCATCCATCTCGGTCTTCTCAATCTCAATCTCTAAGCCACCAGCTTTAATACTGACGCTCTCAGGATCTTCAATCTCGATCTCAATATCGGGCTCTATTTCAGCCATTTCTTCAAGACCCGTAGGGGCTGCATACAGTGATTTCTCGATTGCCATAATCTGTCCTAGTAGTACGCCGCATGTCTGCGGCTTTTAAAGTATTGAATCTCGTCATCCTCGTCGAGGAGCGTGCGAATAAACCCACCCTTACGGAACCGCATCAGCGCAAGGGAAACAGAGTCAACATAATCATCATGGTCCCCAGCGGGGAAACTTGCAACCTCTTCAATTACTTCCTCAGCCCACTGCGTGTTGGGAACCCACACTTTACCACTGGCAAATATGTCAGAGACTGCGTTTAATCTTGAGATCTTGTCATTACCCTTTGACGGTGTAAATTCTTGGACAGGAACACCCATTGCCCGCATCTCATAGATGAGGGGCGCCCCCGACGCTTTCTTCTCGATAATGATTGAATCCGGTTGCCATTCTTTGTACTGCTCAAACGCCACTTGTTTTAGCTCTGGGAACTCCATGCGCTTACGGAAAGCGTTCAACAAGATGATATTCGCCTGTGGAGTACCCGTATCGTCCGGGTGATAGAACACACCCCAGTGCGTACAGGCTGAATAGTCTGCTCGGTTGTGCTTTTCAAACGCCGTATCCCATGCCATCAGGGTGAAGTCGCAATATGGAGCCTCATCATCCTCCCACACGTTCCACCATTCCCGTTTAATGATGGCAGATGTCTCAGATGTTGGGTTTTGTTGGTACTGCGCCATCCATTTTGAGTGCGGTAGCTCGTTTCGCAGGGCCAAAAGCTCTTCGTAAGGCCAAAACTGAGGCCACAACGGCTTATCGCTTGGAAGAATCGCTGGAAACTCGATCACTTCCCACTCTTCACCCGATCTCTGGGCGCTTGCCTTCAGTACTTGCCCGGTTAGGTCCCTTTTGGACCACCGAGTCATCACAACTATGATCGCTCCCCCCGGCTGGAGTCGCTGTCTTGGTCCTGAGGTGTACCACTCGTAGGTCTTATCGTAAATTTCCGGATTAGTTTCCGCTTGAGCAGCCTCTTGTTCGCTATGAGGGTCGTCAATAATGAGAATATCCGCTCCTTTACCGGTGACAGCACCGCCCACACCGATAGCAAAATAGTCTCCACCCTTGTTAGTCGCCCATCGCCCAGCAGCTTTAGAGTCAGCTTGAAGTCCCACGCCCGGAAAAATTTCTTTATAGATGTCCTGATCAACAAGATTTCGCACCTTTCGTCCAAAACCCACAGCAAGCTCTGCCGTGTGGGATGTTTGAATGACCTTCTTATTAGGGAATTTACCTAGAAACCATGCCGGTAACAGGTAGGACGCAAATTCTGACTTCGTATGCCGTGGGGGCATGTTAATAATCAGTCGTTTTACTTTGCCAGCCGCTACCCGCTCAAACGCTTCTGCCATCTTCTTGTGGTGTGCGCCATGAATAAACGAAGGCCACACCCTATTTACAAACTCCATGAACGAATCTTGTGCCCTTTGCGAGGACTTACGTTCCTCAAGCTCTTCCATAAGCTCAAAGACACGCATCTTCACTTCCTTTGGAAGCGACGCCAAGAGATTAGGGTTTGTCCTAATCTTCTCTAACAGACTCTGTGGCGTATTCGTCATCGTTTTTAAGACCTAGTTCTGCATCAAGGTCAATGTCTAATGGATCAGGGGGACCGTCTTTAACCTCTTTTGCCTCAACAGGAATGGCATCACCTACATAACTGTTTAAGAGCCTAGCTAACTCAGCCTCGATTTCCTCGACAGGCTTCTGTTTTACAGTGATCTCCATTCGGTCGGAGAACATGCCAACCTTCTTGCCAAGCAGTTCAAGCGCCCGCAGTCTCTTGCCTGCATCCTCGTTCTCCGTCTCTTCCATCAACCTGTTGGTCACAAAGTTGGTAATACGCCTCTGTGCATCCAAAAACTCATGGTCGTACGAAGAGAGAAGAGCCTCTAATTTAAGAACAATCGGGGGTGGTGTTTTCGCAACATTGATGGGCTTTTCAGCCGCAAACAGTTTGTGTGCTTCTTGGGAAACCGAGTCATCCATTTCTGGCATTTCGGCACCGGACTCGATCAGTTCAAGAATAGTCTGACAAGCCGCTTTAGCACGGTCACGGAACGTCTCAACTTCCTCTGGCGTAACGTCAAAGGGAAGCGGTATTCCTACTTCAGGTGTAATAACTAATGGCATCGGAGGAAACGGGACTCCAAAAATTAATGGGGGGTGCGTTTCAATAGAGCAAAACTAACAGATGCCTGGAATTAATGCAAGGGGGGTGGGGGTCGATTGTCTTTGCGTGTCTAACATAAGGAGCTAGATACAGGCTATTTAACGTCGCCGAGCCGACGCGACCCCCGTAGAAAATATACCGCAAAAGGAGACGGGACTCCAGAAAAAGGTAAGGGGGGGTTTTCCCTAATCGTACTTTTTACAATGTATAAAAGATTTCATTGGGGGGTGGTCCAATGTGCAAAACACACACGTAGGCGGCGGGCGGGTCCCATATACACAGTTTGGGGGGTGGGGGTACCAGGGGGTCGGTTGGCGGCGAATCGCTTAGGGGTGGGTCAACTTACTGTCAGACAGTAAGTTAAATACCATTTGACAATCTAATAGGTTTATGGTGTAATTCAGTTACCGGTTCGCATGTTGCGACCGGGTTAACCTAAGGAGCTTTAAAAATGACTACACGTAAATCCGCAGTAAAACCCGCCGCTAAATCAACCAAGGCCGCCGCGCCCGTAGTAACTGAAACCCTTAAAGGGTTTGCCGAGCGTGCTGGCCTAAACGCCGCCGGGGCCGAGAGTGCCAAGGCCGCATGCAATGCCGCATGCCAAGAGCTACACAAGGCCAAGGCCAAAATCGGGCAAGCTAAAACTTGCGAACTAGCTCAGGCTTTCCTAGCTAAACGCTTCGCAGGTAAGAAGCCCGCCGCCTCGACTAAGGCCAATGCGCTTAGCGCTTTCCGTAAGGCCGTCGAGACTGGCAAGCCTTACACTGAGAACGGCGCACGCGAAGCCAAGGCCAAGGGTAAAGGTGCTAAGGCCGGCGGCGGTACGATTATGATCGCCATTGGATCGGGAGCCAAGGCCAGCGACGCCGCCGCTAAGCTTCGGGCCGGGTTCAATAAAATGAAAGAGGCCAGCGACGAACTTGCTAAGATCGCCGCCTTTATGATCGACGCGCTCGACGATGCAGGTTACGACGCCGAGTAACACCCCCTCCCCTTCAGGCCCCGCTTCGGCGGGGCTTTTTTTTTACCCAAAATTTTCATCCCTAAAATTTTTTAGGGAACTGGTGTCAAGAAGGGTTGGTGAGAGTCGGAGGGCGGCAAGGTCGCACTTGCGTCATGCGTAGTTGGTGAGCGTGCGTTGCGTGTGCGTTGCGTGTGCGTGGGGAGGAGCGGCGAGGAGGGGTCGAGACCAGTTCCCACAAGAGTTTGTGGGTGAGTTAGCAGGTCATTGTAAAACTTACTGTCAGACAGTAAGTTATGTTCTCTCGAAGGAACATACGCAAGTCATTGATTTATAAGCATAACCGATTGTAAATGTTCTTAATTGTTCTGACATTAGGTACAGAGCATAAGTTGTTGATTTTGCACAAGTTCTTGTTCCAAAAATACCCTTAAATTAATAAATGTTCTAAAAAAATATATATATACACCGACTTCTGAAACCGAACATTTGACTTTTACAATTCTTTTTCTTTTACAAAGCGAGAGAAAGAAGATCTCCGCAGGGTGGTGTATTTCTCAGAACATTTAGAACAAATGACAAAACCACGCTCAACACCATGATCTCATTGCACTTTCCCCAGTAATTTCCCACAGAACATTCCAGAACAAAACCCCCAAAGTAAAGAACAAAGCTCAAAGTAAAAGGAAATAATTAAATAAATAACGCGTTGTCACGTAAGTTACTGTCAGACAGTAAGTTGACAATGTATAAAACCCCATGCAAATCCACTAAAACCCACTTGACAATGTAATAGATCTATGAGATAATAGAGTCTCAGTTGGAGATTTACTCCGACTCGCTCTTTAACAACCAGATCAAAATGCCGGTGCGGGACGAACACAGTCTTGCTATTAAACCTACTGTCAGACAGTAAGTTCCCATCGGTGCAGAGTAGGCGTAGGGACTCAGCAAGTTATTCGCACGAGTTCAAGTCTTTATGTAGGTCATGGCCTAGTAGGCGCATGGTCTGTATGTCGTGGGGTGCATCGACACCCTTAGATCCTAACTAACCCATCGAGGACAAACATACAGAATGGCATGAGACAGAGAACTTCGATCCCCTTGTTTGACACCCCCGAGCAGTATCTCTGCGGGTAGTGGAAGCCTGACAACCTTTTACTATCCCTCCCCGAACACCACACAGGACTGCTAGAAACGAGCAGAGGGGAAAGCCACGGGCGTGGCGAGAAGCGTATTTGGATTTAGGTCTGAGTATGCTTCTTTGCATGCCTTATCAAATCAACCGTCAACATCTTTAGGAGAGTGACATGACACACGTAAACACAACAATGCAAGACCAGCTTGCCGCACTCAAGGGCAAAGTCCGAGTAGTTCAACCCAAAACCGTCGAAGTGCGCAGAGCTAAGACATGGCGCAAGCGTGGTGAGTTGGAGAGTGACGGGCATATCGAGTGGGAAACTGAGTATGTAAAGCCCCATTGGGAGTGCCTAAATAAGACGCAACGTGCGCAGTACATGGCCTTGTTTATTCATTGAACACACCAAAACCTACTGTCAGACAGTAAGAAAGGAACAAGCAATGAGTGATGAAGATCGAGTTTATTTATGTACCGCCTGCCACTGGGAGAAAGTGCCGTATCAGAGGTGGCAGAAGGGTTTGACAATCACAGATCCAGAGGAGCGGAAGAAATACTTTACTTGTTTACCTTGCGGTGATGAACGGGCACGGGCGGTGAAGCACACCGTAGTCCCAATGCATAAGAGCAATTATGTGCCTATGTTCAACCGTCAAGATCTCAAGGGAATCAACAACAAAGGAGGGTTAGTGCGATGAAAGAGGTTTGGTATGTCAACGAAAGCAACGGCGGGTTTCATTTTGCTTCTTATGTATTTGAGACAAAGATCGAAGCCGAACGCTATGCACGGGAGTGCTTTCCTGACGAGAGCGAGGACGAGCGGTATGCCCGTATCTTTTATAAAGAAGTTGTTTCTTATAAAGAGGTGTGAAATGAAGATTAAAACAAGTGAACTTGAAGGCGTCATGCTCGACTATGCAGTGGCGCAGTGTGAACTGATGCTTGGGCAAGACTACACGCTTGCTATTGATACCGATTTTGATGGTACGAAGCGGGTCAATTTTGGTGGTACGTATCCAGAGTGGTCTACCGATTGGCAAGAAGCTGGCCCGATTATCGAGCGGGAGAAGATTGGCGTGTGGTGGGCTACGCATTATGTGGACGATGACGGTGTCGAGTATGGTAACCATTGGTATTCCGAGCCAGCTTGTACAGATGACAACGCAGACAAACCGTACCGTGTAGCTGTAGGTCCTACGCTTTTGATTGCCGCAATGCGTTGCTACGTTGTAAACAATCTGGGCGATGAATTGGAGGTTTCTGATGAAATGGTTTCTTGACTTCTTCTTTTGCAATACGTGGGGTGAGTTCTTTTTTGCCGCAGTTGTGGGTGCAATGGGACTCATCGTGTTCTGGGGTCTGCTGGTTCTGACCTTTGTTCTCTTTGGATAGGGGTATTTGACAATGTAAATGTATAGGTGTATAATGTAGTTTGTAGTCGAGTTGTATCTGATTGTAAAAGTTACTGTCCGACAGTAACTTCCCTAACTTTTTTATAAATAGGAGTGACATCCATGAGCATCATCAATTTCGGTAGTTCCATTTCCCTCAACCAATTCGCCAATGCCATCGCAACATCGGGCAGTGACGTAACCATCATCGGGTGTGGTGAGCCCGGTATCGGGAAGTCTGCAACCCTCAAGTTGTTGGAGAAAAGATTCCCCGACTACGAAGTGGCGTACATTGACTGCACCCTGCTGGATCTCGGTGACTTTGCCCTGCCTTATACAGTGGATGCGGGTGAGATCCGAATAACCGAGTTCGCACCGAACGCACGGTTCAAACTACACAGTGGCAAGCCCGTCATCATCATGCTTGACGAGTTGGGTAAAGCGATTAAGTCCGTGAAGAACGTACTGCTGACCCTGATTAACGAGCATCGTATTGGTGACAAGAAGTTGCCAGAAGGTTCGATTGTGTTTGCCACTACCAATCTATCGAGTGACGGGGTGGGCGATACGCTGGAAGCGCACATGGTGAACCGTGCCACAGTGGTGGATATTCGTAAGCCCCATGCCGGGTTCAATGCTGACGGTACGATTGACGATGACTCATGGGGTAAGTGGGCGTTATCCAATGACATTGACCCAACGGTTGTTGCTTGGGTTCGACAGGTTCCGCATGCTTTGGGTTCGTACACTGACCCATCCCAGCGTGACAACGCCTATATTTATATGCCGGGGAAACTACAGAAAGCATTTGTTACCCCAAGATCTTTTGAGCGTGCGTCTCACATTGCTAAACAACGAGCTGAACTCGGTGAAGAGTTAACCATCAGTTTGTTGTCAGGAACTATCGGTGAGAGTGCGGCACGTGACATGCAGGCTTTCTTTACAGTGGCAGACAAACTGCCTACGTGGGATGCGATTATCAATGACCCCAAAGGTGCGAAGTTGCCTGATGACGTAGTGGCACGGTGCTTGACAGTGTTCTCTGCAATTACCCGCATCAAAGAATCCTCAGTTGTTGACAAGTTCTTGGACTATCTCGGACGCATGGAGAAAGAGTGGCAGGCTCTGTTCGCCCGATCAATTATGAAGTCTGACAAGCAGTCCATCGCTATTCGTTCGGACAAGTTCAAGAAGTGGGCTACCGACAACCAATGGATGTTTTCTTAATAAACCTACTGTCTGACAGTAACTTTCTAGGAGAGTGACATGTTTAACCAATCCGCAGTTTTAGTTCGTCTCAACATCTCTACATGGACAGGGCGCAAGCTGGACAAGCGTGTGTCTGACGAGATCGACCAGTCGAAGAACACCAAGACCCGAGCAGGGAACTACAACAAGCACCTACTTGCTGGCTCAAAAGAGTTGGATCAGATTCAGAAAGTAGCCACTGCCGTACGTACTTGGAACTACGAGCAGACTTTACCGTGGTCAAATGGTGGTGATCGCTTGTTGCCATTCAAGAACTTCTTTGAGTATAAGCAGACTCTTGCCATGTTCGAGAAGCAGTTTGAGAGTGCAGTTGAAGCGTTTCTTGCGAACTACGACACCCTTGTGTCTGCGTCTGCGTTTCAGTTGGGTGATCTGTTCGACCGTGACGAGTATCCCCCAGCGTCTGAGTTGCGACGTAAGTTCCGGTTCAGTTATGACTTTGATCCCCTGCCTGTCAAGGGTGACTTCCGCATTGATGCATCCGAAGAGGTTAGGCGTGAGCTTGAGGAACAGTACGAAACCTCATTCAACAACCGACTCAACGATGCGATGAAGGACGTATGGGAAAGACTCCACAGTACGTTGTCACACATGAGTGACAAGCTGGCGGATAAGGAACGCACACTGAAGAACGGTGAGGTGACGAACACACAGATTTTCCGTGACTCGTTGATCAACAATGCCGTGGAGTTGTGTGGACTGCTGACCAAACTCAACGTGACCGATGACCCCAAGCTTGAGCAGGCACGACAGAAGCTTGAGAGTGCGATTGTCAACGTGAACGCTGAGACGGTACGCGATAGTGATGAGGTACGTCACAACGTCAAGGCACGTGTGGACGAGATCCTTAGTGCTTTCGACTTTTAATTTTTTATAACCAGGAGAGTGATATGACTATGCAAAAACTTACTGCCGAACAACGTGTCCAGAAGGCTCACGTTTGGCTCATGGCGCAACCCAAGTACTGCCTGTATTCGGGGATCTTTATGCTTGGTAAAACAAGTATTGAGGAAAACATTCCGACCGCCTGCACCAATGGGCGTGACTCGATGTATGGGCGTGCTTTCGTTGACAAGATCAAGGATGAAGAACTGCGTGGCTTGATACTGCACGAGAACTTGCACAAAGCGTTTCGTCATTTGACCACGTGGAAAGATCTTAATGAGAAGAACGGCAAGCTTGCCAACATGGCTTGCGATTACGTGATCAACCTAATGATCGTTGACTCTGACCCCGAGGGTAAGGACGTACGCTTACCGGAAGGTGGGTTACTCGATGAGCGATTCCGTGGGATGGATGCGGGTGAAGTGTTTAGGATCCTTGAGAAAGAGTGCAAGGGTAAAAGCAAAGGCAAAGGTGAAAAAGGAGAGGGTGATGATTCCGAAGACAATGGTGGTGAGGATTCAGACGAGGAAGCGGGATTCGATTCGCACGATTGGGATGGTGCAAAAGAGATGTCCGAGCAAGAGCAGAAAGAACTTGAGCGGGACGTTGATCAGGCACTGCGACAAGGTGCATTACTAGCAGGCAAGATGAAGGGTGGTGTGCCCCAAGAGATCAAGGACATGATGGAGTCTAAGATCGACTGGCGTGATGCCCTGCGTGAGTTCATTAACTCATTCTGTATGGACAAAGATGTTTCTACGTGGCGTAGACCTAACCGACGCTGGGTTGATCAGGGTGTCTATCTCCCATCGACCGTGGGTGAAACGGTTGGGCGTATCGTCATTGCCGCAGACATGTCCGGTTCTATGTACAACCTACTCGGTACGGTGCTGGGTGAGATCAAGAAGATCGCTGAGTCTGTGCGCCCCGAGGGTATCGACCTGCTGTATTGGGATGCAAAAGTCTGTGCGGTTGAGAAGTACGACTTTGAGGATCTCGATGCAATGATGACAACAACCAAGCCTATCGGTGGTGGTGGCACTGACCCACAGTGTGTTGCCGATTACATTCGTGACAACAAACTCAAGCCTGAGTGCGTGGTGGTGCTGACCGATGGATACGTAAACAGTTGGGGTACTGGCTGGAACGTACCCGTGTTGTGGGGTATCACGACCAAAGGCATCGTTGCTGACAACGGCATTTCAATTCAGATCGGAGATTAATATGGCAAACCCTAAAACCTACAAAGCGTTACTGATTCGACAGGACGCACGTGATTCGATTGATCACGTAAAGAAGTTGTACGAAGAAAAGATTGGCGTGGACATGACGTACACACAGTTCATATTAGTAATGTGCAAGCAGTATGAAAACTTACTGTCAGACAGTAACTTACGAGGAGAGTGACATGTACGGATATTCAAACGGAAGATACCAAGCTGAGCAAGTTAAGAACTACCACGAAGCAAAGCAACGCTACGAAGAAGTTAAACCTATCCGTGGACGCAGTGGTGATATTCGCCCATTGGGTAAGCGCAGGCGTGACTGGGAGCGCATCGTTAAAGTAAGCGAGAGCGCATACGCCATTAGGCTTTACAGCACAGATGTTGTGACGTACTACGAGGACGGTGCGATTGAACTACGCACGGGGGGTTGGCCCTCTGTATCAACCACAGAGATGATTGCGTATCACAGCCCGTTCCAGTCAGTTAAACGCAACAAGCAGGTGTGGGTGTGGCACTCGGACAAACATAAATATATTGTGCCTGCGTATATTAATGAGTGCTTGCGTATGGTACGGGTGGATGGGGTGTATGAGCCTGAGACCCCACAAGTCCTTAAGCAACGGGTGGTAGACAGAACTAGCATCAAAGAGTTACGAGAGAAAATTTCCCCGTTCGTTAAATTTACAAAAACCATGTTGGCATTGAGCGATGGCTGGATCAACGTGAAATCAATGCTTGAACTTGGCGGTAAAAAGATAAACGGTTGGAGAAAGGGGCGCATCATTTACCCAGATCATTTCACGGCAGACGAATGGGTGATGCTTGAGCGTTCGGGTAATACCCTTGATCGCAATACTCTTATGGCAAAGATGTTTGTGGATGTAGTTTCCCGACCTGGTGAAGACCAATGGTTGCGTGTGATGTACACAATGCTGACCACGAATCGAACCCCGTTGGAAGAAGTTGTGGAGTTTTATGAACCGGTAGTGGGTGAAAGTCCCAGCAGAATTAATTGCCCTTACATGAATCAACGGTTTGATGTATCGGAGTACGTGGAGTTGATCAACAAGATTCTACGTGTTCATCCCGATGCGCAAGCTGTTCGGGAACTGCCTCCCGGTTCAGAGTTTCGTAGCAACCTAGTTTAATTTGACAAGGAGAGTGACATGGAAACAACCGAAGAAATTATTCTTATCCCCGAGCTTCAGAATCTAGTCAACGCATTTCGTCTGCGTTCGGCTAGGGCTTTATCTTACAAAGCACACAGGCCCTATGCAGTTTACTTTTACGACGACAGGTTCCCTGAAATGCCTCAGACGAAAACCAGAAAGATGGTGGGTTATGTGGAGGTGGTGAGGAATGATGTTGACGCAATACAGTATTGCGTTCGATCTCGGCTAGTCAACAACGAGCGGTATCGAGCCAGCACTCAGGACTACCACACCAAAGTCACGAAGTCTATCGACAAGGCTCTCAAGCTTATGATTGATTTCATCCGTCCGTATGGCCTGCCCGAGGTGATGGAGGAGAGTGTGCATAAGTTCACGAGCCAGATTGAAGAGTGGATTTCTAAATCCCGTAGGGACTACAGCAAAATATCCGTAGACGACCGTAACGATTTGGTTACCGAGTTGATGCATCTCAAGACGTTGGGTGTCCAGTTCAAGACCAATACGTTCCGTGAGTTGAGCGAGAAAGTTGAAGAGACAACCCGTGAATACAAGCGGCGCACCAACATGAAGGTCCGTGGCTATCACGTTGTGTTTACGAGCAACATCATCTACGTAACTTCTGGGGTAGTTACCGGGTCTGGCTATTCGACATCGCTTACAGACATTGATAAGACCGCTAAGACGTACCACTGTGAGACAGATCTTCCTGAAAACATCTTGTCAAAAATAAGTTTCCTCAAGATGGTTGACAAGAATCAGGCTCTCGATGAGGTTGGGGTTAGGGTTAACGACTACGAATTTTATATTTTCGAAGAGGTTGACAATTTTAATTCTTAGTATAAAATAGTGGTACTAATCGGGAGTAGTAATGGAAAACTTTTATAAGTTTAGAGTGGCTTTCGATGAGGACGATGGGTATGGGTGGGTCTTTTCTCCGCAGTCTTACTTGGAGTTCAGAGTTCCCCCCATGCCTGAGATTCTTAACGAGAAGGTGTCTCTGTTGAAACTTGTTGATAAAGGAGGTGTCGATGGCATAGGCAAACGCAAACTTAAGAACGTGTTCTACGTTATTTTTAACGAGAACGAATACCAGCAGTTGTGTAAGCAAGTGCATGCAAGTGAGGAAAATGAAAATGTTTAGCGTAAATGATCAAGTCAGGATAGTTGATACAGGCGAGATTGGTTATGTTGAAAGGTTGTTGGATAGTGGGGAGCGAGTGATGGTGCGTATTCCTGCGTCTGATGGCTGGCCTTTTCCTCACCACGTGTATGCAGTTAAAGAGAAGGTTCAACGAGTGGCAAAGGGTAAATCTTCATCCGAAGAAGCCCTCTTTTAAGGAGATTAAAAATGGCATCGAAGAAAGAAACCAGCACTGAGATTTTTGTAACCGAGCAACGTCGTGAAACGCTGAACTTTTGCGTACTGGGTACAACCCCCCTCATTCACAATCGAATGAGTCAGAAAGTTCTACAGACACTTCTCTGCCCTCCCCCACGTAAAAATGCGGCTGAGAAAGCGCAAAGCTTGAAGCACAACCCGGTGGAGGAGTATCGCAATTCCCCCTACACTACGAACGACGAGTCTGATCCCACGTTGATTACGATTCTACCCACTGCGTTTAAGGGTGGCATGATGACTGCGGCTCTCGATATGCCCGGAGTTGCTAAGACACAGATCAAGCGTCAGGTGTATGTCGATGGGCAGATCACTCACATTTACGGTATACCCGAGATGATGATGGCGGTCACTCGGTCGGCAGACATTAACAAAACCCCCGATGTACGAACCCGAGCAGTTATGCGTAAGTGGGCGTGTCATCTCTCAATATCTTATACAGTGCCTATTCTCAATCAGCAGTCGGTATCTAATTTACTGGCGGCGGCTGGCATCGTGTCTGGTGTGGGTGATTGGCGGCAAGAGAAAGGCTCAGGTAACTTTGGTTGCTACAAGCTGACTACGGCTGATGATCCTGAGTTCTTGGAAGTTATTAAGACGGGTGGTCGTCAGGCTCAGAAGGATGCGCTTGAGAGTCCCAAGTTCTATGACCAAGAGACTGAAGATTTGTACCGCTGGTTTGAGACTGAGACGAAGCGTCGGGGTATGAAGGTGGCGGCATGAACAAACCCTCACGCAAAGAGATCGACACTGAGATTAATCGCATATACATAGAGTACGGAGCGTTAACTCCAACGCTAGTTGTAGAGGTTGCGAAGAATCCCAAAAGCGTACTGCATCACTTGTTTGAGTGGGACGATGCTAAAGCCGGGGAATCTTTTCGGCTCTCTCAAGCCCGTGCCATTATCACAAGCGTAAAGGTCAACATAATTACTGAAACTCACAAGATCAGTGCGGTTAGTTACGTACGAGATCCAAGACTTGCAAGTAGTGAGCAGGGTTATATCTCTGTCGATAAATTAAAGACAGACAAAGATCTTGCTAGGGAGTCTATTAAGTATGAGTTTCAGAGGGCCTATGCTCATCTGCATCGAGCAAAAACGCATGCTCAGCTTCTTGGCATGGAGGACCAAGTAAGCGCATTACTCAACACGTTTGAGGATATAAAAGAAACAATGGAAGTTTGACTTTGCTTTGGGGGAGGTTCGCCTCCCCCTTTTATGGCGAGGCGAGATGAGACGAGATGCTTACGGGACAGGAGCGGTCAGGCAGTTCCGGATGGGAAAGGTTCGGTCAGGCACGGTCGAATTTGGCACGGTGAAATGAGGCAGTACAGGCGGGGAAAGATGAGATACGGACGGGTGCGATAAGGTCGGGCAGTACAGGTTCGGACTAGAAAGGTGTTGACTGGTCTGGCAAGATCCGGTTGGGTGGGGTGTGGTATGGCAGTACAGGTTCGGACGGGAAAGGCGTTTAGAGGCCGGGAAAGGTCCGGTTGGGTGGGGTACGGCAGTAAGGGTGGGGTACGGAATTTATGGGTTCGGTCGGTATTGGAATAGTTTGGAATGGCAGTCGAGGTGAGGATCTTATGGGAGTGGACGGGTATGGCGAGGCAGGAAGTTCGCCGAGGATTGGAAGAGTAATGTCTGGCACGGAAAGATGGGGTTTGGCAGTACAGGTTCTGCGTGGCTCGGATGAGTGTGGTGGGGTTAGGTCTGGCAGTCGAGGCGGGGATTGGAATGACGCTAGAGGATTAGTGCGGTGGGGTAAGGCAGTCTAGGCCACGAGAGGTTTTGTTTGGTGAGGTTTGGTTGGGCAGTCATGGTGTGGAGTGAAGTGGATGCGTGAGATAAGGTGAGGCAGTCGAGGAACAGCATGGATCGGAGTGGTGTTATGAGGTTTGGTGTGGCGAGGTCAGGCAGTCAGGGAAGGATGCGGTAAGGACTGTATACGTCAGGCATGGAGTGGTGCGGTACGGCAGGCAAGTTAGAAAGGAGTTATTTATGAGTTTAAAAGAAGAGTGGCGTAAATGGGCTGACGAGAACCGCCCACAAAATGAAGAAGCGTTCTGGATTTGTTGGAACGCCGCATGGGAGGCGGCTGGCAAAGAGTATCGAGATCACATAAAGATCTTGAAGGAAGAAGTTGCGTTTGCCGAGCGTGGCTACACGAAGATGGGGGAACAATGAAAGAAGAAGTCACTGTTGAACAAGTTGCGGCTTTTTTACAGGTCACTCACAAGAGTGCTATCCAACGCATGTCTCGGCTGGTTAAGAAGAACAAAGCAGTTAAGTTGAACTGGCCCACGAAGGGAACACCTGCAAAGTTCTTGATTGATGTGCCGTTGGAAGAGTTGCTTCTCACGCAGAAGTACGCCAAGTACAAAGCACACCCCGACATTGACTGGAAGAAATTTTGTAGTGACCCTTTTAATTTAGGAGCGGGAGCGAGATGAACGAAAAACAAATTGGCAATTGGGCACTTGGATTTACGATGGGGCTACTGACTGTGCTGGCGTGGCAGAAGGTGATGAGTGAACCTTTGGTCATCTCTGACAGCGAAGCGACACGTGCGGAGGAACTCATTAGCATCTACAAGCGTGGTATAAAAGATGCCTTGAGAACGAACCCCGTGTCGATGGATCTTGAGCAAGCATGTCTTGAAATATGGGCTAACAGACAACCTGTGGAGACAAAATGACTAGACCTGAAACACTAAATGATGTAATTAAAGACACCATGCGTGTAAGTGGTGTGCCGTACCCCGTCGAAGTTGATGCAGTTAATCATCCCCCGCATTACAAAGTCGGCGGCATTGAGACGATTGAATACATGAAAGCCAAGTCCACACCCGAAGAATTTAAAGGTCATCTTAGGCTGACTGCGATCAAATACCTTAGCCGTACGGGTTACAAGGACGATGCGCTACAAGATCTAAAAAAGGCGCAGTGGTATCTCAACAGGTTGATTAAGGAATGCGAAGATGCGAACGGCTGAAGATCGTATCCTTGACTACATGAAGGAACACAAAAAGCCCGTGACAATTTCGAAGATGGCGAAGTATTTTATTGTGAGTGAGTCAACGGCAAAGAGTGCGTTAGCATCTTTGGTTAAGAGGGGCATTGCTGACATTGTGCCAAAGAGCAAACCATTTTTGTACAGGCTTAAAAATGGCATCGACACCTGAGAAAAAAGTCAAGTTAAAAGTCCGTGCGATTCTTGATTGGCATGACGATGTTTATTACTTCACACCGATGACCGGCGGCTACGGAAGAAGCGGTGTACCAGATATTGTAGGGTGCTACAAAGGCTACTTCTTTGCTATTGAGTGCAAGGCTGGCAAGGGCACGACTACTGCATTACAAGATAAGAACATAAAAGAAATTGAAAAAGCGGGAGGGAGGGTAATAGTTGTAAATGAAAACAACCTAGAAGATGTTCGCATAATGCTAAGTGATATGAATGGCTAGACGAGACTACAGAGCAAGACAGTTGCAGTTGGTTCGTATACTGGATAAAAACTTTGCCCTTTCACTGAGACAAATAGCCCGAAGAATGAAACTTACAGAAAGAACTATCTACAGGCATCTGCACCCCCTTACAGAACATGGAGTTGTGTACGTTCGCTTTAAGGCGTACGAACGGGGGTCTAAACGACCGGTGTATTTTTATTCTTCAAAGAGAGCGGCATGAGCAAACTAAACATGTTAGTAGAAATAATCCAAACAATTAAAGAAAACTTCAACCTTGATGCGACAGACTTGCACATACTGTCTATCGTTGGGTTAGCCGAAGAGGAGGGCAGAGAAGTTCGGGTGACGGACATCACTCGGATGCAAGACATAGCCTCCCCAGCTACCCTGCACTACAGGGTTACAAAAGATCTTGTGGATCGACACATGCTTGTACTAATACCTAGCACGGAGGATGCACGGGTCAAGCTGGTCAAGCCCGGTAAAAAATTCAAAACATTAGTGAACTTCTTGGAGAAAAAGTTTTGGTCATAACAATCGACTTTGAAACGTACTACGACAAAGAGTTTTCCTTATCGAAAATCACAACAGAAGAATACGTACGTGACGACAGGTTTGAAGTAATTGGAGTCGGTGTCAAGGTAGATGACGGTGAAACCGAATGGTACTCAGGCACTGAAGCGCAGACTAAATTCTGGCTACAAAAGTTTGACTGGGCTAACTCTCTGGTGCTTGCGCACAACACGGCATTTGATGGGGCGATTCTGTCTTGGAGATTTAATGTCAACCCAAAAGGTTGGCTCGATACTCTGTGCATGGGGCGTGCCGTTGATGGGGTGGAGGTTAGCGGTAGCCTGAAGGCTTTGTCTGAACGCTATGGGATCGGAGAAAAGGGAACCGAGGTTCTCAATGCTCTAGGTAAAAGACGAAAAGACTTTACCGAGGAAGAACTTGATCGCTACGGCGAGTACTGCCGGAATGACGTAGAGTTAACCTACAAGTTGTTTAACATTCTTAGGGCAGACTTTCCGACTAAAGAACTCAAGGTGATCGACCTGACCTTGCGTATGTTTACGCATCCGGTGATTAGACTTGACTTGCCCCTGCTGGAACAGCATCTGGTGGAGGTGGTGGAGCGCAAAGAGAAACTGCTTGATGCGACTAGCGCCACAAAAGACGAACTAATGTCTAACGACAAGTTTGCACAACTTCTTATTGAGCTAGGTGTTGATCCTCCCCGTAAG
>Ga0099849_1000495_pt1 | contig 18204 bp, 15 predicted proteins | sample CB_VirMetaG_4_FD_78177 | JGI IMG/M metagenome (GOLD analysis project Ga0099849, IMG submission 78177) | Freshwater to marine saline gradient viral communities from Chesapeake Bay - CB_1508_1M Viral MetaG | ecosystem: Environmental > Aquatic > Marine > Coastal | place: USA: Chesapeake Bay... | reverse complement strand
TGCTAACTCAGCTTGGGCTTTTGATATTTTAGTAAATTCATTAGCTACAGCTGCCGCAGTAACAGTAATAGCACCAAATAACCCCTTAACACCCGCTCCCGTACCAGTTCTCCCAAGAATAGCGCTAACACCTTTATCAACAGCTTTACTTATAGAGTCAGCTAAGGCATCACCTATTAATGGTATTTGTCTAGATAATGAAGTAAGGTTTCTACTAACCTCTCTGGTAACTTTTTCTATAGAGTTAGCAGCCTTACGAGCAGTCTCTTCTATCTCTGTAGCAGCAGAGCCAGTAGAAACACTTCCACCACCTGCATCTACTAATTGATCAAGAGAATTAGCTATTCTTTGTAGGAGTTGATTATTTAAATCAGCCATGATATTATTTTAAATTTTTATTCTTAAGAAGTATTTTCTTTAATAGAAGTCTATCCTGTGGAGTTCCTTTTTCAAGCTTCTTTTTAAGTTTCTTCCATTTAACTACATCCTTCTGAGCTTTCTCAAACTCATCTTTGCTCATACCACTAATCATTCTTAAGATAGAAGAAAGAATACCTTCGTTTTTGGCTTTCATTGTTTATCTCCGAGATATATATATATACATATAATAAATACCCCTCAACACAAAAATATGCTGAGGGGATATTCAATTATTGTTTATTCTTATTCTCATTTTCTTTTTTAATAGTATCAACCACTTTATTAACCCACCACCTTCTCAAATAAGATGGCATATTATAAGCGTCAGAAAATGATAATTTACCATAATACACAGCAACGAAAATATCTTCTAAAATACTTTGTTTAATCTGTGAATAGTATTTCTGTGGTGTATTAGCTGTCAGGCCAAAAAAACGATACGGAGATAGGGATCTCCACCTCACCTTCATATCCACAGTGTGCACAATCATAACCCTGTTCCATTATAAGATCAGGATTGTTGTCTTCCATATACTTCCTTAAAGCTCTAGAATCTCTCACTGGCATGTTGTCAACATATTGATTAATAATGGTTCCATCAGCGTTTCCATTAACACTAATAATTTGATGTTTCAATCTTGTTGTAACATTTTGGTCAATGGGTGATTTAGTGGCTTTCTTAATCTTTTCTTGAGCTTCACTAATAACCCTATCTTCTTCAGTAGTAAGAAATTTAAATTCTAATCTTACACCTGTAGGAGTTTTAAATTCAAATCTATTTTCTCCCTCTAAAACAGGAGCAATACTTAACTTTTTCATGTCTAACTTACTTAAATCAAATGTATGATCTATTTCTGTACCACATGAAGGACAACTAATATTAGTTTTATAATCTGCCCCATAACCTGTAACTCTTAGAAAAGTTAGAATGGCATTTTTATCACCAGATATTAACTCAGAAGATTTAATATTTTTATCTATAATACAATTATCTAATAAGTAATCTAATGCCTTTCCACTTCTTAAAAGAGAACGTGATGTTAGAATATCTTCGTCAGCAGCTGTAAGAAATCTAACCTCTACTTCTTTTTTCATATGTAAGGCACTTGTTGGTGGATAAATTCTACCTTCTGATGGCAGAGGAACAAAATCTCTTGGTGTAACAAAACCAGATTTATTATTTGAATCCTCTCCACTCTTTTCTAAAGGTGGTCCTTGGCTGGCAGATTTTGGTGTTATATCATCAACCTTTTCAACCATTTTATTTCCTTTCGTAAAATTTTACAATTAACTATTATATTTTAATAACAATATAAAGTTTTATATACAAAAATACCCCTTGTAAAAAAACAAGAGGTATTTAAGTTGTAAAAAAGTAAAGAAATTATTAGAACTTCAAGATACAATCATCTGGACGAACTGTGATGTTAACCATCATAGCCTCACCAGAAGCCATATCATACTCTCCAAAAGATACTTCTTGGCAGAAGCAACCTCTTAGTTCCCATTTTTCAATCTCAGCACCAACAGGATCAAGAGCGATAAGTTCAATATCCTTCTTATAGAAAGCGGCGTAACCATCACGACCAGAAATAGTTTCGTGTTGTAGTCTCACCCACTCCATAACCTTCTGTGAAGAAGAAGGAGCAATTGGATCATAAAGAGACATTGCAATTGTTCCCCACTCACTCTTACCAGCTAGATATCTCTTAGAATTGAGATAATCAATAACGATAGGAGTTGTTGTGTATGTTGGACGAGATGCTGTTCTTGCTGTAAAAGCAGGAAGAGTCTGATCTGCAAAACTAAACAAAAATCTATTTTGCCTTTTAGGTTCGTAGGTATCCGCTAACATTGTATTAACTTCAAAAGGCTGCGGCATTAGTATTCTCCATTCAAAATCAAGTTGTTATATAATAAATACAACACAACAATAATTTTTGAATGGTGGCAATAATTAAATCGCCACCAAAACAAAATTACTCTTCAAATGTTGCACCTTGAGGTGTTACAGTAAAGTCAAAAAGAATAACTTCTGCAGCACTTGTGGGTTTCAAGAAAATCTTACCCTTCATAATGTTTCTATCAATTAGATCTGGTGTTGTTGTTGTTTCATCCAACACAGCTCTGAACTCTGTTAATCCTTGACGGCTTTGAACCAATGATAGATAAGCGTTAACTTGTGTTAGAAGATTTCTTCTAACTGTAACTGTGTTTGGCTCAAACAAGAATAGTCTTGAAAGACCAGAAATTGTTTTTCTAACCTCAATCAACATACGTCTTACATTAACTCTATCCAAAACAGATGCTTTTGATTGTAGTGTTTTCTGTCCGAAAGCTACAACACCTTGATTAGCAAAAGAAGCAATTGGGTTAACATTTGCTTGATAAAGCTGATCTCTCTGTGTTTGTGTTAGAACTCTGTATGGTACTGTACCAGGAGGAAAAGCACCACCGCGGTTAAATCCAGCGGGAGCAAACCAAGGATCACCAACTTTATCACTAAAAGCATATACTCCCATCATAACAACTGATGGGGGAACATTTAGTAATCCGCCTTGTGTTGTTCCATCAGGTATTTTAACCCAAGGATAATAAGTAGCACCATAGCTATTATCATATGTGTTAGCTTCTGCTACAGCTTGATCTACAGTTGTGTTAATACCATCAGCTGTAGTACTGTTACCAGAGGCTAGATCAACAAGAACAAAAGCGTCACCTCTTGACTTAGCCATATCCATTGCTCTCTGTGGTATATTACCTTCACTTGAACTATGAACATCGGGAAGAGCCAATAGATTAAAATCAACTTGATCTGGGTTAGACATAATATTAATAGCTTGAATGAATTCTGCACTTAAACTGTTAGTGCCACTTTCATTAGCTGCTAATCTTAAATCAACTCTTGGATCAAATCCATCCCAACCACCAAACATAGGAACACTAAATCTGATTGGGTTAGTTGTATTATCAACGTTAGGAGATACTCCAGCAGCATTCATATCAACTTTTGTAAACGTCATAGTAGCAGTAGATCCACCATAATCAGTATTTGGATTTGAAAAAATCAAGAATCCATTATCTGTATCAGTATATCCTTTAGGTGAAGTAACTGTCTTTTTAAGTCTATCTGCTACGCCGTCTTGAGCAAAATCAACACCCATATATACTTCAGCGTCAACTGAGCTATCAAACAAGTGATCTGACTTATATGGTATTTCATCCACTGTTGTTAATACAGAAGCGCTTTCAATACCACTAACTGATAGTTTAGGAATACCTTCAAAACCTTGTGGTCTTGCGTCGATTGGAAATCCACCACCAATTTCAACTCTAATATAAGAATTATTAGATACAGGATATTCACCATCAAATGTAATTGTTGGTGGGTTTGTTGAAAAATCATAAGAAGGTGAAGTTGTTCCAATAACCTTACCAATATAATTCTTACTGGATGGATCTAATGTAAGAGAATCATAGGAAGCTCTTACAACAGCTTCTTTATCGCTGTCACCAAAATCTCTAACAACAAGATTAAATGTAGGATATGCTGTAGCTGATGTATCTACCTTAGTAATAGAAATCTTTAAATTACTATTTTCGTTTGTTCCATGTCCAATACTATAAATCTTAAAAAGTTTATAAGTACTTGCAAGATAGTTCTGTGAGATTATCCAAGGTGTTTGAGAAACTGAAAAACCACCCTCTACATCATCACTCAACCCAGCTGTTCCTGTATCATCTGCAGTAGCTGATGTGTAACCACTAATATCACCTTCCAAAGAAGAAACATCATAATCAAAAACAGCATCAACATAAAGATCGGGAAGCAATTCACCAGCATATGATTGCTGTGGATCAGTTCCCATAACTTTCTTAACATAATTAGGTGATGATTTTATAAGTGATAGTCCACTTACAGCATATTGAGCTATAATATTACCAGAAACACCTGCGTTTGTAACAGCGTCTTCAGTGCCATTAGCTTTAACAAGACTAAAATTATCATAAGAACCACTTATCTGCCAATCGTCACTTACATTAGTAACTCTTTGTCTAAATATAGCACCTATTCTAGCTGCGCCTGCTGTTTCTGAGAAACCGATGGTTTGTGCACCATCCGCAAGATTAAATGCAGCAACAACTACATTACCAACGTTGGTAGTTCCTCTACCCAACACTCTAACAACTTTCAAATTTGAACCATTTCTCAAATAATTTTGAGCGGCATATGGTGTATATTTAGTTGGTGATAATCCACCAAACTTTTCTTGAAATTGACTAAAGTTATTTACATTAATAGGCCTAAAAGCTTCACCCTTATCAGTTAACCCAATAACAGCTGCACCAATAGCACCCGCGCCAGGAGCACGAAATGTATCATCAATTTCTTGTGTATATACGCCAGGAGATACAAATACTTGAGCCATTAATACTCTCCAAGAAATAATGTTAATTAATATTCAATTGTATATTTTTATTGTCTGAATGACAAATATTATGTAAGATATACAAGTTTTGCTCTAAAAATAAAAAGAAGTATATTTATAGCTATACAAAAAAACCTTATACTTCTAATATAAATATACTTCTTTTTTCAGCAAAATAATATTTGATAAATTATTTTTTAAAGATCATCGACTTGTTCAACACCTTGTTCTGCTTCAACAAATTGAGTTTCTTCTTCAATAGACGCTTCTTGATCCAATTGTGTCAAATCAACACCTAACTCTTCTAACAATGCATTAATTTGATATAATGCACCTTGATTTAATGTTAGAGATTGAGAAAGATTAGAAACTTCTTGTTGCTTTTGACTTAATAATCTATTAATCTCTGTTACTGTCCTAAGAGCTTCTTCTCTCTTTTCAATTAAATTTTCCTTACTTATTGACATAATATAACTCCTTGTTTAATGTTAAATATTAATTGTACCTAATTTTTTACAACTTTCAGCCGCATAATTGTCAGCTTTATTTAAACTCTCATAAATATTGGTTTCAGTAATAATATTGTATATTAATGAAGCAAAAAATGCATCGCCAGCACCAATACTATCTATAAAATCATATTTGTTGTGATTATCTCCATTTTGCAAAATAAAGTTATCTCCATAATATTTGTATCCGTTTATACCCATAGTAACAATAACATTGCCAAAATGATTTTTTATATCTTGATTAAAATTATTTTCGTATTCAATTAACGTTTTTTCATTTATCTTAAGATAATCACAACCATAATATTCTTCACTAACTATGTTTGTATCTACGAATGTAATAACTTTACGTAATTTACACACATCTAATATATCATATATGTCATAATCACTTAGTAATCCCTTATGATAGTTTGATATAATAACATAATCACCTTCTCTTATTTCATCTATCATATTACTAATCATATTTCGATCATGTTTTACTTTATCACCATGATCAAACCTATACATTGGCTTATGGTCTATATAAAACCTTTCTTTTATAGGTTTCTTTTCATTAGTGTAAAATTCTATGTGATAATAACTACTGTTATTTATAAAATTATTTTTAAAAAATATACTCTTTAAATGAGAAACAAGATTAGCAGCTCCGCCATCTACATCAACTTTTTCTTTATCTGATATAACAGGTACTTTTGTTGCAGGATCAACCCTATTTGATTGCATAAAAGTATATCTATCTATAAATGATTCACCTATTATGTGTAATCTCTTCATACATCCTCTGATATATATTTCTATTATCTATTCTTAGATACTCTATGTTTTCGGATATTCTACCAAAAGTTTTTAGTTGACGTTCGTAATAACCTACTTTATTTACATCTTTATTAGTATACTCTGAACCATCGACATTTTCCAAATCAAATAAATCGCAAACTAAACTATCAAAAACACATGTGCTATTTTCATGTTTAGCAATTGAATAAGCTTTTTCTACAACCATAGGAACAAAAACTTTACTACCAACACAAACAAACAAACCCCTCTTAGCTTTTGATATTATTTTATATAATCTCATAAAATCATTGTATGAAGCTGCAGCCCAAGCTGCCGCATCAAAATTTCCATACATTTGAAATATATCATGTCCTATACCTATAGATACAATAGGCTGAACATTGTTTTGGTGAGCATGCCAAAAAACAGATTTATCTCTATATTTACCCTTCCAACCTATAAAGTTAGAAATCAACAAACCAAGAGAATCACTACTTACATCATTTATAAAATTATTTAACTCAGAACAAGAACTTCTTCCCCAACCAAAATTACCTTCTTTGATAGAAGATCTAACATCTTCACTAGTATCATCATTAAGAGCTATTTCTGTATCATGTAATACAGAGGCTCCATTGGTTACAAACGCATCTATCCTACCAGTTTCAAATAATGGTTTTAGTTGTTCAACACACCTATTCTTTATTGTGTGAGCACCAAAACCAATTATAATTGTATCATATTGATCAATGCTATTTAGTAACATAAAATCCTTCCATAACCAACACATCAATTTGAGTATTAGAAAAACACTTAACAGCATCTTCTGGTGTTTCAACAATAGGTTCACCCTTATCATTAAATGATGTATTTATAATCACAGGTACTCCGGTTAACTCATCAAAACTTTTGATGATATCATATAACTTACCATTGTCCTTTGTAATGGTCTGTAGTCTTCCAGAATCGTCAATATGAACACCAGAAGGTATATCACTACCCCTAATTGATTTGTGACTAAATAACATGAATGGTGACTCATATCCTTCTTCTACATCAAACCACTCATGCACTTTTTCTTTTAATACCATAGGAGCAAAAGGCCTAAACTCTTCTCTATGTTTTACGTTCTTATTTAGTTTATCCTTCATATCTTTATTACGAGCATCTGCAAGAATACTACGATGTCCTAAAGCTCTTGGTCCTATCTCTGAACCACCTTCAAAATAAGCAACAATCTTACCATCTGATATGTCTTTAGCTATTTTATTAACAATATCAATATCATCTAATTTTTCATACTTCAATTTAGTATTAGATAATGATTTTTCTATTTCTTCATTACTATATTTTCTTCCACCTTCAAAAGTATCAATAGTAGAATAAACAATTTTTGGTTTCTTTGTATATTCAAAATAAACTTCATCTTGTTTATTAAATTTGATTTGATGAGAAATAAATAAAGCTCCTCCAATTGCTAATCCATCATCACCGGGTGCAGGTAAAATATAAAAATTATAATCTGGAAATTCTTTTTGCAAAACACCATTACAAACACAATTTAAAGTAGTTCCACCAGAAAGACATATGTTTTTTGTAGCCCTAAAATTAGATGTTATCTCTCTAATCATATTAATCATTGATTTTTCTAAAATATATTGTGTGTTTGCTGCAATAGTCTTATTATTTTTTTTATTCCAATCCTTTTTATCCAACCAATTTTTATCTGGTATACCGCCTTCTCCTTTTAGTTGAGGATAAAAAACTCTTCTTTCTGGAGTTATTTTTGCACCACCCCTATGTATTAGTGACGCATATATATCTCCATGATATAATTGACCAATTCTCTTTACATCTGGCCAGGATAATCCATCAACAATTTCATTATCTACCTCACCAAATGCTGACAAAGCCATAACCTTGCCAGCATCCGTCAAAGATGGATAAAAACCTAAGTAATCACACATAGAACCATAAAAGCTACCTATGTCAAAATCACCCCCTCTACGGATTAATCTGTATTCACGTTGTGAATGATTGAAGTAATATACTGAGTGTGATGTACCCATATTATCTGCAAAATCAACAGATAAAGAAACTGCATCTTTGAAAGGTGAAAGATAAAAAGATGACGCACAATGTGAAAAATGATGATCAACAAATAAACATGGTAATGATTGTTCACCTATCTGTAATGTATGCATACCCATAGCAACCATACCAGTGTTTTGATAAAACTGTTGCCAATCTTCAAATGTATACTCTACACCATTTTCATTTACAACAGAAAAATCTTCAACTGATTTATCCCATAATTCATTACCTTCCATATTTCTATCCCAAAACCAATTTGTTATTGCTGCTACACTAATATCTTTTAATTTAATTCCTTCTTTATTCAAAAGATACTTGATAGCATTTTTAGTAACGCCGCGTTCTTTCTTATTTCTGGTAAGTCTTTCAATAGCTATAAAGCCAACAAGTCTGTTATTCTTAACTAATGAAACACTACCATCATGCCCACAATTCATTCCTAATACATAAACATTTTTCATTATAACATCACCGTGTTAGTTTGTTTAGATTTATCTTTTGAAATTATTTCTTCTAATTTTTTCATATTATTAATAACTTGTTCTGTTGTTATTGATTTCATACAACTATAAGATGGACAAACCCATAGTTTTCCATTCCGATCTTGATCAAACATATTTGGCCTCCAACAACCTAAATCATTTTGATCACAAGAGTTCTTATTCCATATATTAATATTATGTTTCCAACCCCAAACATAAGGTGAAACACTACCCCATAATACAACACCTCTTCTCTTTATAGAAGGAAACAATGTAGCTGCTAAATGTGGTAGATAATTATCAATACTTAAAAACATCCTACATTTTGGAGATTGTAATATTTGTAATACTGGATTTAAATTATCTACTCTAATACTTTGAATATTTGGTATCTCTGGATTATATTCATTTGCATAAACTTGTACAAATGAATATTTGTTTTTTAACTTAGTTGCTAAATCACCCCATTGTTTTAGTGACCACACTTTATGAGTTCTATAATTTATACCAGACATTAACTCATGAGGATTTCTATCTACTCCTAAGTGCACTAATACTATTGGTTTATTACAACCATTTATAATCTTAGAAACTTCTGGATGTTGTTGATTTATTTTTAATAGAGGAAAACCTCCATCATAATCTAATGGTGTAGCCATAGATTTAGAGTATAAATTACATATAAATGAATTAGGATCATTCTTATATCTATGCTGAGTAATTAACTTAGTTAAACTAAATCCATACTCTATAGAATATACTCTATCAATATTATTTTTTATAAGTTTTGGAATTATGTTTTCATCACGATTAAAGAATTGATTTTGTGCACGCCAACTATCTAAATATATTCCGTGTTCAAATCCATCTTCTATAGGTATAACACCCGGATCGTGTGGCCATTGATTTGGTGACTCTGGTATTTGTACACCATATACATTCTGGCCAGACATGGCAGCTGATACCATGTGTCCTATAATACTATTATCTATCACTAATATAGGATAGTTATTCTTTTCTTTTTTTCTTAAATTAATTAAAGATCTGATAAATGTTGTTTGTATTATTCTAGCTCCCATACCACCAGCTAGTATTAACATATAAACTTTATCAGTTTCAGTTATTCTTACTTGATTATTTTGGTTCATAAATAGCCTGCTTTTATAGTATATATAATATATTAATAAAAGCTTTTTTATTTATAAACTATCTTTTTTTACCAAAAATTTTATGTAATCAAAATGAATTATTTTTATATTTTTATCATATTCAAAATCAGAAGTTACTAAAAAGTTATTTTCTGGGACTTTATAGTCATACATTTCCATCAGTGGTATAATTTTTTTTGGTATTTTATATCTTAAGTCATAAAAACTTTCATTTTCCTTTCTCGTTATTTTCTTTATATTATATTTTAAATTACTTCCTATTTGAAAAACAACAAGATCTTCATAATCTATATCTTCCTTTTTAAATATCTTTAACCCTATTATTTTTTTATCTTTTTTTATTGTTTTATATAAACAATTACCATAAGTTTCTATTAAAACATATTTATTATTTTTCAATATATTAAGTTGTTATAATATTTCTTATAAAATCGTTAAAATATCTTGCAGCCTGAGCTCTTCTTTTTGCATCTTCAATACTGTAAATTTTATCAGTATCAATCCAATTACTTCCATCCCATTCACGGTAAGAACCGATTATATCAAATTCGTCTTCTCTTAAATAAACTAAGAACGTATTAGTTTCTATTAACCATAACCAAGACAAGATATTCTCATTATTTACAAATTCTGATGGCATAGCAATATTATTCCATCGACAAGTTTCTTCATTAAGTGTTAAATCTTTATATTCTGGTGGAGGAATAAAAGCATCGCGAGTAGGGTCGTAAAAATAACCTATACTGGCATAATTTTTTCTAAATGGTTCGCCACCAAAAATGTGTTCTCCTCCATATGTATTAATAGATGTTCTCTTAGCTACATGACCTGTTTTCTCACTATATAAATCTTCACTTTCATCATCTTTTCCAACTATTACATTAACAACCATATTCTTGTTATCTAATAAAGCATAATGTGCCATTTTATATACTCCTTCATATTTAAATTTAAACACCAGAAAAACTTATACAATCAGCACCAGCTGTAAAGCAATAAGTGCATTGTCCGCCACTAGAAATACTAGAACTAGTTAATCCACCTCCAACACTAACTGTAATAGAAGAATCAAATCTTATTATAACAACCCCAGATGAACCTGCAGTTGGAGTATCTGAAGAGGTATCTCCTCGTGCATATCCACCACAACCAGTGTTTGCAGGAACGGACGTTCCTGTTGTGCGATGAGCACCGCCACTAGAATACCAAACACCATTCCATCCCTTAATTCCATTACAAGTATTAGTGTTCCATGTACCTCTTACTGGACCAGGGCCACCACCCATTATAGAGTTCTCATTAGTAAGATATGCACCACCTACCATATTAACAGAGGTTGGTCCATAAATATAACTACCATCGGGATTAACCCAACTATGTACTGTAGAGGCCGAGTCATATTGGTCGGAAAATCTATTGGCATTCTGATTATCATCTACGTTTTCCATACCAATATATCGCGACCCTTGTAAGCCGCTTGCGCCTCTGTATGCGCAATTGCATGAACTACCACCACCATAAGCCCCACTTATGCCAAGTCCGTTCCCCCAATATAACGCACCACCTCCACCACCACCCGCTACTAATCCTTTCCAAAAAAATGTTTGACCACCTCTAAACCCTTTGCTATTGTTTCCAGCAGCTCCACCAGCCCCTATACATATAAACATCCAATTAGGAGAATCTGGAACAAGATAATCTGAGCTCATCCATATTCCTCCACCACCACCTGCTCCATTCCACTTCGCTACCCCGAATTCCTGGTCACTGCCACCGCCGCCACCACCACCAACAACTATAAAATGTATTTGAGGAGATGTTGATCCAGCAGATGCTAAAACAGTGTCAGTATATGATTTTGTTGCAACATCATTTGTATTAGTCGCAGTTGTTTTACCACTAACCATACAACTGCTACCACATACTGTTGTTCCTTCAACTTTACCAGCCATATTTAATCCCCATTTTTTAAAATAATATACTTTTATTTTTATATTTAAACGCCAGAAAATGATATATCATCAGCACCAGCTGTAAAGCAATAAGTGCAGTATCCGCCACTAGAAATACTAGAACTAGTTAATCCACCTCCAACACTAACTGTAATAGAAGAATCAAATTTTATTATAACAATTCCAGATCCACCATTTCCGGGAGCTCCACCTGCGCCGCAGCCATACCCCCCATTGCCAGTGTTTGCAGATACCGTAACCCCACCGTAGCCACCGCCACCACCAGAATAAAATAATCCATTAATACTAGCTCTGAGTGGATTATCTGGATTGCTGTAGTTAAGACCAGTAGAAGATGGTCCAGCACCAGAACCAATAGTATCCTGAAATCCCGACATACCCTGAGGTCCATTTTGGTTAGCCCAAGAAGTTGAACTAATAGTATAACTACCATCTGGATTTGTCCAGGCAAGTGTCGGCGCATTTATTTCATATCGGTTGGTTCTTCTTGGCTGAGTGTAATTATTCTCTATAGCGTCGTGGCTAAAAGCTGCTGTCCCAAATGGACCTGAAGATTGTCGCCAACCTGCATTACATCGAGTTCCTCCAGCGTAAGCTCCTGGTGTTCCTATAAAACAAGTCTCAGTAGCGCCACCACCACCACCTGATACAGTCCCCTTCCAAAAAAAAGTATTTCCTCCATATCCACCTCTACCAAAAGTGCCAGCACCAGCTCCACCACCAGCGCCAATAGATATATACATTTCATTAGATGAACCAGGGGTTAAAAAATCCGAACTCTGCCATATTCCTCCACCTCCACCTCCGCCGGAATTGAGATTGTTACCGCCACCACCACCACCACCAACAACTAAAAAATGTATTTGAGGAGATGTTGATCCAGCGGCAGCGGCAGAACTATCTACATATGATTTTGTTGCAACATCGTTTGCGTTAACTGGAGTGGTTTTGCCGCTAACCATACAACTGCTAGCACATACTGTTATTCCTTCAACTTTACCAGCCATATTTTAAATCTCCTACTAAACCTTTATATGTTAGATTTTAATATATTAATTTCTTCTTTTAAATAATCTATTTGTTTTTGTTGTTCTTTTATGGCTTCTATTAATACCGCGGTTATATTACCATACGATACAGATTTAAAGTCATCTTCTTTATCACCACCATGAACAACCTCTGGTAAAACACTCTCTACCTCTTGAGCAACCACACCAATAGAAGGTTTATCGTCTTTTATGTATCTTCTACCACAAAGACTATTTACAATAAATATAGCACAATCTATAGAAGTGATATTACTTTTTAACCTACAATCAGATGATGAAGTAATATCACCAGCTGCTGTTATATTACTACCAACATTAAGCGTGTTGGTTATACAAATGTTTGTTGTTCCTGTTGGTATAGCTAATGCAACGTTAGTTCCAGCATTAGCCAATGCTACATCATAAGCAGATCCTTTACCATACATAAATAACCCATTAACGGTTAAACCCCCAATAGATCCGTTTCCATTTGTGGAAATTACACCTGCACTTGGGTTTCCAGAAACTTGAAGATAGCCCGAACTTATACTAACATTACTAGATGCATCTATTGTCATAGCGGCGGTTGCGCTCGCAAGATTATCGGCAGTTCCATCACTTGTAGCGCCTGCGTTAACTGAAAATTGTATAGAGTTATTACCACCACCGTTATCAGTAGCTATAATCAATCTATCAGCACTATAATCATAACCAAAATAACCAACACCTTGACCAGAAGAGTGAGCTATAAACAAAGCATCGTTGTTATTAGAAGCCACACCAATATATTTTCCTGCAGTAGCAGTGTTCATAAACGCGGTATTATATGTGTCATTTACAGAAACATTACCAACAGCACTTATTTTCATTCTCTCAGCAGTGCAACTTATTATTGAAGATGATGTTCCAAGTTCTGCAGGATTAGAAGAAGCGTTTCTAAATTGCATAGTTCCATCTGAAGAAACATAAATTGCAGCATGAGATTTACAATTACTTCCATTAGAGTTTGTTTGCCAAACTATTGGTAATGCATCATAACTACTACCAGTATAAGTGTTATTAAGAAGCATATATCTATTGCAATAAGGAGTCGTTGTCCCTCCGTCAAATCTAGCTATCCACCCATCAGTTGTAGGAGATGAAGTTCCAGCTACATAAAGACATGCTGCAGGTGCATCACAAGTTGGGCCTTGAACTATTCTACTTTGAAAATAGTTTTTAACATTTGCTGTGCTTTCTGTTGCTCCATCTACCAAATTAATCGTTTGAAAGAAGCCATAAGGTTTATTAATAGTAGTATTACCAGAAATTAGAACTTCAGCGTGAACTCCAACCGCACAACATATTCTACCAGTAGCTCCAGTATATGTTCCAACTCTTGACCAGATAGCTTTACTTGATTTTAATACACCCGCAAATGCTGAAGTATTTATAAAGTGTTCTATTTGAGTTCCTATTCTATATCCACTATCTGTAACTGCTGCTGGCATACAAACTATATTTGAGCCAAACCATAAATTCCTACAGTAACAAGTTACAGCACCACTAGCTGCTGGTTGAGCAAAATCTGTAGCTAGGCTATTTCCGGTAGTATTAGAACCACATTGAGAATATACAGTAAGTTTAGATGTAGGAACAACACCTATGCCGACATAACCAGCATTGGTTATTCTCATTCTTTCACGCCAATCGGATACACCCCCACCAGCTCTTGTTTTAAAAGCTAAATCGCCATTATAAGCAGATTTATAAACATTATTGATAGACCACTCAGATTGATTGCCACCTCCTGTAACAAGGCTAATACTAGAGAAATTTTCTGCAGTTTCATTATTGTTTCTAGCAACAATTTGTGCTCTTATTCTTTGGTCACTATTAGGTGCAAAACTTACAGTTTCATCTTTTCTAACATCAAGAAGAACTTCCGGAGAATTTTGGCCGATGCCGACATTACCATTATCCAATATAGCAAATTTTGTTAAGTCAGTTGAGTTTCTTATTTCTAAATTACCAGTAGTAGGAGCTTTTTGAATTTTCCAAGCTTGAGATCCGGCTGTAGTAAAATATAATATTGAAGATTCGGTAGATACAGAATCAGCTTGCAAAACAGCCGCTGCGTTCGTAGAAACAACCTTACCTACAATATTGCCACTTCCAGAAATATGAAGTAAAGTATCTGGCACATTCGTGCCTATGCCGACATTACCACCCCTATTTATCATCATTCTTGATTGTAAAGTAGCATCAGTATTACACTTTGTCAATAAATGTAATTCACCACCGTTATAAGAAGCAACATCTTTAGTTACAGCATATATTCCAGCAACTGGATATGTCAGTGCAGCATTTGATGAAGAAGTAAAATCTATTCCGAATGCGTCATTAATACTATAATCACTTCCTATACCACTTCTTTTTTCTATTAGTATACCTTTGTTTGGGTTGTTTCCTCCATAATTAGAAGAACCGTCAAAATCTCCACTAATGTGCAACTTAGTGTTTATATCATTAGTACCCACACCCAATCCAGTTTGGTCAATTCTCATCATCTCACCATTAGAACTACTAGACCAAGAAAATGTAGCATTGCCTGACCCTATTTCGTGATCAAAATGATAACCAGTACTTTTTGTTGTAATGTCGTAATTATAATTTAAACAACCCTGTAATCTAAGTAATTCTCCTGTAGATTCATTTACATGCAATCTATGTGTGGGGTTATCAATACCGATACCAGTATATAATGTTTCTCTTTCTATTGTTACCGCTTGGTTTGGTGAACCGCCAACACCAGCAAATAAACTTAATGTTTGATCACTTCTAATACTACCACCCACTGTGCCTGTGGATTGATTTCTAAAGTATAACTGTCTATCGGTAACACTACCGCCATCAATACGAACATTTCCGCCTCTTACATCCAAAACAGAACCGGGCATATCAGTGCCAATGCCAACGTTACCATCACCAGTTATTCTCATATGTTCTGCTCGCCCAGGCCCAACTGCAAAATTTAAAAACCCCTTTTCTGAACCGGCAGCGGGACATTCTATACCACCACCTATGAAACCATATTCTATATCGTTAGTTACATTCGCACTGTTTCCGTGACTAAAACGAACACCTATAGAAGAATTAACTGCATTGTCTTGTCTTTTTAAATCTAATATGCCGAAATTACCTCCACTTGTAGATGGAGTTATAATAGTTGCGACAGTAGCATTTCCCTCACCCAAAACTGATAATTGACGGGCTGGGTCCACATTAATGCCAACCTTACCATCACTAGTTATTCTCATCCTTTCAATATGAGCATTTATACCGCTTCCTGTTGAGACACCTGCAGGAGATGTGTATAAGATTATATCACCACCAGCTCCTGTTCCTGTAGAGCGACCAGCGTATATATTAAAATCCCCACCATCAATATCAGTTCCAGATCCATAAGGAGCAGCTACAATTGCATTTCCGGGTGTTGATGATAAATGATTTCCTCCCATAAATATTGAGCCAGCGCTATCTATTCTCATTCTTTCAATACTATTTGTATCAAATTCAAGATAATCTTGTCCAGAAGTGTAAACAACCATTTTATCAGCATTAGCATATAATCCACCTAACTGAGCGCCACCGACACCAAATTCTAATCTTGAGTTAGTGGTTCCATTTATTAATAACTGTTTATCTGACCCTCCAAAACCAACATTTGATGTTAACCCTATTAAAACATGGCCAGCACTAGTTATTATCATTTTTTCACTGTTCTGTATATTAAAACTGTAAAACTGATTGGTTCCGTAATTGTCAAATCTAAACTCATTAGTGTTGTGGTTATACTGGATTACGCCATTGTTTGAGGTAGATGCTTCAGCGTTCGCAAAAAAGATATTACCCGTAGAAGTTGTTCCAGATTTTATCGTCACCCCACCATTACCACTTGAAGCAACGACTAAATTGCGAGCGTATGCAGAATATGAAGATGGCGAGGTCGTTCCTATGCCAACGTTACCGCCAGAAAGCACAAATTCCTCGGTCAACCCATTAGTGCCGTAAATTGCGAATCTACTGGAGCCGTCGGGTATGCCGATCCAACGCGAGGACGACGAGGTGTCTGTAAATCGCAACAACGGAGACGCACCATTTCGCTCTATCTGTACACTACCGTTTACGTCAAGCGTGTGTGTTGGTGAACCCGTATTGATGCCGACGCGCTGGGATGTATCAACAGCGATAGCTAAATTTGAAGACGAAAAGCTGCCGATTGTGGACGTATAGATTCCGAGTGCGCCACCCGATGCCAAAAATCCCACTCTGCAGTTTATGTCTCTACTGTCGATTAACTCAAATCCGTTAGTTGTAGCAGGGTTGTATTGCACAGACAATGCGGCTGATGGCGATTCCGTTCCTACGCCAACATTTCCATTTTGTAATATACTCAATCGCTCTTGAAGAGTTCCAGTAGTGGTTAAACCATCATTAATAAAAAAACCAAGTCGATGATTATTATTTGATGCCGAAAAGTCAGATGTTGCAATGTTTACTACCTTGGATGTAACACCCGATGAATTCAAACTATTATCATAACTGTAAAACTCTATTTTGCCAAACTCATTAGTGTTTAAAATACTATTAGAAGGAGCTTCGCCAAGAGTTAAACTACCACGAACATCCACCGCGGATTTTGGAGAGGTTAAGACAGAACCACCATCACCAACGATACCTAACTTAGAATTCGCAGCATCCCAATAAAAATCTGTAGTAGTTGATGTTGAATCATATATACCAATATTTCCACTTGATTCAATAGTTAAACGAGAAGAAGTATCTGTTTGTAGAGTTAATACGCCATTACCACTTTGATTAGCATTTATATATGTTGTAGATGAATCACCTACTCTATATAATTCTAATGCAGCAAGAGCGTTATTACCTACTCTAATCATAGGTTTAGCAGAAGAACTTGTGCTTGAGTTAAAAACATCTAAAATAGGAGCATTACTTGCAGCATTTGTAGTAACAACAGCATTGCCCGTTAAATCTAATTGTGTTCCGTTAAAAGTTAAGTTAACTTGTCCAATAACTGATTGTCCGTCACCACCAGCAGTCAATAATCGGTTGGCAACATCATTTGTTATAGATATGCCACCACCAGATACTTCAAAGAATTCTTTTAACTGTCTAGTTATTTCTTGTCTTTCAGAAAATTTCAATGCCATATTATTTACTCTTTATTATTTCTTTTAAACAATCTATTTCTTCTTGTTGATTATCTATTCTTTTGTTTTGGTCTTTTATAGCTTCTATCAAAACTCCTAC